>JAEEGK010002801.1_pt1 | contig 43810 bp, 37 predicted proteins | sample 8958771 | NCBI WGS metagenome assembly JAEEGK01 (sample SAMN16246547, study PRJNA631951) | gut metagenome | biome: gut microbiome; feature: rumen; material: SC-attached | host: Bos | place: Iran: Karaj | collected 2018-10
GCGAGAAGGGCTTGCCCGCCATCACACAAGCATCGTTGATGAGGAACTTCACGGGGAAGTTGTCCGTACCGTCGACAATGAAATCGTACTCCTTGATAATGTCGAGCGCATTCGACGAGTCGAGGAACTCGTAGTAGGTATCCACCTTCACATCGGGATTGATAGCCTTGATCTTCTCTTCGGCACTCTTCACTTTTGGCACGCCCACGTCCTTGGTGAAGTGAATCACCTGACGCTGGAGATTGCTTAAATCGACGACATCGGCATCGACGATACCGATGGTGCCGATGCCTGCCGAAGCGAGGTAGAGCGACACGGGTGCACCCAGTCCGCCAGCACCCACTACGAGCACGCGTGCGTTCATTATCTTCTCTTGTCCCTCCACGCCGACATCTTGTAATAGGATATGCCGCGAATAGCGCTGTATCTGGTCTTCTGTAAAGTCAATCATGATCTTTCATTTATCATTTTTCATTTATCATTTAGGGCGAAGCCCGTCTGGCCTCCTCCCATGAAATATAGGAAATCGACCTTGTCGCCTTCCTTCAGTTGAATACTCTCCCAGTCCTCGCGCTCGGCAAACTCCTCGTTTACCTGCACGCTGACCATCTCGGGCTGTGCCACATTGTTCTGCTGAATCAGTTCACTCACATTGAGCGGCAGGCTCACTTCCTGCGCGTCTCCATTTACATAAATCTTTGCCACCATATTTATTTGACTATTTTACTATTTTACAATTGTAATATTGGTTTGTGGGTGCAAAGGTACGGCGAAAAAACCGACGGCACAATCCCATAGGAATGGTAAATCGCATACCATGTTAAGGGTATGCAAAATGCCACAAACGTGCGATTGTACACGTGGCGAAAACCCCGTACCTTTGCACCCACAAATTGTCAAATAGTAAATTGTCAAATAGTCAAATAATTATGGTGGCAGAAAACAAGAAACTCAGCATCATCGCCTTCAGTGGCGATTTCGACAAACTCACCGCAGTATTTACATTAGGTACGGGCGCGGCAGCAGTAGGCTATGAGGTGAACATCTTCTTCACCTTCTGGGGCCTCGACGCCATCAAGCAGAAGCAGGGCCGTTCGTTTACAGGCGGTAACTGGCTCACAAAGATTTTCGGTTTTATGATGGGCGGCCTAAAGGTCACACCCACGAGCCGTTTCAACTTCCTCGGCGCTGGTCCGAAAATATTTCGCTACCTGATGCGTAAGAACAACGTGGCAACCCTCGAAGAACTCGTCGAGGCGGCCAAAGCCCTTGGCATCAATCTCTATGCCTGCGAGATGGCGATGCACGTGCTCGGCCTGAAGAAAGAGGACTTCATCCCTGAGGTAAAAGATGTGCTCGGCGTAGCGTCGTTCCTGAAGCTGAGCGAAGGCGGACAGACATTATTCATTTAAAATGGTAAGAATATGGCAACAAAGGTATTAGACATCACGAAGGAGCACTGCCCGATGACCTTCGTCAAGACCAAGATCGAGCTGTCGAAGCTCCAACCGGGCGACATTCTGGAAGTACTGCTCGCTGAGGGCGAGCCTCTCGACAACGTGCCCCGCAATGCCAAGGAGCAAGGTTACGACGTTCTCTCCGTCGAGCATGTGGAAGGTACCACCCACCGAGTGACTATTAAAAAGTAACAAGTATAATAATAATTTAAAACTCAAACAATTATGGCAGAATCAAATCTTCAGCGCAGTGTGACCACTGCTACAGCCAGAAGACTGGCAACGACTACGAAGACCGCCCCGCAGATGGGCTCCATCACTCCGAGATTACTCCTCAAGTTATTACCCTGGGTGCAGGTCAGTGGCGGAACATTCCGTGTGAACCGCACGAAGGTCGAGTTGAGAAAGAACGACCGACTGCCCATCCAGTATGTCAACGGCGTACCGTCATTTACAGCAAAGAACTTGAAAGCGATACCTCTGTTCTCTGAGTTTGACGACGAAATCCTAAACCGCCTCGTCAGCTCGTTCGAGACCAAGGAGGTCGATGTGGATAAGTTCTTCGTAGAGGAGGGCAAGGACAAGCAGCGCTTCTTCATCGTAGCCAGCGGACAGGCTGAGGTCATCAGCAAAGGTCCTCACGGTGAGGATTTGAGGATAGCCCTGTTAGGCGACGGTGAGTATTTCGGTGAAGCAGATTTACTGGATGAACAGGAATCTACCGTCAGCGTCCGCGCCATCACTCCCACCGTATTCCTTGGGCTGAAGCTCAAAGAACTCATCAAGTTCATCAAGGAAGTACCCGACTTCCGCGACACGTTCGAGAAGGCCGTTGACAAGCAACTGCGCCTGAAGGCATCGGTCAACGACAACGGCGAGAAGCACATCGACCTCGTCAGCGGCCACGAGGAGGACAACATCATCCCCGAGACCTACATCGACTACGAGGAGAATCCGACGGAGTATTCACTGAATACGCTACAGACGGTGGTTCGTGTACATACCCGCGTGAGCGATCTTTATAATAATCCCTACAACCAGCTCGAAGAACAGCTGCGTCTCTCGATCGAGAGCATCAAGGAGCGTCAGGAGTGGGAACTCATCAACAACAAACAGTTCGGTCTATTGGCTGCTGCCAACCCCGCCTACCGCATTACCACACGCTATGGTTCGCCCACGCCCGACGACCTCGACGAGTTGCTGTCATTAGTCTGGAAGGAGCCCGCATTCTTTATCGCTCATCCGAGAGCCATCGCAGCCTTCGAACGTGAGTGCACCTGGCGTGGTGTTCCGCCTGTGACGACCGACCTTTTCGGTACTCGCGTGGTTCTGTGGCGTGGTGTACCCCTGATTCCTTCAGACAAGGTAGAGGTAGAAGGTCAGTATCTGACAGGCCGTGGTGTTGGTACCACAAAGATTATCCTCGTGCGTGTTGGCGAAAAGAACCAGGGCGTCATCGGTCTGCACCAGAGTGGCATACCCGGCGAGATTGCCCCGTCGCTGAGTGCCCGTCTGATGGGTCTCGATAAGTTTGGCGTGGCCTCTTATCTGCTCACAAAATACTTCTCGCTGGCCGCCCTCACCGACGATGCCATCGCCGTGTTGGAGAACGTTGAGGTAGGCTATTATCACGACTATCAGCATAGGAATAAAGTAGAGAAATAGCCTCACCCCCGACCCCTCTCCAAAGGGCGAGGGGAGTAAATAGAAATGCTTATGATAAATATTCAGAATATTAACGGATACGGTATACAGGATCCTGGGTTCGCGCTGTTGCGAGAAGTGGCGCAGAGGAGCCTCACCCCCGACCCCTCTCCAAAGGGCGAGGGGAGTAGATGCACTACATTGACAGAAGAGGAGCCTCTTGATCTCTCAGCACTAATCACTCCCCTCGCCACTGGGAGAGGGGTTGGGGGTGAGGCTATCGGGGTCCGCCCCTTCGGTGAGACAGAGCTTTCGTCCCTGCACTACGAGGAGGCTGACACGCTGAACTCCGAGCAGATCAAGCGCGACTTCCCCGTGCTCAATCAGAAGGTGAACGGCCACGACCTCGTCTGGCTCGACAACGGTGCCACGACGCAGAAGCCGAACCAGGTCATCGACAAGATCTCGGACTATTACCGTAATTATAATTCGAACATCCATCGCGGGGCGCACACCCTTGCTGCCCGTGCGACGGATGCCTATGAGGAGGCGCGCGAAAAGGTGCAACGGTTTATCAACGCCGCCACCAGCGAGGAGATCATCTTCGTGCGTGGCACCACCGAGGGCATCAACCTCGTGGCGCAGACCTACGGCCGACAGTTTATCACACCAGGCGACGACATTATTGTCAGCGAGTTGGATCATCACGCCAATATTGTACCTTGGCAACGCGTTGCTCAGGAGAAAGGCGCCACCCTTCGCGCCATCCCCACGGATCAGAATGGCGACCTCATCCTCTCGGAGTTCGAACGCATCATCACGCCCCGCACGCGGTTCGTCAGCGTCGGCCACGTGAACAACACCTTCGGCACCATCAATGACGTGCAACGCATCATCGAGATTGCTCATGCGCACAACATCCCCGTGCTGATTGACGGTGCTCAGAGTATTGCTCACACGCCTGTCGATGTGCAGGCCCTCGGAGCCGACTTCTTCGTGTTCAGCGGTCATAAGATTTACGGCCCCAATGGCATCGGTGTAGTCTATGGACGCAAGGAACTCTTGGATAAGATGCAGCCCTGGCAAGGTGGTGGCAACATGATTAAGGACGTCACCATCGAGCGTACGGAGTACAACGTGCCGCCTGCCCGCTTCGAGGCTGGTACGCCCAATGTGGCCGACGCCATCGGACTGGGTGCCGCCCTCGACTACGTAAGCCACATCGGCATCCGTAACATCGAGCACCACGAGCATCAGCTGACGGAGTATGCCCGCGAGCAACTCGCCCAGATTCCTGGTCTAACGCTCATTGGCAATCCCAAGAACCGCGTCTCTGTCGTGTCGTTCGTCCTCGACGGCATTCCCGTACCTGAGGTTGGTACCCTGCTCGACAAAGAAGGTATCGCCGTGCGTGCAGGTCACCACTGTGCCCAACCAGCCTTGCGCGCTTTGGGTTACGAAATGAGTGTACGTCCCACCTTCGCCCTCTACAATACGCGCGAAGACGTGGACAAACTCGTGATTGCAGTACGAAAGATTATTGGACAGAGATAATATGCAGTACGAAACGAAAATATTGACGACGAAGTATCAGAAACCTGATGCATACGGGGCACTGTCGATGCCCGTCTACTATACGGCGGCGTTTGAGTTTGAGTCTGCCAAGGCCATGGGCGACGCGTTTTGCGGTCGCTCTATGGCCCCGTCGTATGCCCGCATCGCCAATCCTACAGTGACCTATCTCGAGGAACGCGTGCGACAGCTGACGGGGGCAACAAGCGTGACAGCACTCAACACAGGTATGGCCGCCATCCATTATGCTCTGACGGCTGTCAGCGCAGCAGGACTCAACATCGTGGCCTCGAAGCATCTGTTTGGCAATAGTGTCTCGTTGCTTCGCGACACCCTTGGTACCTTTGGTGTGGAAGTCCGTTTTGCAGACTTCACCAACACCGACGAGGTGGTAGCGCTCATCGACTCCAAGACCTGTGCACTATTCTTCGAGATCATCACCAATCCGCAGCTGTTCGTGGCCGACATCCGACAGTTGTCGGAACTGGCTCATGCAAAGGGCGTGCCCCTGATAGCCGATACGACCATTGTGCCATTCCCCGCTTTTCATGCCGTCGATTTCGGTGTGGACATCGAGGTGGTCAGCAGTACGAAGTATATCTCGGGCGGCGGTACAGGTTTAGGGGGCTTGCTCATTGACTACGGCAAGTTCGACTGGAGTCGGTCGTCATCGCCAGCTCTACAGCATCGTACAAAGAGGGTAGGTAATACGCTGGCATTTACTGCGCGTGTAAAGACCGAACTGGTGACCAACCTCGGTGCGCTGATGACGCCGCAGGTGGCGTATATGGAGACCCTTGGCCTCGACACGCTCGACATCCGCTTCCGTCGGCAGGCCGAGACCACATTCTGGCTCGCCCGCCAGTGCCAGCAGTTGCCGGAAATCAAGCGCGTCAACTATACGGGCCTTGAGGATAACCCTTTCCACGAACTCTCAGAACGGCAGTTCGGCCCCTTGCCAGGTGCCGTCTTTACCATCGACCTCGCATCGAAGGAAGCCGCATGGGCGTTCATCGACAGGTTGCAGATTATCCGTCGCGCCACCAATCTCTTCGACCGCAAGTCGCTGGCCATCCATCCCGCCTCTACCATCTTCGGCCTCTTTACGCCAGAGCAATGCGCCGCGATGTCCGTCCCCGACACGACGGTACGCCTCAGCATCGGCCTCGAAGCCGGCGAGGATCTGCTGGAAGATATTAAGCAGGCCGTGAAATACTAATTACTCCGAAAGTAATTCTCGTTACTGCGGCAGTAATTCTCGTTACTGCGGTAGTATTTTTCTTTAATGCGGAGGTGCTGTTATTTTGTCTTCAGTGAAGCGATATATTTCGAGGGCAGGAGGCCTGCATGCTTCTTGAAGAAACGGGTGAAGTGCTGGGGATATTCGAAACCGAGGGTGTCGGAGGCTTGGGTGGCGGTGAGACCGCTGACCAGCAGGCTCTTGGCACGGGCGATAAGGAAACGCTGGATAACCTGTGTGGGACTCTCGCCAGAAACACTTCGCACCACATCGCCGAAATAGCTGGGCGACAGGCAGAGTTCGGAGGCGCAATATTTCACGTTGGGCAGGCCGTGCTGCCGCTGCAAGCCCCGCTCGTAATAGTCGGCAAGTACCCGTTGGAAGCGCGACAGCAGGTCGTTCTGACTGTGGGCTGCATCCTGAAACTGTCGCTGATAGAACAGTCGAGCATAGTCGCACACCAGCAGAATATAGTCCTGCAGGATGCGTTCGGTCTGTGGCGACGGCTCGCGGTGCTGTATGAATCGACGTATCATCCACATCAACTGCCACATCAACTGCTTCTCGCCCTCAGTCGTGTGCAGCGCTTCGTTCACGTTATACGAAAAATAGTGATAGTCGTGCAACCGTTGCTCGAATGCCGTGCCGCGCATGAACTCCGCCTCGAAGTGCAGCGTCCACCCGTGATACACCTCGCGTGTACCGTCGTCAGCTTTGCCGATAATCTGTCCGGGCGAGACGGCAACCAACGACCCCTTTGATGTGTCGTAGTTGCCCATGCCGTATTTCCCGTCTTCAGGGAAATTGTCCTGTACGAAGAAGGCATAGACGTCGCCCATTTTGTTTAGCGTGTGGGCAATCGGGCCCAGTTCGTCGAAGTGTACAACGCTCACCATCGGGTGATACGTCTCGGCTTCTACACTCTGTGCGAAGTCGTTAGCGTGGTTGAGGCAGAGATAATGCAGTGTTGTCATGCCGCAAAGTTACTACTTTTTACCCAAATTGTTGCACCAAAGGCGAAAAAAGATAAAATTGGTAAGTAATTCGTCGATTCGGATAACCGTTGGAAGCGTATTTTGCCGTAACTTTGCACCCATGAAACAGATATTATTATTACTGGCAGCGATGCTGCTGACATGCTGTTCGAAGGACAGCGACGTAACGGCACAGACTATGACACAGAGATTGTATATCACCATCGATGGCAAGACGCTCCCCGTTGTGCTGGTCGATAATGCCGCCACGCAGACACTGGTGGCGGCTCTGAAAGAGGGCGATATTACCTACGAAGCTCATGACTACGGCGGTTTCGAGAAGGTGGGCGCACTGGGACGCTCGCTGCCTACGAGCGACACGCAGACCACTACGCAGGCGGGCGACGTCATCCTTTACAGCGGCAACCAGATAGTGCTCTTCTACGGCTCGAACTCGTGGAGTTACACCCGTTTGGGACGTATGGAATATTCGTCGCAGACGGAACTGCAGTCCTTCCTCAAGGCTGGACAGGGAAATGTTACGGTGAAACTCTCGCTGACGTCGGGTACAACGGCTGTCAATAGCGTCCGAAGCGCAGATGCTGACGATGGCGACTACTATTCGCTCAGTGGTCAGCGCATCGCGAATCCAACGCATGGTATTTATATAAATAAAGGTAAAAAGGTGTTATTATGAAGAAAGTATTAGCCGCAGTGCTGATGGGCTTGACGCTCACGGCTTGCAACGAGAACAAACAAACTACAAACGAAAATATGGAACAAACAACATTACAATTAACGCAGGAATGGGACAAAACGTTCCCTAAGAGTGACAAGGTTGACCACAAGAAGGTCACATTCAAGAACCGTTACGGCATCGAGCTTGCTGCCGATATGTACACACCTAAGAACGCCGAGGGAAAGCTGCCGGCTATTGCCGTGACCGGCCCGTTTGGAGCCGTGAAGGAGCAGTCGAGCGGACTCTATGCCCAGCACATGGCCGAGCGTGGTTTCCTGACTATCGCCTTCGACCCCTCGTTCACAGGCGAGAGCGGTGGCGAACCCCGCCGCATGGCTTCGCCCGACATCAATACCGAGGACTTCCTCGCTGCCGTCGATTTCCTCTCAGTGCAGGATAACGTTGATTCTGAGCGTATCGGCATTATCGGCATCTGCGGCTTTGGCGGTATGGCTGTCAACGCTGCCGCCCTCGACCCCCGCATAAAAGCTACCGCCGCTTCGACCATGTACGACATGACGAAGGTGAACCGCGAGGGCTACTTCATGAGCAGTGACTCGAAAGAACAGCGTATGGAGGCACGTAAGGCGATGGCTGCCCAGCGTACTGAGGACTTCAAGAACGGCTCGTACAAACGCGCTGGCGGTGTCATTGACCCACTGCCAGAGGCTGCTCCCTGGTTTGTGAAAGATTACCACTCTTATTATAAGACCGAGCGCGGTTACCACGAGCGCAGCGGCAACTCCACCGACGGCTGGAATGCAACGGGCTGCCAGTCGTTCCTCAACCAGCCCATCCTCGACTACGCCAACGAGATAGAGTCGCCCGTACTGCTCATCCACGGCGAGAAGGCCCATTCGCGCTACTTCTCTGAGTATGCCTTTGAGAAGATGACAGGCAAGAAACCTTTTGCCTCCTCGGTGGCTGAGTGTGCCAAGGCTAACGAGATTCCCACTGGCAAATACGCAGGCAGCTATAAAGAGGGTAATAAGGAACTGCTCATCATCTCTGGAGCCTCGCACGTTGATCTCTACGACGACGTGGCAGGCGTCATCCCCTATGACAAGATGGAAGCGTTCTTCAAGGATGCGTTATATATAAAATTCTGATGGGTCTATCAGTCCGGCACGGAGAGCGTATTTCACGGCTTCGTGGGCTGTGTTGATGCCCAGCTTGCGGAAGATATTCTTGCGGTGGGTAGTGACGGTGTGGATGCTGGAGAAGCGTTCGGCAGCAATCTCCTTGGTGGTCTTACCTTGGGCAATAGCTTTCACGATTTCGGTCTCTGTAGTCGTCAGGATGCTGGGTGCCTCGTCGTCCTGCTGCTGTGTGATAACGGTTTCGAGGGCGCGCTGGCTGAGATAGCGTGTATGGCGTTCAACGCTATTCAGAGCTTCGCGTACCTCGCTGAGCGGACCGTCCTTGAAAACGACGCTGAACTGATGGGACGAAAACACAACGCGACGAATGAACTGGGGGGTCAGTTCGTCGCTAATAAGAATCCAGTCGGACAGGTTGAAACGCTCGGAAATGATGAGTAGCTGGTCTTCGTCGGTAAAGTCGAACAGTGTGTAGTCCAGTAGTACGACGGCACTCTCGTGTTCCTTGAGTAGGGCTACGAGTCCGGCTTTGTCGAAGGCACGATAAATGTTGGCTGCCTCGTTCTTTTCAAGCAGGCTCTCAAGTGCAAAGCGTGTCAGTTCCTGGTTGTCGGCAATGATAAAATTTCTCATCTCTATGTTGGTTTTGGGTGCGAAATTACAAAATTCAAAGCAATCTGCCAAATCTTTTAGGGGATTTGGCAGATTAATCAACGAAAGTGGTTTTATTTTTAAATCTTATCGAGTGCCTGGGTAAGGTCTTCGATGATGTCGTCGATATGCTCGGTACCAATGCTTAGACGAACGGTAGCAGGCGTGATGTGCTGCTCGGCCAGTTCCTGTTCCGACAACTGTGAGTGCGTAGTGGTGTAGGGGTGGATGACCAGACTCTTCACGTCGGCCACGTTAGCCAGCAGCGAGAAGATCTGCAGGGCATCGATGAATTTCCACGCCGCGTCCTGTCCGCCCTTTACCTCGAAGGTGAAGATCGAGGCACCACCATTAGGATAGTATTTCTTGTAGAGGGCATGGTCGTGATGACTCTCAAGAGCCGGGTGATGTACGGCAGCTACCTTCGGGTGCTTGCTCAGGAAATCGACTACCTTCAGGGCGTTCTCTACATGGCGCTCTACACGCAGGCTCAGGGTCTCGACACCTTGCAACAGGATGAAGGCATTGAAGGGCGAGATGGCAGCACCGGTATCACGCAGGATGACGGCACGGATGCGGGTGACGTAAGCGGCTGCGCCTACAGCGTCGGCAAATACGATGCCATGATACGAGGGATCGGGCTTGCTGAGTGTGGGGAACTTGTCGTTCTGCTTCCAGTCGAACTTGCCACCATCGACGATGACACCACCCAGAGAGGTTCCGTGACCACCTAAGAACTTCGTTGCCGAGTGAACCACGATGTCGGCACCATGCTCCAATGGACGGATGAGGTAAGGTGTGCCGAAGGTGTTGTCGACGATGAAGGGAATACCATGCTTGTGGGCTACAGCGGCCACACCTTCCAGGTCGAGCACGTCGCTGTTGGGGTTGCCGAATGTCTCGGCATATACTACTTTTGTGTTGGGCTTGATAGCGGCTTCCAGGGCTTCGAGGTCGTTGACATTAATAATGGTATTCGAGATACCCTGAGTTGCCAGCGTGTGGGTAATGAGGTTATAGGAACCACCATAGAGGTTGTCGGCAGCAACGATGTGGTCGCCATTCTGCGCGATATTTTGTAATGCGTAGGTGATAGCGGCAGCACCAGAGGCTACGGCCAATCCTGCCACACCGCCCTCGAGGGCAGCCACACGATCTTCGAACACACCCTGCGTAGAGTTGGTCAGACGACCATAGATGTTGCCGGCATCGCGCAGACCGAAACGGTCGGCCGCATGCTGTGAGTTACGGAACACGTACGAAGTGGTTTGGTAGATGGGCACGGCGCGTGCGTCGGTTGCGGGGTCAGCCTGTTCTTGGCCTACGTGGAGTTGCAGTGTCTCAAAACGGTAATTCTTCTTTGTACTCATAATCTTATCCTTTCTGATGTTTTATTTGTTAATACTATTTGTTTCTTTTTTACGCTGCAAAGTTACGAACTTTGGAAATATTCTCCAAATTTCTTGTGGAATTCAGAAATAATCACTAAATTTGCAGTGCTGAAAGAAAAAAGTTCCAAGAATGGGCTTCTGACGGTACTCTAACAGAATAAAACTCTAAATGGAAAGATAAAAGGCAAGAAAAATGGCTGAAATATTAGACGAAACCGACCTGCAGATACTGAAAACGCTGCAAAAAAATGCGAAATTGACCACAAAAGAGCTGGCCGATGCCGTACATCTGACACCAACGCCCGTTTTTGAGCGTCAGAAACGGTTGGAGAGGAAGGGCTATATCAAGAAGTATGTGGCTGTCCTTGACCCAGAAAAGTTAGGACAGGGTTTACAGGTGTTTTGCAAGGTCAAACTGACGCAGATTAACCACGAGATTGCCGATGCCTTCGTGCGACGCATCCAGCGTATTCCTGAGGTGACAGAATGCTATAATACCTCGGGTGCGTATGACTATTTATTAAAAGTTCGCGCACGCGATATGAAGCAATATCAAGAGTTCGTATTGACTAAACTCGGCGATATTGATCACGTTGGTGCAATTGAGAGCACGTTCGTAATGAGCGAGGTGAAGCAGAACTACGGCATCAATATCTGATGATGCCGGCGCGGCGCTTGATGTCGTCACTGACTTGCGGACCATTGTTCTCCCAGACGTTGCCAGGTCCATTGGCATTCTGCAGGAACTTGTCGCCGGGCGTCCAGTTATCGCGCAAAGTGATGTTGCTGGAACCTTCGTCAGTATAGAGATAAAACCAATGGTTAGGGTCGTGGACGTAGGACGGCTTGGCTATATCGCGAACAACGTTCTCTGATATGATGGTGCCGGGCTGGTTGCCAAGCGTATAGATGCCTGCGCAGTCGTACATGTGCTGTGCATAGTTATATATAAGGTTCGCATGTACCTTATTATCTTTCATGCATACCAAGTCGCGATTCCAGCCCCAACCGAGCGAGATACCCGTGTATGAGACGTCGTGGATGGTGTTGTGCTCGATGTTGATGTTACTGACGTAGCCAGCGGCAATAGCCACACAGCCCCAGTCTTCGTTGCTGATGTCGGAGAATTCGCAATTGCGGACCTCCTGTCGGGTGCAAACCTCGCGGAAGTCGGTAGGATTATAGGGTAGGTGAGTCTCGAGACCTTCGGGTGAAAAACTGCCACAGACGTAGCCGTTCATAGCGATATCCGCAAAGGTACAGTGTGTCACGGTTCCGCCACGACAGCCAATAACATAGTCGAGACCTGAGCCGCCCAAATGTTCGAAACGGCAAGCGTCGAAGCTGACGTTCTCAGCGTATCTTACCTCGATGGCAGCATCGGCACGACCTAACCATCCCTGATTGTCCAACTTATGATTGTTTGGACGGTCAATCTGCGGACGGAGTTTATAGGCTTCGGTCAGATACATGCCAGCCTGCAAGGGTACGTGTCCTTTCTCGGAAGGACGCATCCAAGTAGTATGGCTGAAAGTGATGCCCTTGAAGGTAATGTTTCGTACGGGATGTTCGGCAGTGCCCACAACCTCGAAAAGGGTGGGGATGACAGGGTAGACAGCAATGAAAGCTTCACGCCCTACGCCTTCGCGGTCACGTGGATAATAGTACAGTTTGTGCGTGAGGATGTCGTGATACCACTCGCCTGGCCAATCCACCAATTCTTTGGAATTAGTGAGATAGAAGGGGGAAGGATGGCCCGTGTTGGGTGTCATTGGTGAGGGCCAAGGGTGCTCAAACTGGAGTTTGGCCTCTGGGTCGTGGAAAGTCACGGCGACGCTGTCGCCATGTACCGAACAGGACTTGATGCGGAGGTTTGAGGTGCACCACATCTCGTGCAGGACCATTTCAAGATATGGGGATTTCAGACTGTTCTTTTTCAGCACTTTTGCCACTGCGGATTTGGGAATCCACAGTATTTTATTCTGCTTGTCGTAGGTCATGATGCGAGGCATATTCTCCCAATCCTCGTTGACGTTGTTAGCACGGATAGCTTTCTCCTGATTGACCCATAGCTGGCGGAAATCGACAGGACGACCATTGAAGTCAGGAATATCAGCGACATAGAGTTGTCCCTGCGTCTTCCAAACATTGACACTCATGCCGCCACTGATGATGGCGCCATCGCCCTCGATAGTCAGGCCACTATCCTCAGGACGAAGAATGATGGTTTCCGTGATGCGATGAATACCCGGCTCCAAACGAATCGTAACGCTGGCAGCCTCGCCCTTACGCACCATTTCACGCGCCTGACGTACGGCATCGCTGATGCTTTGGCCTAAGGCTACGTAGATGTCTGACGCCTGGATGTTCAGGCCATATAGTAGGGCAAATATCAGGAATAACTGCTTCATATCGTGTTATTGTTTGAACTTGATGGCTAACATGGTGAGGTCATCGCTCTGCTCGGCTTCACCTACAAAGCTCTGGACGGCTTGCGTCATAACGTCGATAAGCTGTTTGGGCGTTGCAGGATGCTGCTCGGCAACCTTTATGATGCGCTCGTCGCCAAACTGCTGGTGGGTCACGTCTTCAGCCTCGGTAAGACCGTCGGTATAAAGGAAGATGGTCGTTCCTGCATAGATGTCAGCCTCTTGTTCGCTGAACTTCCAGTCACCGATAATGCCTATGGGCAAATTGGGATCACAGGGCAGCAGGCCTATGCCCTGACCAATGAGCAGTGGGGCGTCGTGGCCTGCATTACAATACCGCAGATGACCGCTGTTCAGATTGAGTGCACCAACGAATAGCGTGGCAAACATGTTGGAGTCGTTATTCTCGGTCTGGCTGGCATTGAGTTGCATCACAATATTGGCAGGCGATGATTCGTGGGCTGAAACCGTGCGGAACATGGCCTGTGTGACAGCCATGACGAGGGCTGCTGGCACACCCTTGCCGCTGACATCGCCGATGCAGAAGAACAACGTCTCGTCGCGTACATAGTAGTCGAACAGGTCGCCACCGACGGCCTTGGCGGGTTTCAGTTGTCCGTATACTGGCACGTCGTCATGACCCTGGATGGGCACAAACTCTTTAGGCAGCATGGACATCTGAATGTCGGTTGCCACGTGGAGCTCGCTCTCGATAGCAGCCTTCGACGCGGTAGTCTCTTGTAGCTGTTCAATATATTCAGATAGAGAAATCTGCATATTCTCGAACGAGTCGCGCAATTCGCGAATCTCATCCTGCGTATCAATCTTAGGCAGTACGGCCTTGAAGTCGCCCTTGGCCACTTCGGCTGTCGACGATGCCAATGCCTTGAGGGGCAGAAGCTGGCTATGAATGATTTGCCGCATGATGATAGCAATAACCACCAACACGATGATGAGCATGATAATCATGTTCATACGAAGACGGTTGGGCTGCTCCATGACTTTGGCTTCGGGAATGGTGAAGCAGATGGACCACTGTACGCGTTCAACAGGTGCAAAATACATGATAACGGGACCACCAGGTTCCTGATATGGCAGGAGTGAGTGAATCTCCTCCATCGTGTCAATTCCGCGTTCCCAATGCAACATGTGTTCTATCAACAGTTTTTCCTCGTTGCTCTGGCTTCGCTTGACTTTATCGACGGCATTCATGGTCTGTACCCACGCTTCGTCAGGATGGCACACGTATTGCGAGTCGCGCCCCAGAATAAATACCTGCGAGTATTCATACGGTTTGGCACCCTCGACGATGTTTTTCACCCATTTAAGGTCAACGTCGGCACAAAGTATGGCATAGACGTCACCGCTCTTGTCGTGTAGTGGCACAGAGTAGGACACCATAGCGCGCTTGGTAGACATGGAGTCGACGTAAGGGAGGCACCAGTAGCCTGTGTCCAATTTATTGGTATAAATCCAGTTACTATCTGTTTCGAGGTAGCAAAAGTCGTTTTCTGGGCCGCCAATCTCGTCGGGTTCTAAATGGCCGCTTACGGGGTCGCGAGAGATGGTTGGCGCATAGTAGCGTCCCTCCTTGGGGAAGTAGTCTGCACGATACATTAACGTTGCTGCAGCAATATCTTCGTTGGCGACGATGAGGCGTCTCAGCAATGTGTCGGCCATGGCTTTATCGGTGGCAAAACGATATGCAAAACTTGCTGCCGTATTGACAGCCGTCTCAACCTTTGCGATACGGTTGTCAATCACCTTAATAGCGCCATCCATCGAATGGTTTGCCTGTCGCTGTGTCTCTATTGCTACCTGCTTGCGAATGTACCTTATTTGGATAACCCCTGCCGTCACCATGATAAGAGTCATGATGGCGAGCACGAACCATGTAGTGCGCGTTGCAACAGACTTATTTAGTACACTTGGCAGTCTCATAATCACTTTTCACTCTTCACTTTTCACTTTTCACTCTTCACTTTTAACTCAGCATACGCTTCTCCCATCAGCAGAAGGTCGCCGTGGTGCAGCAGACTGACGTCAACGCCCTGCTGGAATATCATGATGACGTCGGAGCCGCCGAACATGAAGTAGCCCATGTCATCGCCACGCTTCAGTTCTTGGTCGACTTGCAGTGTGGGCAACCAGTTGACGCTGCATATCTGCGACATGCCGACAGGCAACATGGCGACGAGGCCGTATTGTTCGGTTTGGATAATGGCACAGGCACGGGTCTCAACCATCTGGAATCCCATGTCGTTGACGTAATAGTACAGTTTGCTCTCATCGTCCCAAAGCGTATAGCCGCCACCAGCCGCTACACCTGGGATGGTACGCAACTCTACGAGGCGTCCGTCAACGGGTGCATGGTAATGGTGATAGCAATTGACGTCAAGGAAGGTATGCGTCAGCGTGCCGCCAGCGAAGGCGTCCTTATATTGCGAGTCCTGACCAATGAGCTGGGCGATGTCGCTGAGTTTGGCAGTCTTGATTTGAACGTCGTCAGGGTACACCAGTTGAGAGTTATTGTCAATTTTCCATGTGCCTTTGGGCCATGAGTCGGCAGGTGCTACGACGGCAGATGTCGCAATGGGACGTACGTCTGGCGATACGAGGCTACGCGCAAAGAATTCGTTGAATGTACGCCACTGGTTGCCCTCGCCATACCATCCTTTCGTAAGTCCCCAGTCAGGATCGTTGGCCACCATCTGATAGTAGCTGTCGTTCCAACTTTCCTCCGTGTCCAGGAAGTCACCCCACGACTGGCTGTACGTTGTCAACCACGATGCGAAAGGCTCAACAAATTCGACGGTAGGGTAGAAGAATCCGCGATCGCGCAGTTCGTCGAGTGGTTGGTCAACCACGAACCAGAAATAGCCAATGCCCTGATCTACGCGTCCATATAATGACTGACCGTATTCCGTCGGACTGGGATTCAGCATCACGTCCCACGGCAGGCAGCGTACATTGCGGTCGACGAAAGCGTAGAACTCGTCGAGTGTCTGTGCCGGATTATACCGCCTGTCAGGATTAATTTCTGCAGCCTGGCTGATGGCGTGTTGCAACAGTCCGCGAACCTCGCTGTTTGTATTACAGATTTCTATCAGTTCCTTAACAGCCTTTGTATGTTCAGGCTGTGGTTGCGGCGCAGGGGTATCATCCACCGTACATGCCGTGTACAGCAGTGTGACGAATAGGACAATGAGGTAATATCGTTGGCGTATCTTATTCATTCTATCATATATAACGGAAATACAGTCAAAGAATTGTCTCTACCTGGTGTTTTATTTACTGACTGGCAGCCACAGACTCATGTCGTCGATACCGCGGTTGTCCCAGGCATAGTAGGGAATCAGGCGGATTCTGACCTTCTGCTTCGCAATGGGCTTCATCGTGCGATAGAGTGTTTGATTATCCCATGCGCGGTTGTTGGTGACGATGGCATCACCCTCAAGAGCAATCATCTCGTGGCCTGCTAATGTTATCTTTTTCTCAGTCAGGCGAATGTCGGCAGGAATAGCTATATCGTTGATTCTGGCTTTTGGCTGTTTACCATTAGCTGTTGGCTCAATATCCTGCCCCTCCAAGCAATAGACGATAGGTCCGCGCATGACAGCTACTTGATTCTTGGCCTCTTCTACCAACGGATTAGCCTCGACCAAACGTGGCGTCATGGACAATACGAGCTCAATCCTGTCACCCTTCTTCCATTTCCGCGTTATTTTTGTGTTGTCAACCTGTTCGCCATTGACATGGAGTGTGTAGCTTTCGGCCCACGAGGGGATGTGCAGAACAACAGTCCCCAGACGTTTGACCTTCTTGATGTCGATAGAGATTCTGCCGTCCCACGGATAATCAGTGGTCTGTTCTATGACGAGATCCTTTGTCACCAGCGCATTCTGGCCGTAGAGGTTGACGTAGAGCGTATCCTTACTCATGCTGTAGGCATACTCCTGAGCTTCGCACAGTGTGCGTAGCGTGTTGGGTGGACAGCAGAAGCAGGAGATGTAGCGCTGGCGGTGCTTGGGCCATCGCATGGTGTAGGGGAACTCCTTGGTACGTCGCAGGGCTTCGGTATAGAAGAAGTCCTTGCCGTCCAACGAAATGCCGCTGAGAATGCCGTTGTACAGTTCGTTTTCGATGTTGTCCAGATACTTGCCGTCGGCTGTGGCCTGGTACATTCGCCACGAGAAAAGCAGCATGCCAATCTGTGCACATATCTCGTTGTGGGCGGCCTCCTGAGGCAACTGGAACTGGCGTCCGTAAGCCTGGTGTATTTGCTGGATGCTGGGCTGGTCGTACGTCGTTCCGTCAGGGCTGACACCGTCGTAGAGAGCGCCGCATCCGCCCATGATATAGATTTTATGATTCACGATGTCGTCCCAAATGGCTGAGAGGTTGCGCATGAGTTGTGTCTCGCCCGTCTCGGCATAGAGGTCAGCTACACCAGCGTAGAGGTAGTTAGCGCGGACTGCATGACCCATAGCCTCGTACTGGTCGCGGAACTTATGACGGTCTTGATTGTGGTCTTCGCCGTTAGTCACGCTGTCGCGAATGGCAATCAGACCTTTTGCCAACTCCAAATACTTTGCTTCGCCCGTTTCGCGGTACATCTCGGCAGCGCCCATGTAGTGGCTGGGACAGATGGCATTACGTGACAACTCAGCAGCGTCGTTGGTCAGGAAATTGTAGAGGAAGTCGGCGGCCTTCCTGCCACAGTCGAAGAGGGTGGTCTTGCCTGTGGCACGCTTGTGGATAATGCCTGCGGTCATGAGGTGACCGAGGTTGTAGGTCTCGAAGTTCAAGCGCGAGGCGAAAGCCTTCTTCTGGTCGGCACCAATCGCAATACCTATGACGGTGTTGTCGCCTGCGTGACTGTCGATGCCAGCGTTACGTTCAGAGATGACAACAGGTGTATGGATATATCCGTCGGCACGCTGGGCCAGCGCCACCTGCTCAATGAACTTGTCCATCAGTGCATCTAACTTCGGGTCCTTTGTGACGGCATATACTGCTGCACACGCTTCCAACCATTTGTACATGTCGCCATCGTGGAATGGGGGGCCATGATGTTTGCCTTTGACAGTGCCAGCGGCCACTTCGAAATTGCGGAAACCGTGTGAGCCGTGTTTACCTTCGGCATCAACAGTCTCCCAAGGCGTATTCCACGTGTTCCACATCGACCAAATACCAGTTGTTGATAGTATTTGGAAACGGTCGCCCCAGAAACCACCCGTCCAGCGCACGGCACCCATTGGTGTGTTTTGCATCACGGCCTGCTTAGTGCGGCTCATGTCGGTCAGACCTTGCGCCGCTGCGTATGTTGCTATGCCACAGCAACAAGCTATAAATAGTATTCTTTTCATATTGGTGAATTAATTAAAGTAGATATAGAGTCCGATCATCACTACGGCCAGTGTCACCCAAAGACCAATAGCCAGTCGTGACCACCTTTCACTGATTGGTTCGGGAATTTGATACTGCGTCTTGTCGCGGTCGGTCAACGATATGATAACCATAGCAACGGCCAGAATGACGAACAGTTCGAAACTGAGCAGCATGAAGTGCGGCCAGGGAAATTGTAGCCATTCAGGTGGCCAGAGATATAGAATGCCAATCGTGAGGCAGAATGCCGTCCCAATGGTCAGAGCGAAATTGGCGGCGCGTGTTGTGGTGCGGCGCCAGAAAATGCCCAACAAGAATACTGCAGCCATCGGTGGCGCAATGAATCCGAGTACCGACTGGAACACGTTGAACAAGTTGAGCCCCTTGATGCTATCGATGGCAACGGTCAGAATGATTGCCATAGTGGCACCCATGACGGTAACGAGGCGACCCACGTAATTGATACGACGCTGGGAGGCATCAGGACAGAACCGTTTGACGTAGATGTCCATCGTGAAGACGGTGGAGAGGGCGTTGAGTGCGGAACCAATCGTAGATACAAGACATGCAGTAAGGACGGCGAAAACCAATCCGACCATACCGACAGGGAATAGGTTCTCGACCATCGTCAGATAGGCTTCATCGGGATTCTTAAGCGTGTCGCTGAACAGCGCAAAGCAGATGATACCTGGCAAAATGTAGAGTGCCACGTCCAAGATCTTGAGCCAGCCAGTGAAGTTGGTGCCAAGCTGACCTTCGCGCAGGTCTTTAGCAGCAAGAACGGGTTGTACCATTGACTGGTCGGTACACCAAAACCAGACACCCATGACGGGATAGCCGAGGATAATCGGTAGCCAGGGGAACGCTTCGTCCGAGTTAGGCTTGAACATGACCCAATAGTCGGCAGGAACTTTTGCAACCAAAGCTGAAACACCGCCCACGCGATCCAGTCCGACAATGACAAGAACAAGCGAAACGACTATCAAAAGAATCATTTGGTACACGTTGGTGTAGGCTACGGCCTTCAGTCCGCCCAACATCGTAAAGAAGGCCGAGATAATCAATAGTACCATGGCCGACATCCACATGGGAATGTCAAAGACTTGACGAATCAGAATGCCACCGGCAAACAGTGTCAGTGCGAGCCACGAGATAATGATGGTCACGATAGTGTACCATGCCAGGATGTTGCGAGTGGACTGCCCGAAGCGCAGTCCCATGAATTCTGGCAGCGTTGATACCTTTGCACCAAGATAGCGTGGCGCAAAGACGAAAGCCAACAAGGCAATGAATACAAAAGCATACCAAGCATAGTTGCCCGAAACAATACCCGTTGTGAATCCTGCACTGGCACTGGCGATAAGCATGGACGGTCCGACGTTGGTTCCCCACATCGAGAAACCTATGTGATGCCATCGCAACGAACGTTCAGCAAGAAACAGTGCGCCACCTTTTTTACGTTTGCTACTGGCCCATACGCCAATCGCGATAAGTATCGCGAAATATATTCCCAGAATCAGCCAATCAAGGCCTTGCATGTAGTGACTTTCCATTTATATTCCTTTGTAGTCTTTAGTTATTCCAATAGTTATTGCTTTCGACAAATCTATGTCGTCGGTAGAGTCTACATCATCAGGATAAATCTGAATATGCGCTCCAGGACGTACGAATACGGGCATTTGGTCAAGGGGCACTTCCACGTCATAGTACCAGCGGCCGCCATGAAGTCTTTCACCGGTGAAAAAGTTCACCCACATGCCCTCAGGCAGATAGATGTAGCGACGATTGTCGCCAGTCATGACAGGACAGACTAGGAATTCGGAACCGAAGTAATATTCGTCGTCGATGTGCCACACCTGACGATCATAAGGATGATGTATTAAGAGGGCACGTACCAGGGGATAACCGCTCTGGCAGGCTTTTTCCGACTGCTCTACGATATAGGGCAGGAGCTTGTAGCGCAATTTCCACCAGCGCTTCACAATGGGCGCAATGTTGGGATAGTGCCATGGTTCGCGCTTGCACGTTCCGTGGTAGCGCATGTGACTGCTGAAGACACCGAACTGTGTCCAACGCACGTAAACGTTCGGATCAATGGGCGAGTTCATGAAGTCGGGCGTAGAGTGGAATCCTGGTACGTCGTGACTCCAGAAGGCAAAGCCTGAGAGTCCGAAGTGCAGACCGCCTTTTAGACTGCCTGCCAGCCCGTCCCATGAAGAGGCACTGTCGCCACCCCAATGCAGGGGATAACGCTGACAGCCAGCCCATGCTGCGCGGGCCCAAACGATGCCGTCACCTGTCACCTCCTTGGTTACCTCGTATGCTGCTTTTTGGTATAGTAGAGCGTAGATGTTGTTTAGCCGCTCTGGTGTCGAAGCGTGGTAGCGGTGGTCCATGTGGATGTTCTCACCAAAGTCAGTCTTGATGCACTTGACACCCATTTCAAGTAGCGGTTTCAACAGTTGGTTCTTATACCAGTCCGTAGCTTTGTCGTAGGTGAAGTCAATGGTGCCTGCGTAGTCGAGGGCAGAAAAGTTCGATGCCCCACCTGTAGAGGTGTCCTCTTCTTTCGTGGGCAGACTGATATAGCGGTTCTTCTTCGCCTCTTCCAACTGTTCGGCACCCTTTGCCACATACGGCAATTGCCATAAGGAAACTTTGAAACCATTCTTCTTGAGATGCTGGACAAACCCCTTCGGGTCGGGGAAACGCTCAGGATTGAACTTCCACTCGCACAACCAGTCGGTGCGGAACCAACCGGTATCGAGGTGTATCACGTCGCAGGGATAGTGCTCCTGGCGCAGCCTGTCGCAAATCTCGTTCACCTCGTCGGCAGAGAAGTAGGTCATACGACTCATCCAAATGCCAAACGACCACAGAGGTGGCATCTGCGGGAAACCAGTCAGCATGCGATAGCTGCGCAGAATCTCCTCAGGTGTCTTACCGCCAATGAGGAACACATCGAGCATAGCATGGTCATTGAGGAACTGAACGGAACGAGTAGAGTGGTCGGCCAGCGAGAGTTTGCAACAGTCGGAGGTGTGGTAGAAGCATCCATACATCCTGCTGCTTATATAGAAAGGGATGTTCTTATAGCATCGCCGATTATTGACACCCTGTCCGTCTTGGTTCTTCAGCTGGAAGGTCTGCCCGCTAAGATCCATCTTGCGAAAGCGTTCGCCTGTGCCGACGAAGCACTCGTCGGGGTCGCATTTGAAGGAGATAGTGGCGCGCTCGGTTTGGTGTGTAGCGTCAGTATCGCCACATACAGAACAGAAGCCGAGAGGTAGCGCATCGTAGCGTGGTGGCGAGAAGTGGTCATCGCTCAATGCGATACCCTTCGTCTCATCTCCGTCAGGATAGAATGTGATGAATGGTGCGGGTTGTGGTGCTGGCAATAGGTCACTCCAATGGTCGAGGCGTGGCGCACTGAGGTCGATGGTTGCAACCTTCTTACCGTTGGCGACAATGATGTCCCCATTGACATAACGGAGCGACATACGCTTCACATCGGGTGACATCTGCAGCATGTCATCACTATCCGTCATTTCATCACCGCTCATAGTCGTAAACACTCGAACGAGGTTTGGCTCGTAGGCACGGATGATGAGGTCGTAGCTTTGTTGGGCTACGGCTTCATCAGGTGCCATGTCTTCCTGATGCAGTTGTTTCTGATAAGGAATGGTTACAACGACGTCGCCGTCACGTTCCTCAACTTTTGATGGCGCGTGGGCTTTCCACAAAGCTTCTTTGCGTTGCAGCGTGGAATCAAAGTCCATGAAGTCGTAGAGATAGTAGTTTGTCTGTTTCATCTTGGGGACAAAGGTACAAAAAATTTTTTTCTTTCATTCCTTTTTTTGTTTTTTTTGTATCTTTGTCCCACTGTTATCCGTAAGAGTTACAGATTATCTCGGCACCGGCTTTCCCGTTAATTCCATATCGACATACTCGATTTCCTGCATGTAGATTTCTTTCTGGGGAATAGGCAGCCCCTTACCATTGACTTGCCTTTTCTTTGTCGTTTTCTCATGTATAGGCATCCACTTGCCATCCCAATCATTCAACTGCGGATTTTGGACGTCGTTAGTCACAATGCCTCTTGATGCAGCTCCCTTATTATTGATAATGGCATTGGGGTAATGCTCCCAGATTTCGACTTCCAGTTCATCGCTTATCTTGCCATTTATCGTCAGATGGTCGATTTTCAGGTTGTAGAACCACTCGGGTATTGAAACGCTATTGGTAAACTGGAGGGTAAGTCTCTTGATGTATGGCAATTGGGATAAGTGCTCAGGCACCTTGTTGACACGTAAATCAATACCGGAGAAAGAATTCCCTGAATCCATCTTTTCGAGTCTCTTCACGATACTTTCACTATCTTTCATCTGTCGTACCACCCAACCCATCTTGGGCTTGAAGGCATGTGTTTGGGTATCAATCTCGGTGCCGATAAAACCGGCAACCAGTTGAAGAGGAACTTCATGGATGATACTACCGTCTGAAGGGCAGATAATTTGATAAAGGAAGTCCACATACACGCGCTCTGACGGCATTTTGTGGGTGTGTGGCACCTTGTCGGGCGTTACTCCGTCTTCGTCAGGAAAGAACTTGAGAATCCAACCGTCTAACTCTGTTGGCTTGCGGAGGTCGCATCCACCACCAGCCAGTTTGTCAACACGATGCTTTTTGACCATGCCCTGCCAGAATGATTGGTTGGCCTTTCCTTCTGATGCCTTGACAAATTCAGTCAGTATGGGTATGAGACTTTGGGTCCACTGACCAATGCCGTATTTCTCCAGTTGCTTCGTCTTTTCCATCACCTTTTGCCAGTCTTCGGGTGTACCTTGAAGCGTGATGGACGGAATGCCGCAGGCTATGTAATGGACGACATAGTCGAAGTAGCTCTTCATGGTCTCCATCAACGTAATCTGCGAGGTGATGCGCTCGGTGATGCCAGTGGTAGTAAAGTCTGCGGTAATGGTCTTGGCGATGTCGCCCTTGGTATTCTCGTTGATTTGTGCTGTAAAGTCACTCATCATCTTCTCCGAGTCAGCATCTTCCTGCTAAGCAGACAATGAGTGCAAACACGATGATGGTTAGAAGTTTTTTCATTGCTTTTGTTAGTTTTAATCGGATGTTATTAAGTTACCATCAAAGCTGATGGGGTCGCGATTCAGCGAGCGAACATAGATGGTAGCCCCGCCTGTGTCGTAGAACTGAATCATATAGTGGTAGGAGTCTTCACGCGTCCTGACGTCAATGTCTATCTGTGTGTATTTCTTCGATTTCGGCATGCTCTGTTTATAGCGAAGCACCTGTGTTTCGAAATTCAGGCCTATCGATGGCGAGAGCATCGGTGATACTTGAGCCTGTCCTAAATAGGGCAGATAACTGTGCAGCGTATCGCCACGCAGTTCCAGATGGAAGTCAGGCGTCACCGTTCTTGCCCCGTAGCGCATGGTGTTCATCGAGTTGATGTCGATACGCCATCGTTTGGCGGCGATGGCCTTGGCTACAGCCTCTGACGGGCTGTCGCGGTGTTCGTCGTAAATGTGCTTATACACAGCGTCTTTCAGTCCATCGCTGTTCTTCTTGTAGGAGAAGGTGGCAGTCTCATTACCGTCCGTGAACGTCCATGAATACTCGATAGTGTCTGTACCATTCTTGTGGTTTTCGTACATGTGGCTCTCCAGTGCCTCCTTGCTCAGATTGGTAAAGGTGGTGCGGATGGAGTCGAGGGTAGCTTTTGAGACATCTGCGGTGAACTGACCGCTCCAGTAATGTCTGACTTTCGTCTTACTGGTGTTAGACTTGTATTTGGATACTTTTTTGAGGCCACGCGACAGTAGATAGTCTTCCAGTTGTTGCAGACGCGAATTAGCCTTTCCCGATGCTATCGTTCTTGGTTGTTTTGATATGATAATAGGATTGATTTCGACGGCCTTCATCTCGCTATTTGTTACTTTGTCCTTGCCGCCATGATAGTATCTGCCATTGGTGCCGCTGCAAAGGAAACGGGCAACTTCTCGGATGGCAGCTTGTCCTTCGCTGTCGTTGTCATAGCGAAAAGCCAATTCGTACTTCATCGTATCCGCACCGTCCTTGTGATATTCGTAGCGGTAGCTGTCGGATGCGTCCTTACTGACAACGGCGAAGATGTGACGTATGGAGTCGGCAACAACATGGTCTTTCTGCTTCTGTAAGTACACCTCTAATTGACTGAGATGGGTATTCTGCCCAAATGCTGTTATTGTCAGTGCCGTGAAGAATAAAAGAATATAACGTATTTTCATAATAAATTGGTTTTTAGTTGTTTATGAGTTCTGTTATTTCGATATGAAGCTGCTGCCCGCGTGAACGAATCTCCTCTATTTGAGCCGCCATCACTATGAGAGGATCCGTGTCGTCTATACCTGTTAATGTTGACGGGTTACTCAGCTTGTCGTAGACTTTTATCTTGTCAATTACGGCAGCGGGCAGTTCCTTCGTATTGGCAGACTCCGCTTCACTGGTCGGTATCAGTTCCACGAGTTTCATCGTTACCTTACGCTGTTTCTTCGCAGGCTTTGCCTTCTCTGCAATCAGTGGAAGCTGATATTCGGACCCGGCTGATTGTCACCGATTTCTTCGCGTTTGATAGGACGGCCGTCAGTCGTGTTTCTGGCAATGCTAAAGCCGTCGGTATGGGCATCGAGATAAATGCAGAATGCACGGTTGTTGGTGGCATAGGGAGCAGGGGAGGGCGCACCTATATTGTTGTCACTAATGACGGAACCAGGCTGGTTGGAGAGGGTGTAAATACCACCAGCGTCATAGAGCTGTCGGGCATAGTAGCTGACTTTGTTGCCCACGATGCGGTTGTTCTTCATACCCGTGTCGTGAGCTGTCCATCCCCAACCTACGCAGATGCCCGAGTAGCTGAGGAAGTTCACGTAGTTCTTGCTGATGGTGCAGTGGCGGACATAGCCCAGTGCGATGCCCACGGCTCCCCAGTCCTCGTTGGCGACATCAACAACGAAGTTTTCTTTGATGGTCAGCCGTTGGCAGCGTTCAGCTAAATGCTGATAGGGACGATGTACCTCCATCGGGCTCTCTGCAAAGGAACCGCCCATGATGGCTGTGCCGCCAATGTTGCCGAAAGTGCATTTCTGCACCACACAGTCGCTGACGTTATCGACAAAGTCCAAGGCCGTAGCAGCCAGATTTTGGAACAGCACCGAGTAGAAGTCTACGTGGTGGGCGTTGCGCACGGTGACAGCACTCACGGGGCGCTCTATCCATGCCTGGTTCTCGAGATCTTTATCCCAAGGTAACCCTGGGTTCTCTTTCAGTTTATAAGCATCGACGAGGGGAAAACCGCCTTGCAGAGTGACGTGCCCTTTGTGTAAAGGACGGTTCCAGCAAGTCTTATCGAAAGTGATTCCTTCGAAACGTACATAGTTGGCTCCGTCGATGATGACGAGCTGCTCGATACCGTCGCGCTGTTCCGTGGTGCGAAGCAGGAAGGAACTGTTGCCCTTCTCTCCTCCGATGACGGGTTGTGGCCAGGGGTGTTCAAACTCCAGACGGCTTTCGGGCTCCATGAAGGAAACCTCGGTAACGGAATCGTTGAGCACACGGATGTCCTTGACGCGCAGGATGGCGATGGCCCAGCGCTGGTGTACCACCATTTCGAGCGGGATCTTCTTCGAGACAAAATCTCGAAGCACAGAGTCGGGCGGCGTGGGTATGGTGATGGTGCGATCGGCAGGATTGAAATCAATCATGCGCTCCATGCCTTGCCACGGAAGACCGTCGTCATGTATTTTCTTCGGAAGACTGTCATCTGGTTCTTTTAACGGCCACAACTGGGTGTGACGTTGTCGGGCATCGCCACAGATGACGCTCTTGAGCGTGCCGCTACCGCGGATGATGAGCGGCGACTCCTTCGTCCCGCTGTCCTCAGGACGTAGGAACAATGGTTCGCTCATATAGAAGCGTCCTTCTTGGAGGGTGATGGTAATGCCTCCCTGACAACGAGGGTCGTTGGTGCGCCGCCATTCCCGGGCTTGTCGCAGGGCATCGTGAATGCTCTCGCCCTTGCGGACGACTATTTCACCACCGAAAGCGTATCCCGTTATTAATAGTAGAATAATGGTTAGCAGATATCTTGTCATCGTATTACATTTTATTTATATGTAAAGACGTTTTCCTGCCCTTTTTGTCATCGTTGCAAGTGCTGAGGTTAAGAAAATGGACAGATTTCTTGGAAGTTTCAAGAAAAATGATTATCTTCGCAGCATCAAACCCCTTAAAACTTAAAAACGTATGAATAATACTCCGACTCCCCACATTGGGGCACAGTATGGCGAAATCGCTGAGACTGTTATCATGGCGGGTGATCCGCTGCGTGTGAAACTGATGGCTGAGAAGTATCTTGACGATGCTGTATGCTTTAATAATGTTCGCGGTATGCTGGGCTATACTGGAACCTACAAGGGCAAGCGTGTCAGCGTGATGGGGCATGGCATGGGCATGGCGTCCATCGGTATTTATACCTATGAGCTCTACAACTTCTATGGTGTTAAGACGATTATCCGTGTGGGATCGGCTGGTTCTATCAACAACGATCTGCATATTGGAGATTTAGCTATTGCTATGGGTTGCTGCACCAACAGCAATTTCGCTGCACAGTATGAACTGCCTGGAACGTTCGCTCCAATTGCCGACTTTGAATTGCTTCGTGACGCTGTAGAGTCGTGCGAGAAGTTTGGCTACCACTACAAGGTGGGTAATGTGGTGTCGTCGGATACGTTCTATGGCGAGAATCCCCACACCGACAAGTGGATTAATATGGGCGTGCTGGCTGTTGAGATGGAGATAGCAGCACTTTATATGAATGCGGCACGCTCGGGTAACCGTGCGCTGGGCCTGCTGACTATTTCAGACCACATCCTGACGGGTGAAGCAACGACGGCTGAGGAACGTCAGAATAGTTTCACGCACATGATGGATGTTGCGTTCTCTTTAGTTTAGAGTTTGCCAAGCAATTGTTTGGCGACGGTAACAGCCGAGTTGGCATTATCGCTATAGCCGTCGGCACCGATTTCGTCGGCGAAGCCCTGAGTAACGGGGGCTCCGCCGACCATTACTTTTACTTGGTTGCGGATGCCGGCAGCCTCCAGTGCGTCGATAACTTCCTTCATGTAGCCCATCGTAGTGGTGAGTAGGGCTGACATGCAGAGAATGTCAGGTTGGTTCTCCTTGACGGCTTGGATGAAGGTGTCGGCAGAGACATCGATACCGATGTTGACGACTTCGAAGCCACAGCCCTCAAGCATGGAGGCAACGAGGTTTTTGCCGATGTCGTGCAGGTCTCCTTTAACGGTACCAATGACCACTTTGCCGAGTGATGTAGAGGCAGCTCCTGCCATCATGGGTTTCAGCAGTTCCAGAGCCGCCTTCATGGCGCGTCCTGCCATTAGCAACTGAGGTACGAAAGCCTTGCCGTCTTGGAAGCGTTGTCCAACTTCGCTCATGGCACGAATCATCTGACCATTAATGAGGTCTTGTGGCACTATTTTCAGGGCAATAGCCTCTTTAGTGGCTGATGCCGCCTCGTCGCTCTTGCCATTCATAATAGCTTGGAAGAGACGCTCCCCAGGACTGTCATTTTGTTGCAGCTGTTTCTCGCTGCCGTTTATAATTCGTCCTTCATCAAGGCCTCCGTGCAGATTCGTGTAGGTATGCTGCTCCGCATCTGCTGTCAAGGGTGAAATGAAGATGCCAGGAACAGGTTCTATCGCCTTGCCTATGAGGTTAATATGGTTATCCGTTGTGCCACAGCAACCGCCCACGATGTTCAGACAATGGTTTTCCAACAAGGGCCAAAGGTCTGCCACCAGACTCTCTGGCGTTTTGTTGTAGCGCCCCTTTCCGTCGGGCATGCCAGCATTTGGATAGATACTCACTTTCGTACCAAAACGAGCCAGTTGACAAACCAGTGGTGTCATCGCTTTAACGTCGCTCACACAGTTGATACCCACCGAGAAGAGCTCGCCTTTCTTGAATGTTTTGATAAACTCAAGGATGTCCTGTCCCAGCATGTTATGCCCGTCGGGTGTGGACACAGAGAAACTTAGCATGATGGGTAGTGTTGGGGCGATGCGCTTGGCTTCCTCGAAGGCGATACGTGCATTCTGTGTATCAAAAATGGTTTCTATCAGCAGCACATCGACACCGCCGTCCACCAACGCCAGGATTTGCTCTGCATATGCCTCGCGCAAGATAGACTCGCTGAGAGGTTCGCCACTGGTTGCAACACTTGTGGTGCGACTCGTTGGGCCGATGCTTCCTGCCACATAGCGCGGTTTCTCAGGCGTAGAATAATCCTCGGCACATTGGCGCGCTATCTGGACAGCAGCCAAGTTGATTTCCCTGCAATAGTCTTGCAAACCGAAATCGCCCATGGAGATGCGTTGGGCATTAAACGTATTCGTCTCGATGATGTCGGCACCCGCCTTCAGGTATTTGCGATGAATGTCGCGAACCACGAACGGAGCCGTCAGCGACAGCACGTCGTTGCACCCTTTCAGGTCGTAGTTGTGTTTGGCAAAACGGACGCTGCGGAAATCCTCTTCACGCAGTTGGTATTGCTGAATCATGGTACCCATAGCGCCGTCGAGGACGAGAATCCTATCTGTACTTGACGTCATCAAGGATGCAGGTCTCAGGGAAAGTTGCAAACTCTCTTTGTTTTGAGGATTCTCTATTTTTCGGATAATCTCTTCTACTTCACGGTCTGCGTCATCCTTAACGTCGGCAGGATGCAGATTGCGGCTGTGTTCATATTCCTCTATGATGTGCAGAGCTTGTTCCACTTCCTGTTCGTTGTGAAAGTCCATTTCTACATGTATGCCATCGCCTCCGATGTTGTCGAGCAAGGGCCTCAGTTCGTCCAGCGTCACCCAGCAAGCCATGATGCTCTTGCCACTGGCCAGTATCTTCTTGTACAGGTCGTACCACTTGGGCGACCCGCCTTGCGGCTCTCCTACGCCCGGTGTCCACTGGATGGCGTTCAACTCCTGAATTTCCAAGAGCGCGTCCAAATGGTGAATAGCGCCCACACCGTCCAGATGGTAGAGGGTGTAGTCAATCCTTTGACACTGTTCGCGGATGAAGGGTTGTACAAAGCGGCGATAGTCGTCCACACTGATCATGGTTGAAATGTCGCTCTGCAACTTCGACATCTTGCCTGGTGCCCAACTGGAGAAGTAGCAGAAGGCCATCTCGTCACCTTCGCGGATGATATCGTATAGCTCGTCGAACACTTGGAAATAGATGTCGTTAATTTGTTGCATCTGGTGTTCAAGACGTTCGGGGTACATGACGGTATCGAGCAGGACTTGGTCGGTACCCTTCAAGGCGGCAAGTACATCAAGCCCCTCCATCAAGTCGGGCATACCGACGTAATAGTGTCCCTGAGCTTTCTCTTTGCAGGCTCGCAGGAGTTCTTTGTGCAGCAACCAATTGGGGTGCTGTGGGTCGAACACGATATCGTCCGTATAGTTCGGGTTAGGATGAATCCAAATAGTATCTTCACCGCCTTCGAAGACACCACCAAGGATGGCGGCTAAAGAGCCAGGGCCCAGTTGCGTGTTGGCAACAGGTAGAATGTCAGCTTTTAACGACGAGTGGGCGACGTACCAGTCCAGATACTCAGCGCGCCACTCGGGGTCGAACCAACGTTGATTCAGGTCCTTATAAGGTCTTGGCTCTGGTATGTCAGCATGTGGCGTGACACCCTGCTGGAAATGCTCCCACATGTTGAGCACGATGCCCTTATGGTTCCACCAATTGATATAATGCTGTTTTGTTTCTTCGAGATTCTGTTTCCAAGTGTTCATCGTCGTTTCTTATTTATAGAAAAGACGTGGAGTACTGCCAAATGTCATCATACCATCATGAGTTGAGACATCACCATGTCGCTGACAAAGAGTCCGCGACGGGTTAGCACAAGGCGACTGCCCGTGAGTTTTAGTAAGTCATTCTTGAGGAATGGCTCGGCTTCATGTAGGCAGTGGCGGCGGTGTCCTTCCATTAGAGTTGTGAGGTCCAGACCATCACTGGTACGCAGGGCGGTGGTAATACGGTCGTTGTAGTGGGTATCGGGGTCGAGTACCTCGCGTTCGCATGGGATGTTTCCCTCATTAATGGCCGAGATGTATTCGTGAATGTCGGCGGTATTCCAACTGCGGACGGGAGAAGACCCGATGGCAAAACCGTCGGGAATAGTATATGAGTGGGCGGCAGCACCGAGACCGATATAGGGGATATCGTGCCAATAACTACTATTGTGGCGGGAGCGGAAACCTGAGCGGGCGAAATTCGAGATTTCGTAGTGCTCGTAGCCAACTACTGTCAGTTTATCGATAAGAAGTTCGTACATGGCTCGTTCCTGTTCTTCGTTGCAAGGCTCTATACACATCCGATGGAGTGGCGTTCCTTCCTCTATCATGAGACAGTAGGCGGACAGGTGCTCCACGTTGAGGGCGAGGACGGCATCGATGTCATGCTGCCAGTCGGCAAGCGTCTCGTTTGGAAAACCGTACATCAAGTCGATGCTAATGTTATGGATGCCTGCATCGCGAAGCCTTTGCACAGCGACAGGAACCTGTGCGGCAGTGTGGCGGCGATGTAGGAAGCGCAGTCGTGCATCGTCGAAGGTCTGTGCACCCATGGATACGCGGTTGATGCCGAGCTGAGGCAATGCCTCGGCGTACTCGGCGGTGACGTCGTCAGGGTTTACCTCGATGGTGACTTCAGACCCACCCCCAGCCCCTCCCTGTATGGAGGGGAGTGAATACACCTTATTAATATATATAAAGAGCTGGCGGAGTTGGGGGATGGTCAACTGCGAGGGGGTGCCTCCTCCGAGGTAGACGGTATCTATGCCCATCCCTTCAGGGAGGGGAAAGGGGTGGGTCTCCATTTCTCGGCAGACGGCATCGACGTACCGCTGGCGCAGGTCGAGATGCGTCGTAGAGTAGAAGCCGCAATAGATGCACCGGCTTGCACAAAACGGGATATGAATGTATAATCCTGCCATCTTGTATCGTTTTCGACTACAAAAGTACTAATAAAGTTTAATATTTGAAAGCTTTCGTTGGTTTTTTGCACGAAAATGAGTACTTTTACGACCGCTTTTCAGTTTCGACTGGGAATAGAATTATGTTAACTCAAAACTATATCTTATGAAAGTTTATCAAACTAACGAAATCAAAAACATTGCACTCATTGGCAGTGCGGGTAGCGGCAAGACTACTCTTGCCGAAAGTATGGTCTATGAAGCTGGCATCATCAAGCGCCGCGGTACAGTAGAGGGTAAGAACACCATGAGCGACTATTTCCCTGTTGAACAGGAGTACGGCTACTCGGTGTTCTCAACTGTTTTTCATGTGGAGTGGAACAACAAGAAGCTGAACATCATCGACTGTCCGGGTTCTGACGACTTCGTAGGTGGTTCGATTACCGCTATGAATGTGACTGACCAGGCTGTTATCCTCATTAACGGCCAGTATGGTCCTGAGGTGGGCACGATGAACGCTTTCCGCAACACTGAGAAACTGAAGAAACCTGTCATCTTCCTTGTGAACCAGTTGGATCGCGACAATTGCGATTTCGATCAGATTCTGGCTCAACTGAAGGAAGTTTACGGTCCTAACTGTGTGCCCGTTCAGTATCCTATCCAGACTGGTGCTGGTTTCAATTCTGTTATTGACGTGCTTCTGATGAAGAAGTATTCGTGGAAGCCCGAGGGTGGCGCACCCATCATCGAGGACATCCCTGCCGATCAGTTGGACAAGGCCAAGGAGTGGAAAGCTGCTTTGGTTGAGGCTGCTGCTGCTGGCGACGACACACTGATGGAGAAGTTCTTTGAGAGCGAGGACCTCAGCGAGGACGAGATGCGTGAGGGTATCCGTAAGGGTCTGGTAACCCGTTCTATCTTCCCTGTATTCTGCGTTTGTGCAGGTCGTGATATGGGTGTTCGCCGTTTGATGGAATTCCTTGGTAACGTCGTTCCCTTCGTGAGCGAGATGCCCGTCATCAAGAATGCTGCCGGCAAGGATGTTCCTGCTGACGCTTCTGCTCCCACATCGCTCTATTTCTTCAAGACTGGTGTTGAGCCCCATATCGGTGAGGTTCAGTACTTCAAGGTGATGAGCGGTGTTGTGAAGAGCGGCGACGACTTGACCAATGCCGACCGTGGCTCTAAGGAGCGTATGGGTACATTGTATGCTTGCGCTGGTGCCAACCGTATTCAGGTTGACGAGTTGAAGGCTGGCGATATCGGTTGTACCGTTAAGCTGAAGGATGTGAAGACTGGCAACACGCTGAATGGCAAGGATATCGACAATAAGTTCGACTTCATTAAGTATCCTAACTCTAAGTTCTCTCGTGCTATCAAGGCTGTCAACGAGGCTGAGACCGAGAAGATGATGGCTGCCCTGCAGAAGATGCGTCAGGAAGACCCCACATGGGTTGTTGAGCAGTCAAAGGAGTTGCGCCAGATTATTGTTCACGGTCAGGGTGAGTTCCACCTGCGTACCTTGAAATGGCGTATGGAGAACAACGAGAAGATTAACGTTGAATATCAGGAGCCCAAGATTCCTTATCGTGAGACCATCACGAAGATGGCTCGTGCCGACTATCGTCACAAGAAGCAGTCGGGTGGTGCTGGTCAGTTCGGTGAAGTACACCTGATTGTCGAGCCTTATACCGACGGTATGCCTGATCCTACCTCATTCACCATCAATGGTCAGGAGTTCAAGATGAACATCAAGTCGAAGGAAGAGAAGGATTTGGAGTGGGGCGGCAAACTCGTCTTCATCAACAGCGTTGTCGGTGGTGCTATCGATATGCGTTTCATGCCTGCCATTCTGAAGGGTGTGATGGAGCGTATGGAGCAGGGTCCGTTGACGGGTTCTTACGCTCGCGACGTTCGTGTCATTGTTTACGATGGTAAGATGCACCCCGTTGACTCAAACGAATTGTCGTTTATGCTGGCAGCTCGTAATGCCTTCAGTGCAGCCTTCAAGGAGGCCGGTCCTAAGGTTCTGGAGCCTATCTACGATCTGGAAGTGCTTGTGCCTGCCGATTACATGGGTGATGTAATGTCTGACCTGCAGGGTCGTCGTGCTATCATCATGGGTATGGACAGCGAGGCTGGCTATCAGAAGTTGACCGCCAAGATTCCTCTGAAGGAGCTGGCTTCTTACTCTATCGCACTCTCGTCATTGACGGGTGGCCGTGCATCGTTCACGACATCGTTCAGCTCATACGAGCTCGTGCCGAACGACATCCAGCAGGCTCTCATCAAGGAGCACGAGGCCGAGATGAAGGAAGAAGACTAAATGCGCAGACTGTTAGTCCTCATACTACCGCTCTGTATGCTCGCCTGTTCAGATACAGACTGCATACAGAGCGGTACCATTTTACCAGACGATGTAGAACTGAAAGCTGGTGATGTGGTGTTTCGCCGAGGGTCGGGCTTTACTTCCCAGGCAGTGCTGTTAGCTGAAAAGGGAGGGGCCTACTCGCATACGGGTATCGTCGTTGACTCAGCAGGGGTGCTGATGATAGTCCACGCTGTACCAGGCGAACCAGACTGCGAGGGTGACGAAGACCGTGTGAAGATGGAACGTCCGGAAGTTTTTTTTCATCCTATGCGTGCCCAACAGGGAGCTGTCTATCGTCATGTTGACAGCTGTGCAGCACAGCAAGCGGCTATCCGAGCTCTTCAGACTTATCAGCGCCATCCGTTGTTTGACCATGACTATGACGATACGGACACCACGAGCCTTTATTGTACCGAACTGGTTGTTCACGCCTACAGTCAAACGGCGAGTCCCCTGAAGGACGTCCGTCATCAGCATCTGCATCTGGTGGGTTTCGAGGCCGACTGCATCCTACCATCCGATGTGTTGCGATGTAAGGATCTGAAACAAGTAACAACATTTGAGATTAAAGATTAAAGATTAAAGATTAAACATTAAACATTAAAGATTAAAGATTAAACATTAAACATTAAACATTAATTATTAACCCCTAAAATCAACAAAAAAATGAAGAAAGTATTATCTTTAGCAGCTGTCTGCCTATTTGTGCTGACACTGTGTTCGTGTGGCTCTTCCAATACGCCGGAGGCCGTAACAACGAAAGCTATCAAGTGCATCATTGACAAAGACTATGATGGTTATGTAGACCTGATGTACTTCAAGAAAGAGAAGAGTAGTGAGGATATGAAGCAGATTGTCGCCCTTGTCAAGGATAAGATGGACAAGGAGATGGACCAAAAGAAAGGTATCAAGGACTATAAGGTCGGTGAACCAACCATCGAAGACAACAAGGCTGTTGTACCATATACCTTGACCTATGGTAACGGCGATACAAAGGAGGACAAGATGAAACTTGTGAAGACCGAAGACGGCAAGTGGATGATTGACTCAGGAAAATAGTGAAAATATGAAAGGGTAAGATAAAAGGGAGCTTGGCGGCTCCCTTTTATGCTTATACGAATTTTACTATGACTCGGAATACCTTTGCCGGTGCCTGCATCCATTGTTGCATGGCTTCTTCTGCATGCTCCGGTGTCACCTCGTTGCTGATGAGGATGTCGTATGGTGGGTTGTTCTTCTCCAGATAGCGGATGACACCCTCGAAGTCCTCAGGCTGTGCATTTCGTGACCCACGGATATCGAGTTCTTTCTGTACAAAGAGTTTTGTGGTAAACTGTACGTCCTGCTTGGCATAGCCGATGCACACCACACGACCTGTAAAGGCTACCTCGTTGACAGCCATTTGATAAGTAACAGGAGCACCCACGGCCTCAATAACGACGTCAGGACCAGCTCCATTAGTAATCTCCTGTAGACGTTCGTGAACATTCTCCTTAGCCGAGTTGATGGTGTATTCAGCACCCAAACCACGAACAATGGCCAGTTTCTCGTCGTCCATATCGCAGGCTATGACCTTCGCACCGCGCATGATAGCACGCACTACGGCACCAACACCTACCATACCACAACCAATGACCATCACGGTGTCAGTATCGACTACCTGCGCACGACTGACAGCATGGAAACCTACCGACATCGGCTCAATCAGGGCAGCATGTTCGACAGTGATATTGCCAATGGGAATAACTTTCTGCCAAGGGATGGCAATGTATTCACACATGGCACCATTACGCTGCACCCCCAGCGTTTCATTGTGCTGGCAGGCATTGTAACGGCGGTTCTTACATGACGGACAGTGGCCGCAATTGGTGTATGGATTTACCGTGACGGCCATACCAGCCTTCAAATGTAAGGGTACGTTAGCACCGACTTCTGCAATCTCAGCACCAATTTCATGGCCAGGAATGACAGGCATCTTTACCATTGGGTTCAGGCCGCGATAGGTGTTCAGGTCACTTCCGCAGAAGCCAACATAGTGGATACGCAGCAGCACTTCATCGCTGCCACATTGGGGTTTCTCAATGTCAACAACCTTCATCACGGAAGGTTCTGTAATTTGTATTGCTTTCATATCTTAACTTCTTAACTTCTCTCTTTATTCACTCATATTCTTAATATAGGGCAGTTCCTTTAATTCTCCAAAGCCAAAGAACTGCTTGGCATTGTCGCAAAGGAACAACTGCTTTTCGTCATTTGTCAGTTCCTTCGATTTCGTTACGAAGTCGTACGACATCTTATAGGTAATGGCTGTGATGGTACGCGGATAGTCTGAGCCCCACATCAGTTTCTCCATACCTACCTCGTCAGCAGCTTCTTTGATGGCCTTGATGGCTGATGGGAATGGGTAGAATTCGTCGTTGAAGAGCCATGTGATGCCACCACTCTCGACGAAGACATTTTTGTGGCGAGCCAATCGGATTTGAGACATCCAGTTAGGACGTGTCACCATGCCGAAGTGGCCGATGATGATCTTCAGCCGCGGACATTCCTGGATGAGCGTCTCCATCTGTGCGACTTGGGCGTCGCCGTCCTGTAGCTCGATGCCGAGGATGACGCCCTCTTGCTCCATCAGGTGCATCATCTGCATCATTTCTGTGTTGAGGAACTGCCAGGGCAGACGTGCTGCAGGAATCTTGATGCCACGAAAGCCGCTGCGTATGAGTTTGTTGGCCTCATCACAGAAGCCCAGCTTCCGCAATTCGGGCATACCAAAGCAGAAGAAGCGGTCAGGGTACTGTTGCTGCACCTGTAGAAGATAGCTGTTCTGCAATCCGTCAATGAACTCCTGCGTGATGACAGCTGCTGAAACCTGTGCGTAGTCCATGTTAGACAGAAAACGCTCAGCGGTGTTTTGGCCGTCCGTCATGTAGGGCGGCAACATCTGGCGCTCTTCGCCGAAGAACATACTGCGGCTGCGGTTGGGCTCCAATTGGTAAATGGCAGAACCGTTCACCACAGTATCTACGTTGAGCCACAAGTGGGCGTGGGCATCCATGATCTTACATCTTACTTCTTCCATCAGACATCTTTATGTGTTGGCCCATGATACGCGTTGTTGGTCACCAATAATGTCACGTACTTCCTTCACTAACTGTTCGTCCATCGGTTCCTCAATATAGGCAATGTTCGTCTTGATGGCTTCTGGACGTGTGGTGCTAAACACCGTTGAAGCAATACGTGGATACGAGCACGAGAACTGCATGGCGAGTTTCTCGATGGGGTAGCCCTTGGCTTTACAATGTTCGGCAGCTTGCTTGCAGGCTTCCACCAATGGCTTGGGTGCAGGATGCCAGTCGGGCACGCCACGCTCCGTCAACAATCCCATACTAAATGGCGATGCACTGAGCACACCAATGCCGCGCTCGTCAAAGAAGTCCATGAAGTCTACCAGTTTGTCGTCGCACAGACAGTAGTGGCAGAAGTTCATGACGCTTTCCACCATTCCTGGCTCAGCGTGTTCGATGACCCACTTCAGGTTTTCCAACTGCAAGTCAGTGATACCCACATGCTTCACGACACCTTCCTTCTTCAGCTCGTGCAAGGCAGGCAGGGTCTCATCGACAACCTTTTGAAGCCCGCCTTCCATACGACCCTGAAACTCGATGTCGTGAACATTAATGATGTCAATATAGTCGATGTGCAGACGCTCCAGACTTTCATAGACACTCTCTTTGGCACGGCGGGCCGAGTAGTCCCATGTATTATGGCCGTCCTCGCCATAACGTCCAACCTTCGTAGAAAGGAAGAACTTGTCACGAGGGATGTCCTTCAGTGCCTTGCCCAATACTATTTCCGCCTTGTAGTAGCCGTAGTAGGGCGATACATCAATGATGTTGATACCTGCATCGACAGCAGCAAATACTGCATCTATACCGCGATTCTCATTAAAAGAGTGGAATACCCCACCCAAAGAAGAGGCGCCGAAGCCCAGCTCCGACACCTGCATTCCTGTTTTTCCTAATGCTCTATATCGCATTTCTCTTACCTCTTACTTCTTACATCTTACCTCACACTTACCACGGCATCATATCGCGCTCATCAGGGCGATGAGCTTTGTTGTCTTCATCCTTGATGTAAACCTGCAGATCCTGGAAATAGCCCGTCTCGTCCTGCAGTGCTTTCAGTTCAGCCTTGGTCTCTTCGAAGCCAAAGAACTCCTTGGCTGATGCGAGGTGGTTGGTAAACTCGAGCTTCTTGTTGGCTCTGTCCAATACGGAGATATACTCGTCCTTCGTACGGTCTCCAATTACAAACTTCTTTTTCATATTCCGATAGATTTAAAATTGTTTTCCGGGTACAAAGATAGTGCAAATCGAGTGAAATGCAAAATAAATCGCGATTTATTTTCATTTCCGAGATGCAGCCTATCTTGTCCTTTTGAGGACAAAGGTACAACATATTTATGAATTACGAATTACGAATTACGATTTTTTTTCACGTAATCGTTATATTAATGGATTTTGGCCGTGCTATATATATAATATGGTATAGTGGGCCACGATGCACGGAAACGGGACGGGAATGGAGAAAAGTTAACGCGTTAACTTTTCTTCATTTTTTTTTTTTTGAAATTAACGCCGGATTGATTACCTTTGCCGATGTTTTTGTCTACGAACAATTCGGAGACATGATAAATATACTACATGAAATGTGTGTTTAATAACAATATTACTAATTAATTTAATGATTAACAAACATGAAAAGAAAAGAGTATGAAGTGCCGACGATGCAGGTCGTCGAAGTGAAACAACAAATGCAGCTGCTGGCTGGTAGCAATAGCCAAGCCGGAGTGCAGGACTATAATTGGAATAATGCAGATCCAGAGTAATTAACCCACTAAAACGAAGAAAGCAATGAAGACAAAGAAATTTCTTAGCATGGCCGCCCTCGCACTGGTGGGCGCAATGATGACCGGCTGCTCTAGCGATGAAGACTTTAGCAATCCGCAGCAGCCCGAGAACAAGAACAACCTCGTAACCCTGACCACCACCGTAGGCTTCGACGATGCCGCCGGAACAACCCGCGCACTCAGCAGCACGGGCGTGAAAACCTTTGCCGTGGGCGACCAGATTGTGTTATTCTATAAGGACGGTAAAGGATTATCCAGAAGGGTCGTGAGCAGTGCTCTTACTGCCGGGGATATCACAAACGAAGGCAAGAAAGCCAATCTTACATTTGACGTATCTGCTGCCTTACCTGCAACAGACGGCGCAATACGTTACGTCTATCCTGCAAACATGGCTTCCACTAATCAGGATTCCGAATTTAATCTCGATGATGAACATACGATTAACTTCTCCAAGCTCAATAATCAGGACGGTACGCTGACCACTCTCGGCAGCTCCCTCGACCTCTGCGTTTTTGATGGCAACTTCTCAGGTACCAGTTTGCCTACCTCGGCTACGCTGACTAACCAGCTCGCCATCCTGGCCATCACGCTCAATAACAGCACCGACATCACCAGCACCATCACGGGCATGACCATCAGCGACGGCACCAACACCTACAACGTCAGCCGCTCGGCTACCGCAGGCCCCATCTACGTGGCCATCCTCCCCGTAGCTTCGCAAAACATCACGGTTACCGCCACCGACGGCACGAAGAACTACGCCAAGACGCTGACCGGCAAGACCTACGAAGACGGCAACGGCTATAACGTCACCTGGAACATGACGGATGCCAGCGTTGTAAATCTCGCGGGCCGCTCGGAAGGTGCGACAATCAATGTGTACAATGGCGAGACCATCACCGGTGTGCTGACAGATGATGAGTATGGCGATCCCACATCTGCGACCATCACCATCCAAGACGGAGCCATCGTCACGCTGAAAGACGTAGGAATAAATCCAGTTGGGGATCTTACTTCTGGTAGTGGTATTAGTGGTATTACCTGTGCGGGTAATGCCACCATCATCCTCGAAGGCACCAACACTGTAAAAGGATTCGGCCGTTCCGGCATAGAGGTGAAATCAGGCTATACGCTCACCATCCTGGGTACAGGCACGCTTATTGCTTCTGGTTATGACACGTTTTCCGGCATCGGAGGCGAAGGCAACATCGTCATCAAAGGCGGCGAAATCACGGCCACGGGAGGTAGCAACGGTGGTGCCGGCATCGGCGGCGCCTCTAATGGCTCCTGCGGCAACATCACCATCAGTGGCGGCACCGTTACGGCCACGGGCGGAAATAAAGCTGCCGGCATCGGCAGCGGCTTCGAGGGCACTTTTGGCAACATTACTATCAGCGGCGGTACCATCACTGCCACGGGTGGCAGTGATGGTAATCAGTATCATGGAGCAGGTATCGGCAGCGGAGCATATTGTTCCATTGACAACACTATTTCCATCACCATCACCAGTGGCGTGGAAAAAGTGACCGCCACGAGGGGCGGCGATGGAGACGATTGCAAATTCATCGGCAAAGGTTCTTGGTGCTCCAACGGACCAACCGTGACCATCGACGGCGTGGCGAACGCTACCACGTCGAGCACATTCCCGAACTTCACCTCCGAAGTCAGCGGCAACACTTGGACGCTGACGCACAAATAATCTGGCAAAGAAATTGGGGTCGGTTCTCTGACCGAGGTCAGAGTGTGGCTTCGCAATCTAGATGATCCACGGTTACAGCCCCTCTGATAGAAGAGAAATGTATAAATCGGGGAGCCCGCGAGGGCTCCCTGTTTTTTTTGTCGGCAGGACTTAGGTCGTTGGGCGGTTGTATTAAAATATTATAAAATATAGGAGGGTTTTGTGCGATATGTGGCAGTTTTTTGTATATTTGCTGGCGGAAGTTGGCAACTGGCCTTGTCCGATTGACGAATCGGGTGTGCCCGATTAGGAAACTGGGCAGGGAGAGTTGGTCGATTGGGTTAGGCCGATTGGACGATTGGGTTAGGCCGATTTCAAAACGGGCAGGCTCGATTAGGCAACTGTCTTTGGCCGATGAGGCAACTGAGCGTGGCCGATTGGGCAACTGAGCGTGGCCGACAGAGCAACTGAGCATGGCCGATGTAATAATCGGGCATGAAGTAATAAACTATTCAATAACATTTTAAAAAATTTTGCTTATGCCACAATTGAAACTGAAAGTGAAGAAGGCGGGGAGCAAGCACCCCGTAACGAAGCAACTGGGCTTCGCAGCACGTGTATTGACCAATGGCACTATGGGGTTCGACGACATCGTGAAGGACGCCGGACATAACACGACGATGCACAAGGCTGAGCTGAAGATGGCGTTCGAGCTGTGTCTGGACACGGTGGTGGAGTCGCTGAAGCAGGGCTACATCGTAGACCTGGGCCCATTGGGCAAGATTTATCCGAGCTGTTCATCAGGCTGGTTCGAGAAGGAGGAGGATTTGATGCTTGCTGATGTCAAGCCTCAGCTCTACTTCCGTGCGGGTGACGACGTGGAGGGTGCCATCAAGGCCGCGAAGCTCGTCTGGGCCAAGGCCAGCGACGAAGAGGAGGACGACGGCGGCACGACGCCCGCTCCGTCTGGTGGCGACGATACGCCCGTGACCCCTGGCGGCGGTGGCGGTGGCGACGACGAGCCGGACGAGAACTGATAACGGGAAAAAAAGTCGGGCTGATGTTTGGTCAGCCCGATTTTTTTTCGTACCTTCGCAGGCATGACAGAGCACATTACAAGTTTACAGAATCCGAAGATTAAGTTGCTGACGGCGCTGCAGCAGAAGTCCAGCGAGCGCCGCCGGACGGGACTCTTCGTGGTCGAGGGCCAGCAGGAGTTGCAGCACTGCATCCGTGCGGGCTACGAGGTGGACACCGTCTTTTGGTGTCCGGAATTGTGTCCGGCAGTTTTGCCGCCGGAAGCAGACGCCGCCCGCTGCTTCCAGGTCAGCCCCGACGTCTACGCCAAGGTGGCCTATCGCGGCTCGACGGAGGGCGTGATAGCCGAGGTGCGCACGCGGACACTGCGGTTGGACGACCTTAAATTGGGGGAACATCCCTTGATAGTCGTGCTGGAGAGCGTCGAGAAGCCCGGCAACCTGGGCGCCGTGCTGCGCTCGGCCGATGCCTCGGGCGTCGATGCCGTGGTGGTGTGCGACCCGCTGACCGACCTATACAATCCCAACCTTATCCGTTCCAGCGTGGGCGCGGCCTTCACCGTGCCCTGCGTAGCCTGCCGGTCGGACGAGTGCATCGCCTTCCTGAAGCAGCGCGGCATCCGGATTCTGACGGCTCAGCTGCAGGACTCCCACCTTTATTATGATACCGATATGACCTGTGGTACCGCAATCGTGATGGGTACGGAGCATGACGGACTCACTGATCAATGGCGCCAAGCTGCTGATGCTCATATTCGTATTCCGATGTTGGGACAAATCGACTCGCTGAATGTCAGCGTTAGCGCTGCCATCCTGATGTTTGAAGCAGTCCGGCAAAGGCAGTGGGAATAAAAAGACAACTCAAACAACTTAGACAACTCTAAATTAGAAAATGTTGTCCTTGTTGTTTTAGTTGTCTTCTTTTATTATTCTTTATTATTCAGTTATTAATTTCTTGCCCTCGTCCGTCATGAACGGCAGGATTTCCTTGAATGGAATCTCGAAAGTGATGATACCTGAAGAGTAGGGGGCAATCTCGTACTGTGTATAGAGGAACACCATACCCGTATCAGAGAGGTATGGCGAATTGCCTGGCAACGGGAGGTTGTTTAGGGCTGACACTTCTTCAGCAAAAAGAAAATCCAACAGCTCTTGGTCGGACAGTGGCTTATCGGGTCGCTCCGAGAAGTGACGCCTGACACCCTCTTTTAAGAGTTTGGCCAACTTGCGCGAATTGGTGTTCTTGAGTAATGCAATCTGCTTGCCATCACTCTTGCGGAAGGTAAAGCCCACCTCAGTGGTATAGCCATGTGCACCTCCACCATAGGAAAATGTGCGATAGAAATAGGTGACGTAGTTCTTGTTTTGGGTCAGCAAAGTGATGTCGTGGGTTTTCGAGAAGGCTCCCATGCGTTCATCAGGTTCCATCTCGTCGTAGACACTATGCCAGTCTGCTTGTTGTGATTCGAACAACGACTGACCGTAAGCCTGAATAGCCTTTGGACTGTCTATGAAATCATCGCCAAGCAAATCACGAATATGTTTTTTCAGACTATCTACGATAACTTTTTCGCCCGTAGTCGGCCATTGAACAAGTACGGATACTTCTGCCGTAGAGTCGTTCTTTTCGAATTTGACAGTCTCAACTTCGATATACGAGTTATCTTCTGCTGGCGCTTCCACCTTTACACTATCGACGCTATCGACACTGACGGAATCAGTATCTGCAGTAGCTCCCGTAGAAGCACGATGGCCGCAAGCGCTGAACGCTGCGGCCATCGTTATCGCGATAAAAAGTCGTTTCACCTTTTTACCTTTTTACTTTTTTACCTTTATTTTCATTCGCCCTTGATTGCAGCAACGCCTGGAAGAACCTTACCCTCGATGGCCTCAAGCAGAGCACCGCCACCAGTAGAGATGTAAGATACCTGGTCGGCCAGACCGAACTTGTTGACACAAGCTACAGAGTCACCACCGCCAATCAGAGAGAATGCACCATTCTTGGTTGCCTCAGCGATAGCGTCGCCAATAGCACGTGAACCAGCGGTGAATGCGTCGCACTCGAAGACACCAGCAGGACCGTTCCACAGAATGGTCTTAGCACCCTTGATAGCCTCGGCAAATGCCTTCTGGCTCTCAGGACCAGCGTCAACACCCTCGAAAC
>JAEEGK010002802.1_pt1 | contig 43809 bp, 31 predicted proteins | sample 8958771 | NCBI WGS metagenome assembly JAEEGK01 (sample SAMN16246547, study PRJNA631951) | gut metagenome | biome: gut microbiome; feature: rumen; material: SC-attached | host: Bos | place: Iran: Karaj | collected 2018-10
GAGGGTATATCTACCTCACATTTAGCTTGACACACTCTTAGCGGATCTGTGCAGCAGATGGATATGTTTCCCCGGAGAGTGTCCGCATCCTCTCTCGATGAATATTTCTTTCTAAAGATTATTGATAATTCGAAATAAGATTAATGATTATTTCCAACTTATTTTTATGGAGAGCCACTGTTATTTCTCGGACTGAAGTCTTCAAGTTCCAGTTCAGACTGGATTTCCTGGTATTTTCGTTGCTCCATCTCCCACATTTCTCTGTGAGTTTCCAGCTTTTTTAATTTTTTGCGGTTTAAACGTTCTTCAGCGAGGGCCTTATCGTATTCTTTTTGAGCCTGGTTTACATTGTATTCAGCTTTTTTTACCTCTTCCTCCACTTCAATTTCTTTGATGTAAAGCTGTTTTATTGAAGCGTTGAATTTCTGTATTTCGTCGAGAGAGTAGGTTTTATTCATGAAATTTGCATATCGCCGTTCCTCTTCCTCCTTACGCCAGATCTTGTAATCTTCGAATTCTTTTTTTTTGTTAATCAGCTCCTGCCTTGTCTGCTCAAGTTTTTTATGCATACCCATACGGGCAGTAACACTGTCATTAAGTCGCCGGTCCCTAATTTCCTGAAGTCCTTTAAGCGGATAGGTAATTGCCATTTAAACTACTCTTTTGCTAGTGATTGAACAAATTTTAGAACCTCTGCAACCTGAAGCAGCAGATCGTCTGGAACAAAACTATCTTCATCACCCTGGGCGAAGAGAGCTCTTGCCAGAGGAGGTTCTCTCATAATAGGTATGTTTTCCTCTTTCGCTGCCTCTATCATACGTCGGGCTAAATCACCTTCACCTTTGGCAACGATAACTGGAAGACCGGTTTTTTCCTTGTCATAGTCAATGGCTACTGCATAATGGGTAGGATTCACAATAAGCACCTTTGATTTTCTGGTTTTACTGATGGTTGACTGATTCAGCATCTCGCGGTGAAGCTGCTTGCGTTTGGATTTTATCATTGGATCACCTTCCATTTCCTTGTATTCGCGCTTTACTTCATCCTTTGACATCATGTGATCTTTTGTATATTTGTATTTTGTGTATAAAAAGTCAATTGCGGCGATGGCCGAAAACGTCAGTATGGTGTATAGCAGAAGCACCTTCAATAGTTCTCCTGCTGCAACAATCATCATTTTTTCATCTGCCTGGGGCAGAGTGAATATCATCCTTCCGTTGTTCTTAATTGCAAGATACACTGATACGCTCAGAACTCCGACTTTAAGGAAATTTTTGAAGAATTCAAATACGTTTTTAACACAGAATACCTTTTTAAACCACTTTGATGGACTGAGGTTTGACAGCTTAGGCATAGCCGCTTTGGGTGCAACAAGAAAACCTACTTGAACCAGAAGTGCTATGAGTGTGCAGGACATTACTATTGCAACCATTGGGAGAATGAGACCAACTCCAATGTTTACATACATACCACCTATTTCTCTGAAGGCCTCATCAAAATTCATGATGGGAGCGTTGATGAAGGTATAATCAATGGCCTGAGATAGTTCAGTATAGATTTTTTCTCCGAACGCAATAAAGTAGACAAGCGATCCTGCAACGCCGGCTGCTGATACTATCTCAGTACTTTTGGCAACGTCTCCTTTTTCACGGGATTCCCGCAACCGTTTGTCGGTTGGCTGTTCTGTCTTTTCTCCGCTCATCTATGCCTGTCTTTTTATAAATTTGAAAGGATCCTCTATCAATCTTTCATTCAAGCCATAAGTCATTCAAGATGTCATTTCTGGAATAATCAAAAGAATTAAAGTTTCGATTATTTGCAAGTTCTTAATAATCAATAATCGCTTGTTTCAAATGAAAAGGGTCGGTTTATTTATAACATACCGACCCATTATATTACAGGATATTACCCACAGATACTTTAGATTTATCTCAGAATTGCAGTCAGCGTATCACCTGCCTTGTTGACGGCGCTTGCAGCACCCTGACTGTAGGAGCTTACCTTGCTCATCATATCCTGGATGAGAAGCATTTCCTGCTGAACGCTGGAACCGACGGTTTCTTGCATGTTCTGAAGACTCTGAATAGCAAGGTTGATGTCCTTTACCTTTGGGCAGCCTGAAAGAGACAGCGTGTCAAAACCGTTTTGGGATAGAAATGTATTCATCTGTATGACAAGACCGGCTACCTTTGAATCTTTGACCTCATCATCGTCCTTTTTGCCGTTGATAAGGTTTCTAAGCTGGACGACATAGTCTGTAAACTGCTTCTGAACTTCCTGATCTGCTTTGATTTGATTGATCTTTTCTCTTGCCAGTTCCTTGTTGTCCTTTGACAGTTCCATCTGCAACTGAGCAAAAACCAGTTCTATGCTTGTTGTGTTGAAAACGCCTGGACCGAATCTGTTACTGCCAGAAGCTGCGTCAACTTGTGAATTCTGATTATTGATTCCGTCAATCATTTTAATTCTCCTTGAATAAATTTTAACTCATTTGACTTGATAACGATTCATTGCAGAAAAGGTTACAGAAGTTAAACAGATCCAATAAATTTTGGTTTTTGGCATCGATGTGTATTGTATTGGTTGACATCTAATCTATGGTGTGCTGGAAATTACTAGGTCCCAGTCGCGTTACTGAAAGGATTTGGCATTCTTTTCTGCAAAAAACTGTTATCACTTAATTCTGCTGTTTTGCATGGATCCTGACAAACCGACATCTATGTTCAATAGTCAGAGTATTGCTGACTTTTTAACATTGAATGTTAGTTGTACTATTTTTAAGCTAACCTGACTGTCGGTTATGTGTAGAAATTGTTTCCTGGTGAGAATCAAAAGGACAAGATGAATGAGAGCTAAAATGATAAAAAAGTGTATGACATGATATTTTACACTGTTTAAAAAATATACACTGATTTTTTACATAAGTTTGAATCTTCATGCGTAGACCCTGATAAAAATGTGTTGAAGACAACAAATTGCCCTTGACAGAGTCAGTACAATTAGTCATGTTATGGTAAGATTCTGTTTGCATTTATCTGATGCTTTAAGCGCATGAATTTTGTTTGAGATTATCTCTGGTCTTTTAGCATAATGCATTGGTGATAGTTATGTTCCCTGTTTTTTTGAAATTTATGGAACGAAACGTAAAATTCGTTACTTTTGAGTGATGACAGGTAAACGGGGATAAACTAATTAATTTACATGCATAAAAGTTGCGTTTGGGAATGAATATCATGTATGCCGGAGGCGAAGTGATCATGCGTGTGAAAATAAGAATATCATGGTATTTAGGTTTAACCTAAATATCAGATTTTTGACTGGAGAGTCTAAGGTTCATGAAGGCATATAACATTTAAGTGGTGGATAGTTCATAGAATAATCCATAGTTATACCAACCAGTCTATCGTTTTTTTACTTTTAGGAAAGAAGGAGTTTGTTATGGTTTCTATCGAGCAAGTTGATCAGTTTATTGAAAAAACAGAGCGTGAACTGGATAAATTTGATAAGGAGTTGGAATCACTTAGCAAAGAACTTGAAAAATATGAAATTCCAAATGATGAGGAAATAGTAGCTGAGGCCAGAAGCAGACTTAAAGCAGCAACAGCTGAGGCAGAAAGAGAGGCCGGTCAGAAAGTTGCGTTCATGAACGATTCGATAGGCAAGCCGTCAAAGCCTGCCTCGCCTCGTCGTAATCGAGGTTTGTCAGTATAGTTTCTTGAAAAGATAGCACTCTAGAATTTTGATGTATAAGCATTACCTAATGTCGCCTACAGTCCCATGCTTTAGCTATGGGAATATGAGGCGACTATTATTTGTTAAAGGTTGTCTTCTTTTTGTTGTTTGGGATAGGTCGTAGTAGTTGTACAATATATGTCAATTCAATTGAGTATGTTGGCGACAGCAATATCAGACATACTGCCTAAGTTGCTGTATACACTGATTTATGATGGTTGATGGCACTCCGTACCCTTCGTTATGACCTGCTGGAAATGGACTGGTCAGCCGATAACTTCGGCAGGAGGCCGAAATCCCCTGTCTTTATACAAGGAGAATGTCAAAGGGGGTAATGAGCAATTTTATTTTGTATATTATTACGTCATTTCTCTTGAATGTTTATATGAAGTATAGATTCGTTTCCTCGGCCTATTGAAAATGTTCGCCTGGTGACTTTTGCGTTTGTTGCCTTTTGTGAGTTCCATGGAAGAAAATCTTTTTTTTGAAACAGTTAATGAAGCTCTGGATCTTTTAGATTCTTATGGATTTTCTTTTATGCAGATCGAGTCCGGAGTATTTATACTAAGACGCTATGGATCTGAAATTACGATTAGAACTGATCTTAAGAGAATAAATCTTAAGATGTCTATTTCTCTCGGCTTCTATAATCAGGAGGGGCTCTTCTCTCATTTCCTCCAGATTAACACCGGCGACAGCATTTCTATCAGCAACCGCATTTATATTTCGTTTTTTCATGACGGTGATATTAGACTTGGCAGGGTTGTTCATATAGATAAACCTATACCATCTTCTATCAGAGACTGTATTTTGGATTTTGCTGAATCGGCTGAAAAAGATAATGAGATTATTCGTGCTTTTTTGAGCAGTTTGGATGTTGTAAACATTAAAAATGAACAAAAGAAAGAAAACTACGCGAATATGGTCATGGGGAATTTTCTTGATGTATGATTATATTGTCATGTTCTTAAGATAAAATTTCGAGAGTGACCGGTTACATCATTGGTCATTCTACGTTTAATGCTTCATTACGGACTTGCCTTTAACTTTATTGTAAAAAGATTTCTCATTACGGTAAAAGTCCGTTTTCAGAATTTATGTCGAGTCAAAACAGTGAAAGTTAGGCGAATTTTCTGCCCTGGTTCATTTTATTATTTTATATCTTTCTGTATTACCATAAAAACTAGACGGAGCTCGTCGTTGTGCAGTTTTGTAACTTTTAATTTTATCCAACGTTAACGTGAAAATGATTTTTTGAATAGTAATTTGGAGTGCGGCAGGCAAGTTTCTGTGTCTTATGAGATATATGGTGCAGCAGACTGGCAGATGGCACGGTTTATATAAAGAGGTGAATTACAATGACTGGTCTAAATGTAATAGTAAACAATAATTTGATTAATAATGATCAGCATAATAATGAGTTGCAGAATAACGTACCTGTAGGTAATGCTCAGAATGCTCCTATAGGGAATCCTGCCAAGAATTATAAAAGTGCAGTTGATGACGGTTTTGTTGTTTTTGATAATCATGGAACTGTGATTGCTTCCGATGAGAAGACACCGACTCTTACAATTTCAATGAATAAAAAGATTCAGGATATTAAGGAAAATGTGGCACAAGTTTCTAATGGCAGCAAGAATATGACTTTTCCTGAACTCATGAGAGAACTCGTTTCATATTCTGAACTAACACCTAATAAAAACGACAAAAATTCCAAATGCCTTTTCCGAAATGCTGACGGTGCCGTTGCTCTTGATAGACTTGCCCTGTCTATGACACAATCCCTTATTCAAACCTACTGTTTTTCCAGCAAAAAAAATCTTGATGTTAAAGAAAATCAGTTAAAAAATGAACTGAACGGTATTCTTGATAAAATCATGAATGGTAACTCTATATCCGGCAGTGGGAAGGAACAGATTCGTATTCTCAATGAAAAAATAGATGCTTTGAAGGAGCATATTGAACAGTCTCCGAATCATCCTAAAAAAGTCGAAGCCAAAGTGCTTCTTGACGATATCAAGGCAAAGTTCAGTTCTATTGTTTCGGTTCGCTACAGTGCCTCGTTAAAATTGCGACAGGCTCTGCAATCAGGAAAGTCTGTTTCTTTTTCTTGCCCTGAAGAGTTTATTGGCATGGGCAACCTTCTTAAAAAATATGAGAGGGTTTTCTCGAAGATAATTGAAGTGCCAAAGACTGATATTAAAGCTGTGACTGACAACATTATATCAGGACAAAAATCTCTTGATGACGCTTTATTAGATAATCCAAATCTTAAGTTTTTTCTTAATGAAATGTCTGAAAAGAACTGTTCAAAGCTGAAGGCGCAGACTAAGGCGATCGTTGATGGTGGTGATCAGATTAGACAGTCAGCTGAAGAACTTAAGGAAATTATTAGAACTCGCGGTGCAGGAGATGATTCAGTAAAACTCGGCGCTGAGGCGTTGTGTTCTGATATTCTTGATCGTATCAAGGAACTCAGTCTGATTAGGAATGACTCTGAAAATCTTCTTAACGAAAAGGACAGAACAGAACTGTATAGCGGGGCAGGTAAGGATCATGATTCGCTGGTAGGAAATGAACTTTCAAAACTCAGCGATGCATTGAAGAATATAGATCCTAAATATGCAGATTCTATTGGTAAACTTATGGAGCACAGGGATCTGCTTTCTGGAATACTCACTGCTGTAGATTATTCTCCGTCTCTTTTTATGCAGATTTTGAAGCAGCCACGGATCGCTGATTCTCTTATTACGCTTTCATCACCGGGGTGTACGGATGCTCAAGTGCGCGATTCCATAAATGCTCTTTCCCAGCTTATATTTGATAACTGCAAAACTGCTGATAATTCCCTTCTTGTTTCTTTGCTTAAGACTGTTCCGGTGGATAATTTATCTCCAAGTGGCAAGGTGATTATGGATAATCTCCCTGTCAAACTTGAGCTTACCAAGGATGCACTGGCGTGCATTAATTTCATAATTCACAATAATAATGATATTGACAATGCTCCTATTGTTATTGATTTTGACTGCCTCAAAACCGCCTATCACAAGGTTTGCGAGTCAGGTGCTGAAATTGAAAAACTGTTAAAGAAGAATCACTGCTATTCAGATTTGAAGAATGTAGAAAATATTCTTCTAAAGGCGGCATATCATGATTTTCTTGCTGAACATCCTAATGATCCTGACTGCCTCAAATCTTTTGCTGAAAACTCTAAGTTTAAAGCAGCTATGGGAATATCTGATCATGATTCTGCCGATACTGTTGATGTTGCACGCTACAAGGGATTTGATCCTACAAACGTCAATATTAAAAATACTGAGGTAACAACCTTTCTTAAGGCTTTCAATATTATGATGAGCCACAGTGATTTCGTTGAATCCTGCAGTAAGATCCCGCCTGTACATTTAGCTAACAAGGTGGCAGAGTCTCTGGATTTGAACATTCTGAATTTCCTTGATGATGTTCAGGCTTTTTATGATAGAGAAAGCGCCCGGACGGGAGCAAAGGTAGAAGAACTCAAGCAGCTTGTAAATCCAAGAGATATTGAAATGCTGCGAATTACGTTCAATTCAGTTCATACAAGCAAGGAAAAGCTTCAGTGGTTTAATGACAATATGGAGAAGCTTACCGGTCTGTTTATTAATACTCATAAGACAACTCTTACCCAGATTGAGAATAACAACAAAAACTTCTTGAACCAACGCAAGCATATACTTGAAAATCTTCATCTGGAAAAACTGGTTGAGTTTAGCAGGGCATCGTCACAGGCACTCGGGTCTGAAGTAAAGCCCATTGCCAATGTTGAAGAGTTGCTTCGCGATGTTTCAAAAATAAAGGGCAGCGATTCTATTGGATTCATGGTTGCAACTCTTAATCAGCTGTCAATTCGCAATATTGATGATCTTTTACCTGAAGGACGGACATTCCTTGGTCTTACCAGAGATGATTTTCTTAATACGGGTAATACTGAAAAGATAGCTCAAGCGCTTAAAAATGCACCGGCAGAGTTGACTGGATCCGCTGATTATAAATTTGCATTCTTTTATTATGCAAAGCTTGAATCTCTGAAGGCTTCAAGCGGAAATAATAAGGCTGTTACAGTGGATCAGCTTGCTACCGCAGGAGTAAAGGTTGGAATGATAAAGACTCTGATCAAGGGTATTGTTCAGGATCGAGTTCGCAATGTTAACGGATTCAATGCAATAGAGGGCACTTTCATTGACGGATCTGTACTTCTGGACTTCTGTAAGAATCAGAGCAAAATGAAGGATGCCGACAGATTGAGAATGCTGGAGAATTTTATTCTTCCTGACGATATGTTCAAACCGGAAAATAACATTTTTGTAGGAAGTTCAGAAGGTGGAGTAAAGTTAAAGCAGACCTTTCAAAAGCTTCTGAACAATACCATCAATGCAATCAAGCGGGGAGCTGATACCGGAGATTCACTGCGAGCCCTTAATTCCTTGATTGCATCGCATCTTGCCGGAGATGCAACCAGAGATATTGCAAATGCTCTTGTTTATCTCAGTCCGTATTTTACCCGTGAGTTTTCTGGAGATACTGACAGTTCCTTCGAAAAAATCGTGATAGAAAAGTTTGGCAAGATGTTTAAGCCAGCAAACAAAAATGACAGATCCTCGCTTGTTACGCTCAGAAATGCGTTGATGAGCAGTACGGTTGAAACTTCACGCTCTCTGTCAAGTCTTATGCTGGCATTCCGTAAAAAGAGCCGTAATGACGATTCAGCAATTGATACCCTGATGCAGAATCCTTTTGCAAAGATGATGGCTGACAATGCTCTTCGTCAGGTTGCTTATAATCACAACTTTTCAACATATGCCGATTTCAAATATAAGTTCTCAAATGAAGAGACGATTGCAGGCAAATCCAAAAACGAGATTATTCTGGAGGCTGTGGATGTTCTGAAATCAAAAATGGCCATAGACGATGTCATTCTGGAAAAAATGTTAAGGCAACTTGTATCCTCGGATCTTTACTTCAATGATACATCCAGCCGGACAAAGCATGCCAAGAGAGCTGTGAGAAGCTTCGGGCGTGCAGTCAAAGCAAGCAGAATTATTTCCTCAATCGGCAGGGGAATCAGTGCAGGCTGGGGATGGATCAAGGGCATATTTGGTACTAGACGAACGAACGAAGCCTACAGCTCCATAGCAGCCAATGTTATATCAAGCATTGAGGCCGGCTCCTCTCTTGTTCATACAAAGGACAACAGGGTAGAAGTTAAAGCCGGAAAAAATTTGAAGGTTGGAAGGTTTGAAGCGGGTGTATCAGTTGGGGTAACCATCAGTGCCGGCAGCAATCTTGAAATTGAACGTTCGGAAGACAACAGATTCACATTTGTCATGTCTGCCGGACTTGGCGCGAAACTTGGACTTACAGCAGGAATAGGTTCGGTTAATGATCCTACGATATCAGTTACCGGTGAGGCTGGTGGACAGTATCAAAGAGGTGTTGCTGTTACATTCGATTCTGAAGAAAAAGCATCGGATTTTTTAACCAAAATTATTGAGGCTGATGTTCAACTGACTGATTTGCAAAGAGCAAGTCAGTTAAGAAGTGAGACTGTCAAAAATTTTGAGTACGGGATCAGTGCCCAGGCGAATATTGTGGGATCCGTTCATGAATTTTCCGGTGAGGATGATACAAGTGAGTTTGATGTTCTTCAGTTAAATGCCAATGCTGAATTCGGTCAGAATTTTGAGTGGAAGCAGGAAAGCGGAAGTAATTCTCACAAATTTTCAAGGAATGTTACAACCACGGCATCTGTTGGTGTGGAGGCAGGCATCTCACTGAAGAATGCAATACTTGGCAATTCTGTTATCGGATCCAAGAATCCTGATGACATTGAAGATGAGTCTGAAAAGGATGCTTATAATTCCAAAAAGAAGACTATTGAAAAATCAGCCAATCCACTGGCGCATATGCTTACAAATCATGAGAAATTGCTGGATGAAGTCTTCTCGAGTAAGATTATTTCTGAATTTTCCGATCACGAGTATTCGCAAGAGGAGAAAAAAGACTGGAAGGATTCTGATGATTTACAGAAATATGAAAAGGATCCTTCAAGATTTGTTGCTGAATCCATTGTTAATTTAGCCAAGGATAATTTTGCCACAAACGCAGTGTCGGATATTGATTCGATGGTTGAATGTATAGCCAAAAAGATCCCTGGGGTGAAACAGGTAGTAAAGGTTAAGGAAAAACTTTCTGAACTTGTAGGCTCTTTTAACGGATTGTTCAACAAACTCGATACCGCAAATTTAAGATTGGATGTCGGCATAAATATCGGTGATGATGCTGATGAGATTGCAACCATCAAGGCGGGGGCTACATACAGTTGCAATACTACAACAAGTTATGAAACAAATCTTATGCAGAATGATCTTAAAACTGTTGAAAAGACGGTCAGCATTGAGCCTGAAAATAAAGGGAGTGAAACAACTCAGAAGACAAACAATGTTAAATTCCTTTCAACAACCATGAAGAATCTTGGCTTTACCGAGGCTCAGATCAACAAAGCAGTAAGTCAGCTGAACTCTATTCAGGTAAGTGGTGAAAAACTTGAATCAATGGAGATTGTGCGAGTTTCAAAGAAGGAATCTCTGGCAAAAATCAAATCTAAAATCAGAACTGATCGAAATATTTCAAAACAGATCAATAAACATGTTAATGACATGAAGGATTCTGATTTCAGACCTGTTAGAATTGTTTTCAACACATCAAGACAAATTGATGAAACATCCACCTCCTTTGGTGCAGGAGCTTTTGTTAGGGTTAGCTTCTCTTCGGAGGAGCAACTGTCCAGACAAAAGTCATATGAGGTTGAATTCTGATTTAGTTTGTTTCATATCGGTGTGGCACTGTAGTTTATTATGGTGCCTGATGGAGTTTATATGAGTGTTTCAACAGTTAATGAGTTGCTATTAAAGAGCAGCATAAAAATCAATCCGATTGATTCTGAAACTTTTGTTTCTGAAAATGATTTAAACGGGCTTCATATAGTAATTTCATGGAATCCGGAAGAAATGACTCTTACGGTAAAAAGTAATATTCTTGCAATTGATGATTTATATGATTCAGTTTTCCAGAAATTTCAAAAGAATATTCTTCTTCTTAATTCTCTTGATTACCTTCCGGAGGATTTTCGTATAGGGATAAGTCTGATTGATACTGCCGTTCAGATTAAATGCGCATCCAGAATTGATCAGTATTCTGACGGAGAGAGTGCAAAAATATCCCATATGATAAAGGCGGTTATATATTACGGTCTAGAGAGCAAAAAAAAACTGATAGAGGAATATTATCAGCTGGTTCAGGAATGAATTGTTTTTGTAAACTGATCCTTAAAAATCTGTAGTAAGTCTGATAGATTGAGATGGTGTCAGAACTTCCTACCATGGTTGATTTAGGGTGCAGATTTGCCAGCTTAAGCAAGAATTACGTAGAGTAAAAGAATCCCAAATTGGCGGACTATACAGATGTTAAATAGGTGAATCTGCCAATAGTTTTACTGATCTTTTATGTCGTCCACGAGGTCTTTTGCGATAGCATGTGTAGAGGTGAAACCACTTTTCTGCGCCTAATTGAAATACTCTGAATCAAATGATATTTCGATACAAGTAACAAGATCTCGGCATCGATCAGTGTGCTTGCGTAAAGGTTTGGTGATTATAACCTTCAGAAACTAGCATTAATAAAGCTGGATGTGACTGTCAGTACTCCATCAGATCCTCTATACGACAGTGAAGAGTTTTACTTAACTGAAGTAGAGTGATGGCGGCCGCGTTGTTGATATTACGCTGTCTCTGTTCAAACATTTGTATCTGACGGAGAGCAACACCGGATTTGGCAGCAAGTTCAGATTGTGATAATCCGCTGTTTTGACGCCTTACCTTCAGCCTTGTGTGTGGATTTGCCTCCCTGAGCAGAGCATCCATCTGTTCGGCAAATTGGGTAATGTCCATTTCGTGATAGACCGTATACATCTGAAGGATTTGCGACAGTGGGACGACGCTAAGAATTTCCATAAAAGAGCGTCGGGAGTACCATTGAAAAAATGCAAGTGCCCAGCCAGCCCAATATTCTGGTGATTTATCCAAGTACATCGCATCTTCTGCATCGTTGAATGGAGTATGAGTTTCTGTAAGGACCTCCCGGCCAAGTTCACAGCCGTTCATCCCGGCAATGTAGTGGGGATTTCCATCGGCGAACTGTTCGGAAACAGAAGATACACTAAAGGCTCTTCCAAAGGCGTCAGTGGTGATGCTTAATGTCATAACGGAAAAATCTACGGCATGACCAAGGATATTTTGTGCGGTGCTTATATAATTTTCATTGTAAGCGCGGATCACCATTTTTGATGCCCTCCCTCATGATGTCGAGCATGAACAGTTCGTTGATGCTGTCTGATGATTTTTTTGAGTTGCGGTAAGCTTTCTGTGCTTCTCTGTCCCTTGTGATCTTTTTCTCAAAGTATATGGCAGCATCAACAGGTTCAGTTTCTAAAAAGTATATCTTCGAGAAAGAAGTTTCACTCTTGAATACGATTTGTTCCCCAAGTTTACCTAGTAACATAGCTTCGGGAAGTCTGCGCAGAGAGATTGTGCCGACAATAAAGTCCTGTGCAAAGGAAAAGTAGGAATCGTCCGCGCGGTATCCGATAATGACATCATACGGAGTCGGATCAACAAAGAAGTTTTGCTGAAGGTATTCCTTTGCATCTTCTGCGATGCTGGTCTTTTGCAAGTAGGTTCTGTATTTTGCTAGGATGGCAAGCCAGTTGAGAATGCTGTACTCCGGGGTGTTTAAATTAAGAACAGAAAGATTACTGAGATCTGCCTCGTAGGAATTGGCATATCCATTTCTGTTTTTGGAACATGCCCATTCTTTTGCAAGTTCTTTATTTTCTGTCGTATAGAAACCGTAGCCGTAATCCTTTACGCGTTTGCTTCCGTTATAGACAGGGACTTCAATAATGTGATCGGAACCGTGATAAACAATCATAGAATCACATCTTGCACATATCATATCGCTGAAGCGATATGGTCTCAAAGATTCTGGATGTATTTTGCATGTGTGCTTAAAAATTGGCTCTTTACAAAAACAAGTTGGAAATACTAGATTTTTGATATTGGGAATTGCCTCTTCACTCTATCTGATATTTTGAAAACTATGGTTGGCTTTTCTCTCTTCATTCTGGTAATGGAGCCAAGAGTCCTTGATAAAGCTTGAGCTTCACCTAGTAATGTAGATGATATCCAAACTACACAATGAGGGAAGCTTAGCCCAAGGCTGTTAAAAGCACCGTTCCAACCGAAATCTGTAAAGACTCAATATTGGTTGTTAATTCTCCTTATGTGTCACATTCTTAATGACTGTAACTTTTTTTCTACGCTGTCGTTTACTTGGTAGTGCATATCGCCGTTTTTACGTTGAATATCAAGCCTTCAGTCAATGACATTTATTCCGGGTGCTTAACGTACTGATAAATACAACTGGACAGTGGGATGGAATAGTTTTTTCTGCTTTGCATATACTCATAAGAAATAAACATGTGACTTGGATAAAAGATATTTGATGCGGTGACAGTAGATGATTAAATGGACATGACTGTTGCCGGCAAATTGCTGCGAGCAATCGTTTGTCAGATTATGATGTTCGATAAGCTCTTTTTTGAGCATAAGATGAAATTGATCAGCCTGGTTCTCCGCAGGAAAACTGATGTGCCATGCTAAAAGGTGTATTTATCGTGATACTCGATTTTATGAATTGATTATCGTTATAGGGATTTGCAGAAGGAATATACAGTTATGACAGGATTAATAAATAATAACAATGTTGTTAATCAACCGATTGATTTAATCAATGCCAATAATGGAGTCAACCTTAATCCAAATAATGTTCAAAACGATTATTTAATAATTCGTGAAAAATTTAACGATTTTGAAGTTTTTAATCTTGATGACGATATTTTCCTCGATACTAATGCAAACTTCACTCCTTCCCCGTCTCTTGCGAAGAAACTTTCGAATATTGAGACATTGATCGGAACTGCTGTTGATAGTGGTCGGAACGACGTGACTCTAGAACAGCTTTTTTCCTATGCAAGTTCTTTTTCTGAAACAAAAAAAGACAGTTCCGAGAAGACGATTTTTAATAATGCAGATGAAGCGCGAGAGATAGATGCATGTGTGACCCGCAATACAAATCTTCTTCTTGTGGCATACTGCTTCAAGTTAAGCAATCCAACCGATGCACAGACTGCACTGAAAAATGAATTCTCTGCGTTGATCGAAAAAATCATGTCAGGTAAATATCAACCTCAGGAGAAAGAGCAACTGCAGCAGAAACTGAAAAATCTTACCGATCGTCTTATATCTGATATTTCTGGTAGAGACGTCAATCAGATGTCGCAGCAGGAAAAACAGAAGGCAATCGCTTTTGTTGCTGAGTTAAAAGAGAAATTCACGCGTGTCGTTGATAACCAGTCCTCTATAAAGGAGCAACTTAAGTTTCTAAAAACTCTTACTGAAACCGAGCAGCTTGCCAATAAAATTCAACTGTCCTCTGCCAAGGACCTTATTGGAATGGGATATATTATCGCACGCGATAGTCAGGAGGTTTCCAAGGTTTTTGCCATACCTGAAGATGATCTAGAATCAACTCTCGGACAGGTAGAAACCGGAGAAAAGGATCTTTGCGAAGTAGTAGTTCAGAAACCGTATCTTAATGCTGGATTGAAGACATTCTCCAAAGCGACGAAGGAGAAAATTCTCGCTGAAATTCGGAACGTAAAAGACAGAAATAAATCTTCTATAGAAAAGTTTGTAAAAATAAACGATAAAGTCATGCATTATAAGGATACAGGAGGAGAAGCAAATAAAATCGCCATCGAAAATGACAAGAAAGAGTTGCTTATTGCCGAATCAGTGGAGAGAATCCGCCAAATTATGCAACTGGCAAACAGGAGTTCCTCCCAGCTTACCAAGGAAGATTCTGAAGCTCTTTTCTACCGTAGAGAAAATAGACCTGAAAGTTTAATTAAGAATGAACTGGAGCTTTTGAAATTATATTGCGGAAAGATTGAACCGAATGAGGTTGCTGTTACCGCACAGGCAAATATCGACAAGCTTATGCTTCCTGAAAATTTGGCAATGACCATGAATCTGATAAGGGAGACCGGCTTTTCAGTCAGCATCATTAAGATATATTGAAAAATGACAGCATAATCAATTTGATGATTGACGTAAAAAATGGCGCCAATCAGACAAATGAACAGCTTCGTGAAAAGATCTGCATGATATCCAATCAGCTTGCCGACGGTGATTTATATTCTGATAATACTTTGCTTTCGGCTATTGTAAGAAGTATTCCGCAGGATACACTCGGTCCCGATGCAAAAGTTATACTTGATCACCTACCGGTTACACTTAATCTTATAGCTGATTCCCTTGCATGCATTGACCACATAAAGAAGTCGTCAAATAATCAGCAGATTGAAAATGAGGCCATAAAGCCGGCATCTGTTGATTTCAATGATCTTAAGAAATCGTACCAGAGTGTTTGTCATCCCGATAAGCAGCTAAAAAAATTTCTCTCAAAGCAGAAGTTTGATGCTGATTTAAAAAATGTGGAAACAGTTCTTCTAAGAGCGGCATATCATCAGTACATAGTGGAGCACCCTGATGATCCGGACAACAAAAAATCTTTCAAGGAGCATACAGGATTTAAAAATGCAATTGGAATAATTGACCATGACGACAACCGGAAAGATACAGTAGGCATCGGAAGATACAAAAATTACGATCCGATGACCGTAAATATTAAAAATACCGACATGGGATTTTTCCTGAAGGGGTTCAATCTGATGATGCATTCCAGTGACTTTATTGATGGGTGCAAAAAACTTCCTTCTGTACATCTTGCTGAAAGATTTGGAGAATCTCTTTCTGTGAACATGGTTGAATATCTTAAAAATAATCCTGTGCTAAGGAACGAATTTATCAATCTTGGAACGCACCAGGAACGCATAAACTGGATGAATGAACATCAGAAAGATCTAACCGCTCAGTTCGTTCATGATAACACTCAGACACTTGAACAAATTAAAAGACACAATGAAGATGATCTGCGGGAAAATGCAGCCTTTCTCAAGGAGGTTAAAATTCAGGATCTGGTGAATTTTGCAAACCATAAAACTATGGCGGTCGGTGGAGATCCAAATTTACTTCAGCTTAAATCGGCGGATGAACTCCTTGTCAGTCTTTCCAAGGTCAAGGGCAGTGAAGATCTGGCTTATCTTGCTTCTGCAGTAAATTACATTACTACAACAGGTATTCAGTCGGCGCTGATGGGTCAGATATTCTGCAATCTTAAGGCCAATGATTTTCTTGATATAAATAACATTGCCAAAATAAAGAATGCCCTTACAAATGCATCCCCTGAAGAGAAGGGAACAATGCAGTACAAGTTTGCTGTGCTTTCCTATGCAAGACTGCTAAAGGCGGAATTCGACAATAGGAGAATTGCCAGTCACTCCGAACTTGATGGCATTAAGATAGAATCGGCAGATATTAAAAATGCTCTGCTCAGTCTTTTTCCGCAACCGAATCCTCAGCAGCCGGGTAATGAGCAGGCTCAGCAGCGTGAAGCAATTCTGAATCTGCGTCGCGATATTCAGAATTTCTGCAGGGCCCAGATCGGACTGGATACATATGGAAGAATGAGATTGCTGGAAAATCTGTCTCTTTCATCATCAATGTTCAATTCCAAAGATAATATTTTTGTCTCTTCGAATGATGAAGGAAAAATCAAAAAAAATGCCATTGAGAAACTGCTTTCATCTGCAGTTAAGGAGCTGAAGAGGGAAAATGCTCCAGCCAACAACATTTTTTTCAACTTGAAAACCAATTTCAACGAGCAACTGGCAGGGGACAAAACAGCAGATCTGGCAAATTCAATAATGCTGATGAGTCCGTTTATGGCAAAGGAATTCCGTTCAACGGATCTTGACTCTCTGGATGCGATTCGCAAAGGAATTGACGGAGTCTTCAATTCCTCACATGGCAGAAGACTTGATGCTGCTAAAAAAATTATGATGAGAAATTTCAGAAGTCAGTTTAATGCTCATAGTTATAAGATGTCCAATTTTTTAAATCAACTGAGCACCAAGCAGAAGTCTGATTCGAATGATGCTATCGATTTGCTCAATAGGAACAAACTATGTCAGATTCTTCTTGAAAAATCTATGCGAAGGGTTGCTTATGAAAACAAATTTAGCACATTGGCGGATATGGAGTACGCCTTTGCACATGACAGGGGATCTGCTAATAAATCCAAGACTGAACTTGTTAACGAGATCGTGAAAAATATGCAGAAGGAAATCAATGTGGATTCCTCGGTGCTTTCCAAGATGGTTATTGGATCTATAGGTTCTGATGTTTATTTCAAAAACAGAAACAGTTCATTTTTCAATAGTCTAGGAGGTAATATAAGGTACGCAGGAAGGGCTATCCGCGACAGTTCTTTTGCAGGTCACTTTATAAGTATAGGTTCAGCAATCAAAAACAAGTTTACTGTTTTCAGGGATCAGCGGGCAACTGCTAAAAATTTTGATCATATATCAACTAATGTTCTTCTTACTCTCAAACCGGGAGAATCGGTTGTTCATACAAAGGACAACAAGTTTCAGATAGGAGCCGGTGTAAATACTGTAAAATACAGAAAGAAGACTCTAAAGGCCAGTGCAACGTTCGACATAATGGCGAATTCAAAGTTTGCTGTCAAAAGGAATTCAGATAATACATATACCTTTAATATTAACTCAGGTCTAGCTGCCGGTCTGTCTGCAACCGGAGCCATAGGCGGCTCTGCAACATTAGACGGGCATTACGGTAGAACGGGAGGATGCAGCGTTACTTTTAAAAAGGAATCTGAAGCTATTGATTTTCTGAGCAAAGTTCTTGTGGCTTCTGTCAGACTGGAGGATTTTGAAAATGGTGCTGATATTAAGCGTATCAGTGAAAGCAATGTAAAAATCGGTGCCAATATAACCGCCAACGCATTTCAGTTGAAAGATATAATCAATGATGAAAGCACAGCAAAGCAGCCGGTGACAGTTAATGTTTCTGCAGGAGCAAGTGTTCAGAAGAACTGGTCTCATGAGATAAATTCCAACTCTCACAGGTTTTCTAAGCAGACTCAGGTCAATGCGGGTCTTAATTTCAAAGCATCATATTCCTTGTATGGACAGTTTATCGGGTTTGCTGATCCGTCAAAGCTTACCGGTGCCGAAAAAGATGAATATAATAAATATTCAGATTTTAATAAGAAAGTTGATAGTATTCTCAAATATGCCATGGATCACAAGGCCGTTGTTTCAAAGATTCTGACTTCTGAATTCGTGGATGAATATGCCGGTCATAAATTAAGCAATTCATACGAAAAAAATAAATGGAAGGGACTTCCTACCTATGACAAATATCAGCAGGATCCTAAGCGTGTTCTAGGCGAGTTGATAAGGGATCAGTTTATGAGTCACGTAGCAGCACCTGCATTGAAGGATTTGGATACATTTACGACCTTCATAGCAAGTAAAATTCCAGGTGTTAAGGAAATTGGTGAACTTAAGAAGAATATAAGCGAATTCTTTGACGGTTTAAAGGCAAAGCTTGACTTCTCTAATGTGAGATTTGATTCTGGAATTGATGTCAACGCTGATACAAGTAACCTTGTCAGCGTTCACGCAGGTGTAAACTACAGTACAGATACGAAAACTTCATTTGAAACAAATCTTCTGCAGAATCAGATTCTCAGCGCCGAAAAGGTTACTACGATTAAGCCTGAAAATAAAGGCAGTAAAGAAACAGTAATGACGAATAATATCAAATTCCTTTCTGCAAGTATGAAGCAACTGGGTTGCACCGATGACCAGATAAATAAGGCTGTTAAAAAACTTCATCAGCTGCAGGTGGAGAAAAAATCAACAATTACAGGATTCCAGATTGTTCGCTCTGCAAAGAAGGAAACTCTGGTTAATATTAAAAAATCCGTAAGTCAGACTAAAAATCTTACTGAGCAGTTTAAGAAAAAGGTTAATTCGCTCAGAGAAAAAGATTTTATTCCTGTAAAAATCGTATTTAACACGGTTGAAAGAAATGTTCATAATTCCTCGTTTGAACTTGGCGGATCCTATTTGGTCACTGCAAGCCTTTCATCAAAGGAGAGTATGAAAGTGAATAACTCGTATTCAGTGAGCCTGTAGCATTTGTTATCACAAGTTCGAAGTCTTTTCTGCTTATTCCGGCACTGTCTAAAACTTTTACGGCAGTGCTTGGTAATGTAGCATGGATCTAGAAAAAACATGAGATATGGATTATTGATTGCTAGATATCTGTTGCCGGGTTGTATAATGATACAATGAAGATGCGAATTCTGTTAACAGAAACGTCGTTTTCCCGTTTTTTATGATTTAGCAACTTAAGTTTTTGTGTTTAGCTGATGTACAGTCTGGTATACATATTAGGGTTTATTCTTGCCGCTACGGTGCATACCGAAAAATTCTCATATTATGAAAGATCCTTTTCGTATGCCCTGTATGTTTCCACTTATGCTGCAATTGGAGCTATTGCGGGTGGAAGACTTGGGTATGTTCTGTGTTATGAACCGGTCTATTATTTCAATCACCTGTCGGAAATTGTTCAGCTGTATCGCGGTGGAATGTCGTTCTACGGTGGACTCTTCGGTCTTGTTCTTGCTGTTTACTTTGTTGACAGAGAGGGATTCTGGCATAATCTTGATCATATAGCCATTCTTGCATGTATTGTTCTTCCGTTTGGAAGGTTGGCAAACTTCTGGAACGGTGAACTTTGGGGAACTCCCACCGATGTGTCATGGGGGATGATCTTCGCCGGTGCTGATAACCAGATAAGACATCCCGTTCAGCTTTATGAGGCAGTTCTTGAAGGCCCGCTTCTTTACCTTGCTGTTTCAGCTATCCGTTTTTATCTTGGAAGAACAGAACGATTTTCAGATCTTACAGGTCTGACGGCGACGCTCTTTGCGTATTTTTACGGTATTTTTCGCTTTAGCGCGGAGTTTTTCAGAGAGCCGGATCGGGTAGTGGGGTATGTGTTTATTAACTTCACGCTCGGACACCTTCTTTCTGCTATATTAAGTGTTGTAGCAGCAGTTGTCTTCTGTCAGAGATTTTTGTCCCAGAATTCTAATCTGACTTTAGCAGCATAAATATCTGCCTTAACATATTGTTCATTGTATCTATGTTGCCTACGCTGTGTTCAAGGAACGGGTGATAGTAGAAGATAATCAGCAATGCACAGACACCGCTCTTGATAGGCATTGACAGGATAAATACGTTCAGCTGGGGGGCAAATCTGTTGATCAAACCAAGCGAAACATCACATATCAAGGCAATGATAATAAATGGGGAAGCAATAAGCACTGTCTGCTTCATCATCCATGCAAGATTGCTGATGGAAAATAATGCAAACTGTCTGCTGGTAAGCTTAGGTATAAGTTCATCAGGTTGCCAGTAGGTAAATGATGAATAGAACAGCTCCAGGAATCTGATAAAACTGCCTGAGGCAAAAAACAACGTCGTAACTGAAAGAAAGAGAATGATTCCAAGCGGCGATGCTTCAGCACTGGCAAGCGGATCTGCAGTCTGAGCCATGGATGCACCTCTTTGATTGTCAACTATGGTTCCACCTGAAAGAGCTATATAGAAGAACAGAGCGACCAGCCATCCCAGCATAATCCCCAGAATCACCTCTTTGCCTATTATAATCAAAAGGGTTACGATTTCACCGACTGTGTTTATATGGATTGTTTCGGTTATTGATACCATATATGGATGCATTGGCAGGTATAGGGCCACTGCAATGGAACTTTTGACTGACATAGTGACGGCAGGTCCGAAAATCGGAGCTATGCTGATGAATGCAATTATGCGTATCATTCCGAGTAGTACAGCCGAAATATGCAGTTTTATAGTTTCATCGGCCGTTATCAGTGCAGTCAGCTGATCTATCATAGCGTATAGAAGTAGTCGAAAATAGCTTGCCCGTAGTGAGCAATTTCTCCGCTGAACCATTCGGCTGTCAGAAACAGTGTTATGCATACTGCAATCAGTTTGACACCGAAGGTTAGAGTCTGCTCCTGCAACTGTGTGATAGCTTGAAATAATGCCAGTGAAACACCGATAACTGATGCAACTGCAATTGGAGGAATTGACAGCATGAGTATTAGGTAGAAGCCGTGCATTACAAGATCGGTAATTGCAGGATTCATGATTTATCTCCATCCTTTGTTTTTCTCTGGTAGCAGAGTATTGTCATGTCATCGGACTGGGCCGCATCTTTTCTGAAGTCTGTAACGTTGTCCAAAAGAGCATAAACCAATGAGTTTGCAGAATTAAATTTTCTGTCGTCTATTGTTGAGTATATTCGATCAGATTCGAAGAATTTCCCATTCTCATCCTGAGCTTCGCTTATACCGTCTGTGTATATCATTATGTAATCATCAGGTTCAAGTTTTCCATGAGATTGAGAGTAGGTGGCTTCGCTCATTATGCCAAGAGCCGGACCAGAGGTTTCAGACAGTTCCTCATATGAGTCACGGTGAATGATCAGTGGTTTGCAGTGACCTGCATTGACATAGGTAAATTCACCGGTTTGTGTGTTTATGATCATTACGAAGATTGTAACAAACATAAGGTTCGGATTTCTTTCACTAAGACAACTGTTAAGTATCTCCATTGACTTGCTGATATCATTTTGGGTTTTGAATATCTGCCTCATAAGTGTAACGCAGATACTCATGAACATGGCAGCAGGAACACCTTTATCTGATACATCGCCAACTGATACAATCAGGTGATTTTCATCCAGTTTGAACACATCGTAGAAATCACCTCCCACTTCTTTTGCCGGATGAATAAAGGCTGCTATCTGATAATAATTTGACTTAGGAATATTGTCTCTGTTCGGCAGCATTCCCATCTGGATGTCAAAGGCAACACCGAGTTCTCCCTTTATTTTGTTTTGCTTGGCTGTTGATTCTACCAACTTGTTGATATTGGATTTTAGACTGTTGCTCATATTTGCTATGGCATCACTCAGGTTTCCTACCTCGTCGTTGGATGAATGCGGACGAAAATTGATATTGTTAAGAATGTTTTCATCGGAAAGATCGGCATCTGCTATTTCACGCGCCGTTTTGGCGATACTGTTGAGTGATTTTGTAATTCTTGTGACGTAACTGATGGATATTAGGATCATGAGAAAGAGCACTGTAGCACCGATGGTGGCCATGCCGATCAGAATTTTATCACCGTATGCCTCAAGATCTTTCATTGACTGTAAAGTCATGACATAAATCTTCAGAGGTTTAAAGTAGCTGTAGCAGATAAAATCAGATTTGTAGGTTGAACATACCTTCTGGTTGCTGGAATTACTCTCCGGTGATTCTGCATTATTAGCCTCAGCCATTTCTGAAAAAATCTGTTTCAGGGAATCTGGTTTGTACTTAAAAGGATTGCTGGGGGTAATGTTGAAGTTGTTGGTCAGTATCACATCAAAATTTTCATCAAGAAGGTACAGAGGAGTAACCTTTTCGATAGGCAGACTGTCATACAACTCCTTTACGAACATATGCATTTCCTGATAGATTTGATCATAGGATGATACAAGATGATCTATATTTTTCAGAATTGCAAAGTTGAAGTTGTTTTTCTGATAGTTCGGGGAAAATATGTAGGTAAGATAAGAGTGGTTGTTTATTTTTGCTATATCGAATGTTCCGGTGTACGGAATTTCACCCAGTATTAGATCCTCCAGATTCTCTTTATTTAATGTTTTGGCTTTCAGTAATTCCAAAGACTCTTTTGAGCCTATAAATTTGTTCTGATAAAGGGTTATAAGATAAAAATTATCCTTGGAATATGCTTCCTGATTGAGTTTCAGAAAGTGGTACAGTTCTGCTTCAGATGAATTATGGGATATTTGATACTGCTGGAAGAAACTGAAAATTGTGGCGGTTTCTTTAAGTGATTTCTTAATATTAAAAATATCAATAATCTGCTGATTTACTGAATTGTTGTATTGCCCTTCGATAGCATTATAGATAACGTTCACCATGTTTTCGGTGTTGTTCTTCTGATCAGTTATAAAAGTTGTTCTTGACAGATATACAACATAGGAAAACAGGGGAACAATTGTTATGACAGCGATCAGTATGGAGAAAAGAATAATTTTAGTTCGCAGCTTCACTCTTCATTCCTATTGCAGGTTTTATAATCAGTAATTACGGATCCTTATTGCATTAATAATCTAATTATTCACTCATTGCAGGAGAAAGGAAAATCTGCAGCTTGTTTTTATTTTCAATTCGTATATAAGCATAGTGGGTAGCCATCTGCTGGACAAGGCACAGTCCGACTCCGCCTATCTTCCTTGTTTCTACACTTGATTCGAACTGATCGTTAATGTTGGCAAAAGGATTGTACTCAGTTCCTGAATCAGTTATTTCAATTAAAAATACGTCATTATTATCTAAACTTGCCATGCCGCAAGAAAATGTGGCATCGCCACCCTGGTCGTTGTATGCATATTTGCATATGTTTGTGAGTATCTCTTCAGTTATCAATTCTGCTTTGAACTGGAGATCCCTGTACTTTTCCGGTAACTCTCTACTGATCGTTTCACGAAGAGGACGAAGCTGTTCAATTGATGCCGGAATTCTTATTGTTATCATGTGCACTCCACCCAATAAATGCTATTTAAAACCTGTTTGATTAAACCTGACTCAATTTTTATTTTGAAATAGAGAAAGATTTAATATAAAACGAGTGAAATCAAGAACTGCAAAACAAGAAGATCATTAACTAACAGTATAACGATGTTTATATTATGCCTCTTAAATGCAGATCACCCAGTTCGCTCTATTTGACAATTGCAGCTTCCGCACCGTCAAGTGTGTCAGTAATTGTAAGCAGAGCAGTAAATCCCGATATTTTAAATACCTCTAATACAGCAGGCTGTATCTGGCACAGGATCAGTTTTTTCTGTTTGGATGCACAGTATTTTGCAACCTTCAATACGGATCTCAGACCTGCACTTGACATATATTCAACATTTTTCATGTTTATAATCATAGATACGGGTTCTGGTAATTCGTTGCTTATTTCGACAAACTTTGCATCAAAGTCAGGTGACGACGTTGCATCAACTCTTCCTGAAACTTCAAATATTAAGTAGTTTTCCTTGCTAACAGTTACTATTTCCATTTCTTTCATTACATTACATTCCTTTTATATATAACACTGTTACGGATTCACGTATAGTTGTAGCTTAACATTAATCCTTGAGATATTTTAAGCCATCCGTCGAGTGACACAAACAGCATAAGTTTAAACGGCAGTGAAATAGTCATGGGCGAGACCATCATCATACCCATGGCCAGAAGTATATTAGAAATTATCAGATCAATAACGATAAACGGTAGGTACAGAAGAAATCCGATCTGGAACGACTTTGTCAGTTCGGAGATGACAAATGCGGGGACAACAAAAATGAAACTGTCTTCCTTTATTTCTTCCTTTATTTCATTAGGCCAGATTCTTTTTGCAACGGCTGTAAATGAGTTTGTTATTTTTTTGTCAGTGTTGTTTACCAAAAAATTTTTCAGAGGATCAGAAACGTTTGCAATAACATTGACAAGCTGGTTGGGAGTAATTTTGGCATTTAGATTTTCATTCTCGAGCAACTTGTAGGTTTGGTGACCTACCGGAGCCATAATAAAAACAGACAGAATAATCGAAAGACCCGCAAGTACCATTCCAGGTGGTACCTGTTGTACACCCAGTGCATTTCTGACCAGGTATGTAACTACAATCACCTTTATGTAGGATGTTGCAAGTGTAAGAGCAAATGGCAAAAGTCCCATGAGAAGCATGATTACGATCATGTTGATGGGACTGTCCATAAAACTTTCTTCTATCATGTTTTTAAACCGTGCCGGAGTCTGTTATAAGGTTTCTATCTGTTATCCTGTCTAAAGAGCGTTTATATCGCCCGTTCTTTGTCTCTGGAATTCAAATTATTTGTTGTTGATCCTGTTAATCTGAACCGCATACTGATCATTTACCTGTATCAGGTGTCCGTATCCTATTATCTGACCGTTAACTTTAAGTTGTATGTTAGATAAATCAGGATCCTCCAGATTTACGGATGAACCGGGAGCGAGTTGTTTTAATTCTTCAACGGTCATATCCTTGCTTCCAAGGGAAAACTCCACGTTAAGTGTAAGTTTATCCAAATTTACTTCTTCATTGCTGTTCATTATTTCTGATCCTTCAAATGACTCGTGAGAAATTATCGCTTCATTATTTTCTCCGGTATCAAGTATATAAGTTATCCTGTCTGATTTTAGGAGTATCTTTTTTTCAATATAGAAGTTTTTCTCCAGAAAAACAGCATCTCCTGTTTCCAGTGAATTAAGTTCTTCATAAGAAAAGGACTGAGAACCTATAATTTTTTCAAAATGCACGGAAAGCAACGAATCTGGAATGTATTCCTGCTTGTTCAGTGCGGCCAGTCTGTCCAGAAAGTTGTTTACTGAGGATTCGTTTTTAAAATAAAGTCTTAGAGGAATATTTATTTGCTTATTTTCGGAATGAAAGGAAAAATCGATATATTCACTAAACTTTGACGACGCAGACAGCGGTTCGTACGATGTGACATCAATTTTTGTGTAAAGCAGGTTTGATACATATTCAATTTTATCGCTCAGTGTTTTTTCAAGAGTTGCAGCAATCAGTTCCATAGGAAGAGCGGAGATTACCGTCTGATCCTTGATGAAACCTGCTGTAAAAGCTGTGTCCAGCGGTGCCAAGGCATATTCACAGAGATCAGCCGTGATGACAATCAGAGGCGTATTGCTTTGTGAAAATTCTATAGAATTTTCTCCGGTCTGGACGGTAATTTCGTTTTCTTTACAAACCGCGAGTATAGCATTAACTATACGGGTCTTTTGGGCACTTAGTTTTATCACAATGTATGTCTGCAAACTGTCTGTTCAGAATCATGATTGAATCGTATCTGTCTTGGTATTTTAGCAACAAAAAAAAGAACCGTGAAGATAAAGAGATTTGATTCTTGATATGTGTAGTCTTTTCTCACGATTTTATCCAATGCAGGCGGTTAGGCCTGCACCTCATCCACCGGAGGATTTACTACAATTGTTAATACTCCTTTTTCCAGTTTTTGAAGTGATGATTCAAGTTTTTCCTTTGATTCATTAAGTTTTCTATATTGCTCCTGACTGCCGGAATTGATAACAACGGCAAGTGTGCCGTCATTGCTTCTGGTCAAGACTATTTCAGTTCTTGCAAAAGCACTGTCGCTGCTCATTTGCAGCATGACCTTGGTTCCGGCTGTATTGTTAGGATCTGAAACAAGGATTTTATCCACCAATGTATCTATCATCTGCTGAATTTCAGTCTTGCTGCCCTGAATTTCAGGAGCTGTATTTAAAGCGGCAGGGGAAATCTCCTGCGGAGTATTCGGTTGAGCACTCATAAGGGAAGAAAAAATCGATGACAGATCCGATACTGCCGGCTTTTCTGTTTTAGCTGTCTGACTTCTTAAAAAAGTTTCTAAATCAGACTGATCTCCAACTTTTATTGATGAATTAATGTCATTTCGCATACTGGCAGTCTCCTTTAAACTTTCCGGATTTATGCCTGTTTGATTAAATTCCTGTCCTGCTGAATTTAACATCCCCTGATTTTGTTGTGTAGAACTGAGTGGTGGGTCTGATTTCAGTCCTGTATTTGATGTGTTAAATCTGTCAGGCGTATTCATGATTTGAGTTGAATTTGAAGCAAATTCTGACAGTTTGGACTGATCAGTATTAATGAACTGTCCGGACTGATTCAAAGGTTTGTCAAAGCCGACAGATGGATCGGAATTGAGGAACTGTCCGGACTGATTCAAAGGTTTGTCAAAGCCGACAGATGGATCGGAATTGAGGAACTGTCCGGATTGATTAGAATATTTGCTAAAGTCGGCAGATGGATTTATCGTTCGCATGCTGTCATTATTTACAGCAGGCTGGTTAAGCATCGATTGAAATTTTGCAATCTTCTCCGATGAAACTTGAGATTTTGAAATGGCACCGGTATCCTTTTCAAATTTGTTTTCTGTAGAAAAATCAAAGGTATTGTCATTTTCTGCCAAATTTATATCCATAGACAAGTTCTCCTAAAGCAAAACAACCTACCGCCCTGACGAGCGACTATCTTCAAGGTACTGACGCTATTTTAACTGTCAAAAAGGTCCCGTAATAGGGGTTTTCTGATTTTTAACTCAAAATATTATCTAGAGCTATTCCGATGGTTCAATATGCTGCTCATGATTTTACTGTAGTTTATTTCAAATACAGTTTTATCTTTCTTAACGTTAAACTAGTGTCACAATGAATTTTTATTTCGTCATGTCTCCTGACTGCCCTGAATCCAGCGTACATCCTGATGGAAAGATGTGCCTTCTGTCACTTGAAGAACCTTTCCACAGGATACTATGTTTATATAGTTGTCCTGATAACTAAAGGACTACTGTTACAATCCGCAAATTTCATTCAGATCTTATTCATTACTGATTATTGTCGGTCGGTAATGAAAACTACAGCAATCCTTGATGTTCAGAACTGATTTTTAATTATTAGTTTTTTGAGGAGGTTCTTCAGCAATGAAAACCCTGCAATCCTTAAGGCTAGAGAAATCAAATTTTTTTATTTCACCGTACGGATCAAGCACAATCAGTGCGTCCTCTTTTGGAGTCAGTCCTAGAACTGAAATTGCATGGTGCGGTGAAACACCGTTCGCCAGAGCTTTAAATGCATTTCCTATATGACCTAAGGCTACAGGGCGTTTATTTTTAATGGCAGTCTTTATTTGATCAATATCAGTCTTAGAGTTTGTTGGGTGTAACATAACATTAACATCCACATTCTTGTTTGCTGCCAAAGCTCTAAATCCTTCAGATATAGTCTTCATGCGAATATTCACCGGATCGGAATTATTAGTAAGATTGCTGAGTTTATCGCTGTTGGCTGTTGCTAAGAGGTGCATCTGCATTGCGTTCTCAAGAGCTACAACCCAGTTGGCGCTGTTGCTGCCGAATTTCTCACTACCGTTGGAGTAGCGTCCGAGGGGAACATCGTACAGGTTTTCGCCCAGTCTTACAAGAACATGATCTTTGGTAGTACTTGGAGAGAAAAGTCTTTCTATACCCGTCGTTCCCTGACTATTCAGTATGGAACTGATGGAAGCCAGAAACCAGCAATCCTGGAGTGACGGATTCTGCTTTATATCATCAAGTCGCGGTTCGCCGTGAGGGAAAAGATACTGCCTGTAGGACTGATCCGGAGTGGAACTTTCATTACTATAGGCTTTAAACGGGATTACCTCAATTTTGCTGCCTAAACCGGTTAGTTTACCCATCTGATCCATATCGAAGGAGATCTTTTTAGAATCATCTGGTAATTCGGACATATCGAATGGCGTCATGTTGCGAATTTCTGCTGTTCTGTTGCGTATGGTGTCATTTAATTTTGTTGATGAAAACAAAGATTTTACTGCATTTATGCCTTTTACGAAGGATCTTCCTATTGCAGAGAACAGGTTCGAGAAAAAACCGCGTGTCTTCGGAGCCCTCATATTGTCAATGGCCGCAATTTGTGCTTCTGAAAGTCCTGAACATTTGTGAAATTTTACATTCCGGAGCATGTCATCCGGTAATTTTGTATCCTTTGGCGGCGTCTCCTTGATGAGATTGCTGTATTCTTCATTGTCAATTATATCAAAGTCACTATTTTGGTTATTTCCTGTCGGAGAAAGATCCTCGAAAGATTCATCAGCAACAGTGTTGCCAGCGGCAGTGTGAATGTTATTTATGCCTGTCATGATTTTTATTCCTTATTCTTTTTTCTTTATTGGGGCGGACTATCGCAGGGTGCTAAAAATTCTAGATTTCCAGCAAGGTGTCTTCCGCGGTCAACGGAATGACTGTATCTGTGCTTTCAGCATTCTCGGCGTTTTCTTTTCCATATACGAGAATTTTTACCTTGGCAGCCTCTCCGGCGAAGTTGTTCAAAAGACTGATCAGATCGATTTCCGTTAGTTCGCTTAATGAGAATTTCAACTGCACTGTAATCATGTTGTTATCACCGGAAAGAGAAGCGCAGGCTCCGTTAGTTTCCGCAAAAAGGTAGTGCCGGTGCATAAGTTCCTTTAAAATCCGTGTTTCATTTTCAGAGGTAAGAATTCCGATTTCTGCAAAAAATAGCATTGAATTATCTGAATCGATATAACAGATATGAATAGGAGGCATCCAGTCCTTTTCCAGAGTGATTGTGCACATCCCGTTATCACCAAGGACGTCACCGTCGCATCCTAAAGTTTTTGCCACTCCTTCCATTAACTGTTTTGCATTTTTTAGACTCATCTAATTCTCCCTTGTAAGTTCATTATTCTTTTTTCACGTTCTCAATTCTCATTCATAACTTGTTCATTTTTTTATAATGAAGAAGAAACATCGCGTGTTCAGAGAAATTGTATATCTTGTTCGCTGTTTCCTAGTTAATAGAAAATCTCAAGTTCTGGAAGATCAACGAAGAGAATCGTGAAAGGTTACACAAAATAATTTGTTGTTAACGCTGTTAAAGAAACTGCCAATTCTACCGCACAGCTGCATAAACCGGCATGATGCAGGCAAATCGGCAGTTCATTCCTTACTACTATGTGAAGTAAGTAAGGAAAGGAGTAAATACTGTTTTGTGTAATCTGAGATTCGACTCTTAAAAAGTTGTTTTCCCTTTTGTATGGTCAGTGTCAATTCTCCAGTCATTGATAATGATCGGAAATACCTGTTTGTTAATTGTTTGATTATGAGAAGCTTTTGGATTTAACAGGATAATCAGGTCTATCCAACTGATTTTTTTAAGAGTCATATTTTGCTGTTATGAATTATAGGAACAATTCACTTCTGGTTCCGACATAAAGATGCAGTTGTGGTTTTTGCGCGGTTGCATATGGTTATTTGTGTATGCATCAATCTGACGTAAGGACATGAATAGCGGTTATAAGGATCTTATCAGTGTTCCGTGATTTCTGTCACTTCCTATATTTATGGCGTATGGTAGTTTACGATTTATGATTTTTGGGTGAAGCGGATGTAACCTTGCATTTTATTCAGCGTTTTCACCACAGGTATGTTGCAAGGTTCTCTGCATCTTTTCCTTGTCAACCTTGAACTGCAATCTCTGTTTTTTTGGGGCGACAGGCAGTTCAGACGTTTTTTCTTTTAAGGAACATAGTATGAAGACTTTAGATGATTATAGGAATTTTATTTCACAGCTGCGGAAGGAAACCGGCATTGAAGCGTTAGCTCCTGATGAAAACGGTCTTATTTCAGTTCGCATTGATGATGCATTTAATGTGAATCTACAGTTTGTTGAGCATAATCATTCAGTTCTCTGTTTTGTTGAAGTCTTCCAACTTCCTGAAAATGCACCGAAAAATGTGTATCGGGAACTTCTGACTGGAAATCTCTTTGGAAAGGAAACTGCCGGAGGATATTTCAGTGTTGAGGAAGCCAGCGAGACGGTGGTTTACAGTTATTTTTTCAACGGTGATGAAATAGAAAAGGATTCCGATGAATTCGTTGACTCACTTGAAAATATTCTTCAACTCTGTGGCTTGTGGAGAGAAAGAATCCAAAATTTAATGTTGCAAGATTCTGAAGCAAACTCCAATTCTGATACTTTTGAACGCTATATTGGGGCGGTTCAACCTTAAATTATCTAAAAATCCGTGAAGTGGAGCTGAAATATGACTGATATTATAAATAAATTTGAAAGTATTGCGAATTCGTGGAATGTCGGTTTTCGTGATGTGGTGGTCAATGAACAGGCTGACAAAGCAAAGCTCGGGAACTTTTTTTTCTCAAGTGGCAAACAGATTAACGATCAGACTATGAATGCGTTTCGGAATGCTCTTTCAAAAAAATACGGTGTGTTTGGAGAACATGCTTTCGATACAGTCCTTGGTTCTAGAAGTCAGCTCCATAAATCTCTAAGAGTTTGTGATATCAGGAATACTCTGTCCAGTCTTAATATAATCAAGGAAAGTCGTCTTAGAAGTGAAATTAATCGTCAGATGGATATAGATCCTAAGTTGCTGGAACTGTCGGATGATATTCAACTGGAGGTTCGTGCTAGAGTTAAAGAGAAGATTGATAGTTATAAGAATCAATTAGGTTCTAAGATTTCAGATAAAGCAGATATAGGCAGGCTTGCACAGAATTTCATTTGTGAGTCAATTGATTATGTTAAGTTTTCTCATGAAAACTCGCTTACAGGAAAGAAGAAGAGTGTAGATGTACATGATTTAAGTGCTCGTAAAGATGTGGAGTATGCTGCAGGGGGGCGCGAGGCTGTTGGACTTAAAAACCTTAAGGTTATCTTCAATGGCAAAGCTACATCAGTTGAGGATCAGATGAAGAAAGGTTTACTGGGTGTTGGTGAGCGCATTAATCGTTCAGCTGATAATCCGACTCTTCTAGTGAAATTGAAAACAAACGGTGTTGAACCTGGATTTATCTATACTAACGATTGGTCTCAGAGTGATACCAAGGGACTGATGCAGGATTATGAATCAAAAGAGAATCTTGAAATTCTGGAAGAACTTAAGAAAAAGTATCCTGCCACAGCAGAGGAATGCAAGAAACTGCAGATTAGGGAGCAGATCATGAAATTCGGTCGTGCTCATCCAGCCTGTGTTTCAGCTGTTGCCGATTTTATGATTGAGCGTGAAATGAAAAATCCTGAAAGCAAACTTTATAAAGCTTTCTGCAAAAAGTATCCGGCAGTGAATCCTCAGGAGTGGCAGAATGTTCCTTATGACAGAATTAAGAAGGATTTTTTTGTGCAGATTCGGGATGCCGTTCTCTCAGTCGGACCAAAAGATGGCGATTATGAAAAGTCGCCGATGTTTAAACATTTTTCAGATCGGCATATAGTCAAACTGGATTATAACGAAAGCGTCAAGGTCTTCAGTAAAAGTGTAGCTTCTGCAGGAAAATTCATGCGTCCAGAACGTATTCTTTCCACTCATAAATTTGGTCAGTTGTATCGCCTGCAGACCGCTACTACTGCAGACAAGTCTTCTGTCGGGGCAGTAACGGAGGCTTTGGCTAATGATTTATCCCGACTTTCCGGAGTTCCAACCCAGGAATTACGGATTGTAAGGGGTCAGTATTCAGATGGTCATCCGAAGATCATGCTTGAAGCCAAATTTGCAGATGGTTATCAGGATCTGGAAAAAGGATTTCTTAAAGATGGGCAGATAGTTCCTCCTGCAGGAGCGAAAGCTGAAAAGATCGGTAAGTATAAAGCTTTCTTTATTGTTAGCGCTGATCGCGACGGAATAGGCTCAAGAGGGCAGAACAAAGGTTTTGCGGATGGAAAATTCTTTGCTATTGATCCTGGACATTCCCTGGAGGGTAATGGAAGACACCTTGAAGTTGATGATAATCTATCATTCAAGGATACCTGCGGTTTTTCAACCAAGCCTCGCTTCAAAAACTTTTCAGTATTCGATGACGATACCAGATTCGCCAAACTGCAGGGAGTTCTTGAACTTCGTGAAATGAAGAGAAGTGGCAGTGCGGACAAACTTTTTGATGATTACCGCAAGGCCTTTGATCCAAACGAAAAGGGGATTAAGCCTGATGAAAGAGCTCTCCGTGAGAAAATTATCAGAGAAATTGATGTGAAGTATAAGGAATTCACTGATAATTTGGATAAGGTTCTCAACGTTGCTGAAAACCAGTTGAAGCTCTATGATGATCTTGCTGCAAACGGGAAAGAAATTCAGGAAAAAGCTATTGAAACCATAGAGAATCTTGAGAAACTTACATCACCGACAACCTGGATAAGTCCTCATGGTGAAACTCCGCTAGAGCACCTTGCTGTGATTCAGGAAACCAGAGTTCCTTGGCGTGCCCATGTAGAAGGAGACAATATTGTTTATCATTGCGACAAACCTCTTTCTGAAAAGGGTCGCAGCTATTTGAATGCATTGGCTACTGCCGCCGGTGCTGTTTTGAAAATTGATGCCGACGGTTGCGCCTGCCTCACCATGCCAAAGGCTGATGCTTCCAAAATGATGGATGTTTTTTCAGAAAAAAATATATCTAAAATTACGCATACTGATGAATTTGTAGCCAGGAACACAGGCGGAACAGGTCTCGAAGAGGGAAAAAAATTCAATCATGAAGTAGAAATTGCCAGAAATGAACAGAATTTGGCAAGAGCGGCAGCCAACAGAAATAAAGCATTGAGTTTTAACATTCCGGATAATCTCGAGGTTGTGGTAAACGGTAAGACTTATCCGTTCCGTAAAGAACACTATACTGATATGATTATGGATACTCCTCCAGCTGATCGTCCGAAGAGTGTAGAAGAACTCAAAAATATTCTTGCTGCCAGAATTAACAGAGGACAGGAAATTTTGAAGGCTATCTATTCAGGCGAGGGGCATCGTTATGAAACTAGTCTTCAAAATGCTGCATGTGTTACTTTGGCTTTTCATGCCGCCACTGTGGAAAAGGGTGAATACAATGAACGCGGGGCATTCTCGGTGGAGGATCCTGATGGAAACATTTACAAGTGGCTTGACAGATGCAAGGAAGTTTATCTGCGGACATCTACTCATGCCAAGGCTTTTCATCACCAGCAGGTAGACGGACATATGAATATGCCGCGGGGAATTGATATTCCGCGGAGTATGGGCGGTCTTATGGGTGGTATGAGAACTTTTCATTACTTTACTCTTCCTGCTGCAGGTAACGAGCCGCGGAGATTGTACCTGAAATGTGAAACTCATGGAATCTACAACAGCACAATTTCTGATGAAGAGGTGGAGAAATCGCGTTGTTCCGGAATGCAGGTTCGAAAGGAGCGCAGTAATGATAAATCAGAGTCGTTGCTGCATGGTTTGTCATTGGTAACATCAATCACTAGACAGGGTGCAGGAGAGGGTAACCGTAAGGAGAATTTCCCGGCTATTGTCAAGACGACTATGGAAAACGCCCGTCAGAACTTGATTAGACTTGGATACAGGGCTTATGCAGATATGTTGGTTAAAGATGTGGGCGGCAAGCAAAACGGAGGTATCAGAAAACTTGTATCTAACCTTCAAGAAATTGCTATCAGAGCATATGAAGAGAAGCAATCCGCGGGTCTGAATACAATAATGGACATTGTCGGTATCGTTAATAAAGTTGTTAGTGACTACGTTGCAGAACCTAATGAAGCAGGAAATCAGTTCAGATCCGGTTCCTTATCTGCAAGAATAGGCAACGAGGTGATTTTGGACGCTCTGGAAGTTGTTCCGCCAGCCTTGAGACCGGCTTGATTGCCTCGCTTCCTTACTCCTGCGCTTAATGAAGGGAACGCAGTCACCGGGTTGTATGATTACCGGTGACTGAAATCGGACAGTTATTCCAAGTTGAGTGTATGCTATCGAAAATCTTGTTATCGTGGCATACGGGGATGAATCCCTTATTTGAAAAAACGAGTTTAGGAATGTATGCAGACATTGCAGATTGTCACTATTCACCGCATCTAAAACACGTAAAAATCGATCAAAGTATGCAGGAAAGGTTTCATTGAGATATCCATAAAGATGAGTGTCTTGAGTCGGTAATGCTGAGATTTTATTTATCTGGATGAGGTGTGTTGAGTTCCGAAGTATCCGGCGGAGCCTATGAGTGATACGTTTTAGGATCCATTGAGAACCTTTCAGACGCCTGGCTTCTTCGTCCCGTCCCTCTTTTTTAGCCTTTCAACCTCATCCTTTCTGATAGCACTGATTACATCCTCGTTAAAATGCTTCATGATATGAAAGCGGTCGAAAACTATTTTCAAGTGAGGACAACGCTTCATAAATTCTTTGTAGAAACCTGCATTCATATCGCAGGCTACGCTCTCAACCTTCCTCATCCATTCCGGTCCGACGAAATCCACAAATTCACTGACTACCAGCCTGGATTTGCCCTGCCGAATGAAGATAACATCCCTGGTCTCTGCATCCATTATAACAGTGGCATACCTGTGTCCGTCATGAAGCTTGAATTCATCTATGGCAAGAATCCGGGCATGGTTTTGGGGCTTCTTTAGTTCGCCGTTCTCCGTATAGAGACTTGTCAGTCTTTCCTTGTCGATATCCTTAACCGTATTAACATGTAACCCTGTAATTTTGGATATCTTTGTCAAGGTCAAATCCTGTTCCAGAAGCCCGCATACGTATCCATACAGCTTTTCGGTTATCCTGTGATTCCTGGCTTTGAATGGTATTGTTTCCTGGATAACTTTGCCTCATTTCTGACAACGGTAACGGAATATCTCAATACAGATTTCCGTGCGATCTACCGGTACTGAACGCTTAACCATAGAATCAGTTATGATGTCATATACCTCTTTCTCAAAACTTTTGCACAGAGGTATATGTGTCAGCCTCTCGGTGATTGAGCCATGTGCATGCATCTCGCTTCCGCAGCATTTGCAACGCAAATCAAACATATCATACTAAGGTATTGTACCCTTGATGGTGAAGATGTTTTTGCTTTTTACTGTCTCTAGAAAATTATTTTTGCTGTCTGGTAATTTTTCTTGAACAAAACAATCTAATTGGGACGGAATTGTGATAGTATCATAATTCATAATGTGGTTCCTTTGGTTTTGTTTTTTTATCATTTTAAAATTAATTTTTAAAATGGGAACCACATTTTTTTATTCTCAAGATGAAATGGAAAAAGATCTATCAGGAACATGGGCAATCACAATTTTCAACTGGATTTTGTAAAGAACCATTATTATTCATAGAATACGAGCAGTTGCCCTTTCTTGATTTTGTAGAGACAGTGCAAAGGAGCATATGGGATGCTTTTATTATCGCGGGAGACATTTATCTGATCGTGCAGTAAAACTACGCCGTTTTTGGTGAGGAAATAAGTTCAAATGTTTTAGTCGTTTTAATCCTAACTAATCTGGTGTTTGTTTTGGCTCAGTGTAGGCGAATAATGGGTAGGTGCACCGTTGCAATACCAACCTAATAAGACGGAAACTGAATTGATTTCCCCGTAATTTTATGGTTCTTCGCTCATACATGCGTAAAAAATCTTCAAAGCATTGCATGTTAGAAACCTGCTTCCATGATGCTTTGAAGCAAAATTTGTTTATTTTATAAAGTGAAGTATTGAAATTTTTTAATTCTGCTTTTATAGCAACTGTTAAGATGAGTAAAAGCTCTAAAGGGGTTAAAAGAAAATATTGCGTTTTTATGTTTTAACCGCACATATACAAAAAGTCTCAAGCAAATAGCGAAATGTCGGTTTAAAATCCTTTTGATCTAGAAATGCTTTGAAATGCAACATTGTCCTGGAACGGTGTCAGGGTCTATCTTTCTGGGATGAGTGGTAATTCAGCATGGAAGAGAATTTTTTTGTTACGTTGCCGATGATGGAGTCTTGGTTTGGTAAAATTATGAAAAAAGCAGCTGTTTTTCTGGATCGTGACGGCGTGATCAATGAAGATCACGCTTTTGTTCATAAAATTGAAGATTTTGTGTATATCGATGGAGTAAAGGAAGCACTGAAAATCATAAAGAGCAAGGGCTATCTTTCTATTCTGGTGACCAATCAGGCAGGTATAGCATACGGATATTATACTGAGGAGGATTACAGAATTCTCACAGACTGGATGCAGAATGATCTTAAAACAGACAGCATTGAGTTTGACGGGATCTATTTCTGCCCGCATCATCCTGAGAAGGGTTATCCGCCGTATCTTATGAAATGCGGATGCCGCAAACCGGAAACAGGAATGCTGATTAAGGCTGTAGAGGACTTTGATATAGATTTATCCAGTTCATTCATGGTTGGTGATCGAATGAGCGATGTTGAGACCGGAGTAAGAGCCGGGTGTAGAGGTTCCTTCCTGGTTTCAACGGGCAAGCCTCTGCCTCATTTCACCGGCAATCAACCCGATTTTGTCAGAAAAAATCTTCTGGAAGTTGCTATGGAACTCCCGGTGACTTCATAGCGGCTCTCTGTGCAAGAAAAACATTTCACATAAAAGCTGTTCAATTATATTTTTCTGTGGACTAAACACAGACAGGTAAATATAATATTCCTGTTTTAGTGTGTAGTATGTCGAGAAAGACATTTTTGAGGATTTTACGAATGCAGTTTTCAGTTGCAACTCCATCTGAGTTTTCCCGTGTAGTATCGGTTACTGTTCCAGCAGCAGAAATGGAAAAGGAATATAAAAAGGTTCTTAAAAGACTTGCAAGTACAAGAAAAGTGGACGGATTTAGGCAGGGTAAGATTCCTGCGGATCTAGCTGTCAAGTATTTTGGCAGTCAGGCTGTCAATGAATCTTTGCAGTCAGTTATTTCAAAAAACTATGTCAATTATTTAAATGAAAATAAGCCTCATGTCGCTTGCACACCTACGGTTGAGGTTAAAAGCACCGTTGAGTTCGGCAAGGATGTTGAGTTTGATATTGTTTTTGATGTTTTCCCTGAAATCAAACTTAAGGATTTTTCTGAACTTACATTTGAAAAACCGGTAGTAACCATTACAGATCCGGATATTGATTTTGTCCTTGAAGTTGTTAGAAAGAATTACAGCAGACTTGAGGATGCCGGAGAGGGCTCTGAAGTAAAAGAAAAAGATTTCGTCAAGGTTAATTTTACCAGCACTGCGCCGGATGGGACAGTGTTTGAGAAGGGTAGTGGCAAAGGTGTTCCGGTTGTTGCAGGCGAGAGTTTTTATATCCCTGATTTCTCTGATAAGCTTGTTGGCAAAAAGGTTGGCGACAAGTTTGAATTTGACGTCACATTTCCAGAGAATTTCGGCGACGAGCAGGTTGCTGGAAAGACTTTCAAGTTTAACGTGGAGATTGTTGAGCATTTCAAGATTGTTCTCCCTGAAATCAACAGTGAACTTTTCACCAAACTCGGTGTTCCGGCAGATACCGATATGGAAACCTTCCGTGGCATGATTAGAAAAAATCTTGAACACGAGCTGAATATACTCCGTGCGTCTTATAATACCAGTCGTGTATTTAAAACTCTCAAGGAAGCAAATCCTATTAATATTCCTGAGTCTGCAGTACGTGAACGCTGCGAGGTTATCCGTGAACACATTATCAAATCAAATCCTAGTGCGGCCAAGGATTTGTCCAGCGATGTCGCCTTTGAGAGATACAGTTCCCGTGCGAAGGATGAGATCGTTTCAAGTTTGATAATGTCAGCCATCATTAAAGACAATAACCTTAAGGTTGATGATAAGGCTGTAAATGATAAGATTATTGAATTTGCTTCGACTTATGAGGACAAGGATCAGGTTGCAAACATCTGGAAGAAGAAGGAAAACATTTATCATGATTTCAGAAGCAGCGTAGAGAATGAAATGGTTGTTAATTTCGTTCTTTCGAAGGCTCAGGGCAATGAAGTCTCCATGTCCTTCCAGGATTTTAGAAGCATGATTGAAAAGAATCGTTAATAAATGTAATTCAGATAATTTGATGTTTGGATTATGTATCGACCGTGTCTGTTTCAGATGCGGTTTTTTTTATCTGATCGCACAGTAAATCACGTCCTGTCCGGTTAAGAATACAGGATACAAACTGCTGTAACAGTTTCAAATCTGACGAAACAACAGATGCCAGCCTTTGCTTGACGTTTTACGGAAAATTAAACCGGTGCATAACGCAGCCTACCGCAGAACAGGACTGAAATTCAATTTGATTGCTCAATAGTTTTCTGCGAACAACAGTTTGTTTTTTTTGACCTGTCCGGTGATTTCTCCGGTGTTTGCTTTGACACCTCGTAGTTAATTTTCAAATTGTGATATAATTTCGCTATGTGTTGCATCCGGACATGCAGTGTGCTTGTATTTTGCACCTGATTACCGGATTGTTTATTAATGCTGCAGTGCCGTATCTGATGTTTTAACTTCACCGGATTTTCAGTTTGTCTGTTCATCGCTGTTTTGTGATAGAGTCTGTCTGGATTAAAGTCATACCTGCCTTTGTTCATGGTATTGATGATGATTTTCTGTATATGCATCCGGTCGGAATTTTTGTGTGTGATAAAAAATAGTCAGTGTTGCCGGCAGATTGGTGCTTGGCAAATTTCTTAGTAAACAGCCAGACTGATTTGCTGTTCTGCAGAGCTCTGTATTTTAAGTGCGCAGACTGCAACAAATTTAAAAAGGTTGATTATGGATGTCAATCAATAAATAATTGGTTACATGCTTAATTATTATTATGTGGTTTTATGATCACTGATGTTCAGCGAATAGAGAAGAGTATGGATAATTTTATAATTGATACGTTGGTACCAACAGTCGTAGAACAGACTTCAAGAGGCGAAAGGGCTTACGACATTTTTTCAAGACTTCTCAAGGAGAGGGTGATTTTTCTCACCGGAGAGGTTGAGGAGCATATGGCAGATCTGATCGTTGCACAGATGCTCTTTCTTGAGGCTGAGAATGCTGAAAAGGACATATATCTTTACATCAATTCTCCGGGAGGCGCTGTAACAGCCGGCTTTGCCATTTATGATACCATGCAGTTCATTAAGCCGGATGTACAGACTATCTGTATCGGCCAGGCTTGCTCTATGGGCTCTTTCCTTTTGGCAGGAGGTGCGGCAGGAAAGCGTTTTGCCCTTCCTAATTCCAGCATTATGATCCATCAGCCTCTTGGAGGATTCAGGGGACAGGCATCTGATATTCAGATACATGCAAGAGAAATCCAGAAGACAAAGGAACGCCTGAATTCCATTCTGTCACATCACACAGGAAAGTCTGTCGAGGAGATTGCAAAGGATACGGATCGTGATAACTTCCTTACTGCTCAGGAGGCTATGGAATATGGTCTTATCGATAAGGTAATAGAAAAAAGGGAGTTGATTAATGGCTAAAAGAAGCAGAGATCTGCCTTGCTGCTCATTTTGTGGAGCGTCGAAACTTGAGCTGGGAAAGAAGCCTCTGGTATCAGGAATCGATGCATATATCTGTCCGGACTGTGTCAGCAAATGCTATGAGATACTGTTTGATTCCGAAGATTTTCCTCAGAAGCTAGGTGAGCATGATGCTGTGCAGCATAAGCCTATGTCATCAAAAAATCTTCCTACTCCTGAGAAAATCAAGGAGCATCTTGATAATTATGTCATTGGTCAGGATTATGCAAAGAAGGTTCTGTCAGTTGCGGTTTACAACCACTATAAAAGACTTTCTGTTGTGAAGAATGATGTTGAAATTAATAAATCAAATATTCTTCTTATCGGTCCTACCGGTTCCGGAAAGACTCTTCTTGCTCAGACTCTTGCTAATTTTATTGATGTTCCGTTTGCCATTTCTGATGCTACAACTCTGAATGAAGCGGGATATGTTGGCGATGATGTCGAGAATGTCATTCACCGTCTGCTTCAAAACTGCGATTTTGATCCGATTAAGGCTCAGCGCGGAATAATCTATATTGATGAAATTGATAAGATTGGCCGCAAATCGGAGAATCCGTCAATCACCCGTGATGTTTCGGGTGAGGGTGTGCAGCAGGCTTTGCTTAAATTGATCGAAGGTACCATTGCATCTGTTCCTCCAAAGGGCGGACGGAAGAATCCTATGATGGACAACATTATGGTTGATACATCAAGGATTCTGTTTATCTGTGGAGGAGCTTTTTCAGGACTGGACAAGATAATAGAAAAGAGAATCAATGTGGATACAGGTATAGGTTTTGGCGCCAATATCGAGTCTGATCATTCAAAGAGCATAACAGAACTTTTCTCAGAGGTTGAGCCTGAAGATCTTGTGAAATTCGGCATAATCCCTGAATTTATCGGAAGACTTCCTGTCATAACGGCACTTTCTAAGCTTGATCGCTCTGCAATGATTAATATTCTGACTCAGCCGAAGAATGCACTTGTTAAGCAGTATCAGGCTCTCTTTGAAATGGAAAAATTTGATCTTAAATTCACTGATGAAGCTCTTGAAAGCATTGCTGATCAGGCGATTAAGAAGGACACCGGAGCAAGAGGTCTGAGATCAATTCTTGAAGATATCCTTATGGATACCATGTTCAGGATACCGTCGCTGTCCTGCGGTGGTGTAGTAGAGGTTAACCGGGATGTGGTTGAAGGTAAATGCTCACCTGTTGTTACCGAGGATCCTATGCGACCTAAGGATGCAAAGAAATCCGTTGAAAAAGAAAAGAGATCCAGGACTAAGGGCTGATCCTTTGCCGGATCAGCATATCAGATACGGCTGGATTATTAATTAATGAGTGTGAAACCTGCTGCTTTTGACTGGCGGGTTGTGAAAACTGGATATCTGTTTTTTTAGACAGAGTCACATGACTCCTTTAAGCCCGTTACCCTAGGTGATGGGTTTTCTTTTAGGATCTTCTGCAATGTTTAAAAAACTCATCTCATAATGTATAATCACTCTGATTTGATGAATGGTAATGACCTGATCCGTTTGCACTGCAGCAGTTGAATGAAAATGCACCGACTTATGCGGATCACTGTGTTGAAAAAAAATACCGCTGCAACTGGGTTGCGGTTGAATTATTATAAAAGAGAGGAATATTTATCATGCTAATGGATAAAATGAGGGAGGGTGCCCAGAGTACCGCCGCAAAGATTATTTTTGTGGTGATTATGGTTTCCTTCGCTCTGGCAGGTGTGGGCACCTATGCTGTTCGCAAGCCGAATACGGATCCTGCTGAAGTTAACGGTGTGACTATTGATTCAATGAAATTCGATATGGCGTTTCGTCAGCAGCGTCAGAATATTCAAAATCAGGCAGGTGAGCATTTTTCAGAGATTCTGGCGGCAGATCCTCAGTTTATGAGCAAACTCAGAATGCAGGTTCTCAACAATATGATTGATGAAACCATTCTGGATCAGAGAGCTGCGACTACGGGTTTTCATATCAGTGACGCCACTATTCAGCGAATAATTGTAAATGATATCGACGCATTCAAGGTTGACGGAAAATTTAATAACGATCGCTATCTGAATGTTATCACCAGAGCCGGTTATGCCTCGGCCGGTCAGTTTGCTCATGATCAGAAGCTTCAGATGGTTGACAGTCTTTATCAGAGTTCATTTGCCGGAGCCCAGTTCGTTCTTCCGTATGAAACTAGTCATGCTACAGCTCTTTCCAGACAGAAGAGAACCGTGGATGTATATTCTCTCAATCCTGCCGATCTTGTTAAGACAGTTTCCGTCAAGGATGAGGATCTGAAGTCCTATTACGAGCAGAATAAAAACTCATATGTTCAGGGTGATCAGGTCAAAATAGACTATGTTCTTCTCAATCGTGACGAACTTCAGAACAGTCAGAAGATTTCAGATGAGGAAATAGAAACCTACTACAAGGAGCATGCAGCTGCCTATACAGAGCCTGCAAAGTTCCATGTCGAGCATATTTTTGTCAACAAGGGCAAGGATGAGGATGCCCAGAAGAAGCAGCTTGACAAGATTACAGAGGCAGAGAAGGCTATTAGAAGCGGTACCCCTTTTGAAGAGGTTGCAACCCGCTATTCCGAGGATGTTATTACCGCTAAAAAAGGCGGTGATCTTGACTGGCAGAAATTCGGAGTGCTTGAGCCTGAATTTGATGCGGCTGTAAAGACTCTTTCTGTTGAAAACCGCATTTCAAGCATTGTTAATTCAAAATATGGCTATCATATTATCAAGTTTATGGGTATCAAGGCTGATACTCTCAAACCTCTCAAGGATGTGTCCCAGGAGATTAGAGATACCATAGCTGCCAAGAAGGTTGGTGATGAATATGCCAAGGCCTATGACAAACTCATCACTCTTGGCAATGAATTCCCGGATGATCTTGATTCCATTGCCACGGAAATGGGGCTGGAGATCAGACATTCAAACTTCTTTGATGAGAATACTACTGTGGCACCGCTTGACAACAGACAGCTCAAGTCACTGGCATTCAGCCAGTCCTTCAGGGACGACGGTCTGAATTCAGAAACAATCAGAATTGATGATGACAATGCCATAGTGTTCAAAGTAGCTGAATTCAAGCCTCAGTACGTGAAGCCGTTTGATGAAGTAAAGACAAAGGTCAAAAACGATTACAGCCTGGCGAAGGCTCAGGATATTGCTGATGCCAAAATCAGCGAACTGAAGAAGCTCCTTTCTTCCGGAGGAAAAGCAGCTGAGTTCGCGGCTGAGAATTCTGTTCATCTGAAATCTGATGTCACTGTGGATCGTGTATCCTCCGTGCTTGATCCTTCTGTCAAGGATAAGGCTTTTGCTCTTCCTAAACAGACCGCCGGAGTTAATCTTGAAAGTGTAAAGGGACTGGATGGAAACAGATATATTGTTCTTCTCAAAAACGTAACAGAGGAAGATATTTCTGCACTTACTTCTGATCAGACCATGATGGTCAATTCAGAGCTCAAGCACATCAATTCTGTACGTGATTATACTCTTATGCGTCAGCAGCTTAGAGAGGATTCAGATATTGAAATCAATAATTTTGCTCTGAAACAGTACGAATCAGCTGACAATACGGAACAGCTTAACTGATTTTTGGGGTCTGGCAGTTTTTCTGTCAGATCCTGGTATTCCGTTTCAGGCTGATGCAGTTAGTACATTGCTGTGATAGATTCCGGCAGTGTTTTTTTTGTTCAGTCACTGCGGTTTCAGGATCCTGTGATGAAAACTGATGATCCGGCCGCCGAGTTTGAGTCTTCTTCTGCGTATTCATTCTTAATTGGTGCGAGCTCAAATTTTTTGCTCCGCAAAAGCGACAGAAAAAGGCAAAGCTTCTTTTTTGTTGTAGAATAACCGCTGATAATTATAACTGTGGGGTATCGAGGTTTAAATTGGTAACCGTATTGCTGGTGGATGATCACGAACTTGTTAGAACC
>JAEEGK010002803.1_pt1 | contig 43808 bp, 35 predicted proteins | sample 8958771 | NCBI WGS metagenome assembly JAEEGK01 (sample SAMN16246547, study PRJNA631951) | gut metagenome | biome: gut microbiome; feature: rumen; material: SC-attached | host: Bos | place: Iran: Karaj | collected 2018-10
TCATATAGAGGAATTGCAAGGTCAGGTCTGGCTGCGTCAGAATAACTGGGGCGTCTGGACTTGCAATCGGCATACAATGTGAACTGAGATACTATCAAAAGATCCGCACCGGCATCTGTAGGATTAACATTCATCTTGCCATCGCCATCTTCGAATACTCTAAGTCCACATATTCTATCAGCAATCTTCTTAGCGATATCTTCTGTATCTTCCTTATGTACTCCAAGGAGAACTAAAAAGCCTTTATCTATCGCTCCTACAACTTTTCCATCAATCGTAACAGATGCATTTTTAACTCTAGTAACTACTGCTCGCATATTAATTCCATCCTAATTCTTTTGATAATCCAACATACATAAAACAAATATTAATCTCTTACATAATAGGATAATTTTCATATAGATCAATAACTAATATCTCTGGATTATTGAAATATCTGGGAAGTGGAGTACTCTCTCTTCCCAGTCCACGACTTACTATCATGGTAGAGCCACTATTAAGCTTATACTCTCCATTGACATACTTAGCAAAAAAGCCTTGATTTGGTGCGAATACACCTCTGTTAATTAATGGAATTCTAAATTGGCCCGAATGAGCGTGACCCGCAAGAATAAAATCAAAATCATAATTCTCATATTCGCTAACCAATTCAGGACGATGGCTTAAGAGAATTCTTGTATGTAAATTATTACTCTCTTCGTATGCATTATCTAATTCTTCACGCCACTTGGACATTGGCATACCATCAGGATCATCAACACCGCATATATCGAGTATGCATCCATTTATCATTATGCTCTCGCACTCACCCTCAAGCACATGAACACCGATGCCTCTGAGATACGCCTTCATCTCATCAGGTCTGCCACTCCAGTATTCATGATTACCTGTCACGTAATAGCAAGGATACTTTTTTACCAGATATTCTAATGTCGTCTTGGTATTATCATCCTTAAGCTTATCATCAAAAATATCACCTGGCATCATTATGATGTCAGGTTCTTCTTCATCAATCATATTAAGGAGTGTCTTCTGATTCTTACCATAGTAACAAGAATGAAGATCCGATATTACAACTATACGAACCGATGAATTGCAATGCGGGAGAATAAGATAATCAAATCTTTCCTTAACAGGAATCCAAGAAACAATCCATGCAACAATATACGCAAATATCGCTATGGAAAAGATGATAATGTCTCTTTTTAAATGTTTTTTATTTATATTTTTCATCTTAGTATTTTTTGTCCAAGTATCTATGTACAATTAATAATTTAGTATTCAATAAAACCAGATTTCTAAACTTGTTCTTCTGTTGTATTTTCTTCTGTATCCTTGTTCTCAACTCTTCTGTCAGAGAAACGTCTTGAACGTCTGTCATGAGTTCTATAATATTCTTCCTTGTTCTTATACATTAGATTATCTATGTCATTAAGGAAGTCAGATACACCCTCATTCTTGAAATCAAATATATCAAAACCAATCGCTGCAGATAACTTATAAGGCTTACCCGAAGTCTCATTATAATCTTCAAAAGCCTGCAAGATATCTGATCTGTAACGAACCAACTCATCTGCAGATGATGTATTAACAAGTACTACGAATTCATCACCTGCGAATCTGATAACAGAACCATTGCCTGCTACGCAGTCACAAAGAATATTAGCTACTTCAACAAGTACTTTATCTCCCTCTTCATGAGAAAAATCATCATTGATAGCCTTGAAGCCATTCATATCAAGCATCATAGCGCCAATGGAATCCCTGCGTCTTCTTTTGAAGGTACGCTTTACTTCATCCAGATAATATCTGTTATATACACCTGTAAGTTTATCAAGATAAATATTTTCATTTTGAATGCAAAGGATAATTCCGCAAAATGCTATACCTGCGCAGGGCCACACTGTAGATGCGCCATATATAAGGCCCTGAATAGTCATACCTGTAACCATAGGAATAAAGAATAACCATGCAGGGAAGAATCTAAGCACTCTGCCCTGTACCTTGGCAATAAGGTATATAAACAGTCCATAAAACATAAGAGCTGCATCTATTACGACGAATACCCAAAACAGATTCTTTCTGACATAAATATTATTTTCATCGATAACAAATAATATTGGCCAGAAAAGATTAACAACAAGCATGCCGAATTCAACTAAACAAATACCCTTGATAATCATAGTCTGAACAGGCATTAATCTCTCATTGATATGTCTTGCAATAATGGTTACATATCCGGGTCCGATTATTATATTGAGTGAAAAAAGGATTGTATTAAGAACAATGGCTGCATAGTGAATGAATCCACCGGGAACACCATCGACAATATAAGTAAGAGGTTCAACTATACAACCAACAATAACAGACACTAAAACAATAGGTATAATCTTAGTCTCATTATACTTGTTTCTGGCCGACCATCCCTTGCTTACGAGTAAGATAATCATAAGAAGCAGGCCAAAGATATTGTTTATTAATACAAGCGACAGATTAATCCCTGTCGTCTGATTATACCATTGCATATTAATTCCCCTTTTATATGCGAAAATAGTGCTTTAATTATAATATTTTCGCTATTATCCGTCAAACCGAGACATCTGATGGACACAAATAAATTAGGGAAAATAAAATTAAATAGATTCTTTAGAAGCAATTTCTGTTTTTTCTTTATTTCTTACTCTAAATATACCAATCTTGTTGTCCGAGATGAAGAATCCTAATACCAAGATGCCAATAGCTACAAACAACGCTATCAACTCTCTCTTGGGATCAGAGCCATCATCTGTAATAAATGGAATCTTCTCTGCAACCTTGGGATAATAAGAAAAGACTACAGACATTGAGTTGTTAACCGCATGGAAAATGCATGTTACAAATATACTCTTGGAATTAAATATCATGTAAGACATGATAAGACCCATTATGGTAACGTATATGAACTGTAAAAGATTCATATGATATGCAGCAAATACAACTGCTGTTATAACCATTGTTGCAGCGATGGGTATCTTTTTATTCTTAAGAGTACCGTATAAAAATCCTCTGAATGCAGCCTCTTCTGCAAACGCAGGCATGATACCTATGATGAATAGAGAAGGAATAAATCCACCTGTACCTATCAGTTCTTCTATAGAATCATTATTGGCTGCAAGCGAAGGAAGTAAATCCATAAGCCATGTAACAAGAACGGTATTGAAGATGTAACTTCCAATCATCAATACAAGAGCACCTATTATTTCATTGAATCTGGGCATTTTTATGGAGTAGACATTTTTGAAATCCACTTTCATATACCAAGAATAAAGAATCGGTACCAAAAGAATGGAGCCCTGTGTAATCGCTAGTCCAAGTACTCCTGATTTTAATATGAAATAACTTCCTGCGAAGTTGGATATCAAAAACATAATCGCAAACATGAATACGATATCGCCAACTCCGGGAATCTGCTTTTCCTTCATATTGGCTCTTCTCTCAAATATCTTGATGGAACGCATTCCATCCGAGAAAAGCACATCTTCGCTTGAGAATACCTTGGTCATGATAATGACTACAACAAGTGTATATATAAGCGTGGAAAGAACGACCGTCATGATTAATGATGCATCAATATTAAGCATGAATAATTCTTTTATAAGCAATGTAACATTGGCTACGGGAACAAGAGCAAGCCAATGATTAAGCTTAACATTGGGTATATCCGCTACAATTCCGCCCATCATGAAAACAAGCATCATAACAGTCGAGAGGTTATTGGCTTCCTTAACGCTCTTGGCTGTGAAATCAACACATAAGCTGATAGCTGATACGAGGCACGCAAAGAGCGGAATCACGATGAACATGATTAAGAACGAGGGAATGAATTCGACGAATTTAAGACCACCCATAAGCATGTTGGACAGCTTCATCGAATTATAGATATATATTCCCATCAGAGCATACGAGAAAATATTAAGCGCTACCGAGAAAAGTGAAAATGCTGTTATCGCAAAGAACTTGGCAAGCATGAACTCTATATTCTTAATAGGCAGCGTAATGAGAGTCTCTAATGTACCTCTCTCCTTCTCTCCTACCGATAAGTCTATTGATACAGCAAATGCACCCGTGATAACACTGACTGTCATCATAAAAGGCATAATATATCCAATAAGCATACCTGTGGTTTCTTCCTTGGTTGAAAAGTTAACCTTATTGGTCTTAAAAGGATCCTTCTTAAGCTTATCGTAATCAGGAATAATCGCCCTGAGATTATTATCTATTAAATCTCTCTTATAATCATCGAGCACATTATCAATCATTGATATTGCCGTAGAGGATCTGTTGATGGATGTAAGTCCGTATACTGTAATATCTTTTATTGATCCATCAGCCTCAGATTCAGGCTTAAGAATAACATCATACTTTTCATCTCTGATGAGTTTTTCTTTATCCTCTGTGTCTTCTATATTGGAAATCTCAAAATGATATTTTCTCGATTCAAGTGAATCCTTAAGTTCAGTACGAAGTATATTAACTGTCTCCTGATTATCACTGATGATAGCAACCTTATAAGTCTTAACAGTTGATTCCTTCATCATCGAAGACATTAGAAGCATCGAGCCAAGGAAAACAAGAGGATATAAAACCAGAGGCACCATAAGTGTAATGACTATTGTCTTGGTGTCTCTAAATATATCTTTTATTTCTTTTTTGAACAGAGTCCATATGATCTTACTGCTCATCTATAACCTCTTTAGTCTCTTGATTATCTGTAGTTTCAATTAATCTCTTAAATGTATCTCTAAGATTATCAGTATTGGTCTTTTCCATTAAGTTCTTAGGCGTATCAAATGCGAGTTTTTTACCTTCATATATCATGAATATATTGTCGCAAAGATACTGTGCCTCTTCCATGTAATGAGTCGAATAAAGAACTGTCTTGCCTTTTTCTTTTTCATTCTTCATTAATTTAACTATCGCATCAGAACTAATGACATCAAGTCCGAGTGTCGGCTCATCAAATATATAGATATCAGGAGAATGAATAAGACATCTTGCTATGTTGGCTCTCTGAGTCTGGCCTGTTGAAAGCTTCTCGATACGATTGTCTATAAAAGTACTCATATCAAGAACTGTCTCAATCTCTTCAATCTTTTTAAGACTCTCTTCTTTTTCAATGCCATATATATCGGCAAACATAAGAAGCATCTCTCTGGTAGAAAATCTGTTGTACAACTTGGTATTGCCTGAGAGATATCCAATTCTTTTCTTTTTATCCACTTCTTTAGTAAGTATATTGCCTACTTCATCAGTAATGATTACTTCTCCTGAAGTAGGAGTCATAAGATTGCCAAGCATTCTAAGAAGTGTGGTCTTACCTGCACCATTAGGTCCAAGTATTCCAAGTATCTCACCACCCTTAGCCGCGAGAGATATATCATTGACAGCAAAAAACTCTTCCTTAGTCTTTTTAGAACTAAGAAAGCTTTTCTTTTCGTTAGTCGTATTGATATTTCTGATAAAGCTCTTTTTTAGATTACGGGCTTCTATCATTTTTTCTTTCCTCCGGTTAGCAGGTAGATAGGCTTCTCAAGTATTCTTTTAAGCTTGATGTGAGGCGGTTCCTTTTTATCAAGGATACCAACAAGTATGAACTTAATACCTGCATTCTTAGCGCCAAGACAATCAGTAAAAAGTTGATCGCCTATAGCTACAACCTGACTCTTATCAAGTCCCATCATATCAAATGCTTTATAGTAATTATCCTTCTTCGGCTTATCAGCAAGATGAATTGAATCCATAGGAATATTGGCAGTAAAAAGTTCTACTCTCGCTTCTTTGTTATTGGAGAGTAAAAACACTTTGAAGCCCATATCCATAAGCTTCCTAACAAGTGCATCTGACTTATCATTACAGGGAGCATCATGCGGCACCAATGTATTATCAATATCAAATATTAAGCCCCTTATTCCTTCATCATAAAGAGCTTGATAATCGATATCGTATGCAGTTCTGGCATATATGTCTGCCTTAAACTTACTTAACATCTTATTCCTTATTACTAAATTATTTCTTAAATATTCAATCAATTTTACATATACAAATATGTTATTTTCAGTCAGTTTGGTATTTATTATTTATAATATAAAATTACTTTACCAAATATGAACTGTCTAAAAGTGCTGCTGTATATTCACTCTTGGCATTCTCGAATATACTCTTGGCATCGCCCTCTTCGACTATCACGCCATCCTTTAATATGTATATATAATCACATAATTCTTTAACGACCTTAATATCATGAGAAATAAAAAGTATCGCAAGATTCTTCTTTAGATTGAGTTTCTTGAGTAAAGTAACAATCTGTTTTTGAACAGTTACATCAAGCGCAGATACAGGCTCGTCAGCAATCAAAATATCAGGATTGGAAAGAAGTGCACAAGCGATTGCTATACGCTGTCTCTGGCCGCCTGAGAGCTCATTGGGATAATGTTCCAATACACTCATATCAAGTTCAGTCTCTTCGATGATCTTTTTTATGAGTTCATCCGCTCTTGATAACTCACTCTTATTATTGTATCTGATAACTTCCTTAAGTAGCCAGCCAACTTTTTTAGATGGATTAAGTGATGAATATGCATCCTGGAATATGTATCCAATCTTACCGCACTTAATATCACCCAATACGCCTTTTTGCTGGCCGGAGATACACTTAGCAAGAGTGGATTTTCCGCATCCGCTCTCTCCAAGTAATCCCACGCATTGGCCGGCACTGACTACAAGGTTAATATCTTTTACACCTTTATCAGTACCACGATATGTGAAATTGACATTATTAAGTTCACATATTATCTCGGACATTGATTATCCTCTCAAAAACACTTATATCATTATCAATATACTAAAAATATTTAGTTATCTTCTATTTTTGTTTTCTAGTTTTTCTCTACTGTATTTCACAACTAAAACAAATAAATAGTTTTAAACTAATAAACAAGTTGTTTGGTGTACTCATTTTGGGGATTGTTGAATATCTCATCAACACTTCCCTGTTCCATCACAAGACCATCCTTCATAACAACCACTCTGTCGCAAAGCGCTCTAACTACGGATAAGTCATGTGAAATAAAAAGAATTGAAGTTCCATTCTTTTTATTTAATTCTTTTAATACATCTATTATCTTTTTTTGCACCGTTACATCAAGTGCAGTTGTTGGCTCATCACATATCAAAAGCTTGGGCTTCATGATTAAAGCTGCAGCTATCTGAGCACGCTGTCTCTGCCCACCCGATATCTCATGAGGATATGAATCATAGATTCTCTCAACATCAGTAAGTCCAACACTCTCCATAACTTCAAGTGCTCTCTTTTTCATCTCTTCTTTTGAGATATTAAGAGTCTTCTTTCTGACACGAAGTGCTTCTTCTACCTGATAACCGACCTTAAGAACTGGATTCATTGAGTTAAGAGGATCCTGAAATACGAAACCTATATCCTTGCCCTGAAGTTCACGAAGATCTTTTCTCTTGGAATTAAGAAGATCTGTACCATCGAGATCTATAGCACCCGACTTGGTTAAATCCTTACGATTAAGAAGTCCCGCAATAGCCATCGCAGTCATACTCTTACCCGAACCTGATTCTCCAACTATTCCAAGTATATCGCCGTCATTAATCACAAAATCCACATCTTCAACAGCAACTTCAGGAAGTTCGTGATCGAAAAATTCAATTTTTAAATCTTTTACTGTAAGCATTGTGGAATGATTCTCCGCTCGATAATAATCCTATACCAAAAAGCAATAATACAAGCATAAACGCAGGGAATAATACAAGGTAGGGAGCACTTCTTAGATACCCTCCGGCATCAGATAATAATGTACCTAATGACGCAACAGGAGGCTGAACTCCTATACCTATAAAACTAAGTCCTGCTTCTGCAAGTATGCAGTTATTAAATGCGATAAATATACAGTTAACGAATGTCTCCATAACATTGGGAAGAATATGAACGAATAGAATTCTGTATGTCGGCACTTTCATAAGCTTGGCCATTTTGACATACTCGAGTTCTTTTTGTTTTTTGAATTCCGATCTCATCATCTTGGCAAAACTCGGAATGATAGCTACACCAAGTGCCAATGTTACCTGCACCATACCTGAACCGAATAAGGATACGAATACAAGCGCTAACAAGAGAGACGGAATCGCAAATAAAACATCCGTAATGGCTGTTAAAATATCATCCACCACTCCGCCAAAATATCCGCAGAGCGCACCAATAATCGTACCTGTAACGGTACCTATAATAACTGCAAAAAATGAGATAACTACAGATATTCCCATACCTGTCTGAGTACGCTTGAGTAAGTCCCTGCCAAACTCATCGCATCCAAAAGGATGGGAAATAGAGGGTCCCGAGAGAATTCGGGTTTTATCCATGGCATCAAAAGCATTGCGGTTTAAAAATCCTAAAAGGATAAACAATATCATCAGGCCTACTATCGAAGCACCCGCAATCTTTTGAAAATTGATTTTATTTTTCATATTTCATAATGGCTTCAGCTATATGCACTGCGCCTTTTCCCAAGTTAAGCTTAGCAATGTTCTCGCGAATCGTATCTCTGGTATCAATCTCAAGAAGCTTATTAACACCATCGCATAATTCGCCATAAAATCTGTTGCTCTTTTTAATATAATCTCCGCCAAATGTCATAAGGTTGGCATTGGTTAATGCGCTAAAGAGCAAGTTCTGTGAATAATCACTCATATATACGCAACAAGGCAGATTGTAGCTAAGTAAATCGTAGCACTGTAAATCAGCAACCGTTACTGCCATATCGCATGTCTTAGCCACCTTATCGAATCCTGAGGTATCCTGCTCGATAATAATCTGCGAAGATGAATTACTCATCTTGTAGAGGATATCTCTGGTAGTGGCATTCTTAGTCGTCATAACACGAATTCTCACGTTATCATCGATGGTATCCAAAAGACACTCAACAATACCGGGAGCAAGTTCATGTGTATCAAGTTCTCCGGTATATAAGAGAATTGAGTTAATCTCATAACTACTCTTAAAAGAAGATACTCCTGCACCTATTGATAAATATGGTGCATAATCCGTACCAAGGAGTAATTCCACATTGGACGGATACTTACTCATATAATCTATCTTATCCGCATAGAGATTGTAATTAATGATGCAATCTACATCATATGTCTCATAATGATAATCTTCTATGAGGACAACCTTGCATATCTCACGAAGAGATTTGAATGCAACGTTGGATACGTCATAACTGTCTATAACTACTGTCTTGGAATTAACTTCTGTGATTATATCCTTGAGCAGACTGATAGCCTTTTCGCTACCAAGCTTCATTGATGGTACAAGTCTGAAATCAATGAAATTTGACTCAAGCAAACTCGTATCGGAATCTTCTCTGGTAACAAAGAGCACGCTCTCGCCGGCCATCTTCACAGCCCTGGCAATATTGATGCATCTCTTCATATGCACTTTTCCGATCATCGAATTGGCATCTACCCTGAATACAATCATTTTATCCACCTCACAGTCAGAACACTCTAACCCTCGGATCCAAGCAAGCATGAATTATATCAGTTATAAAACTAATGACCATAATAAATACTGCAATCATCATAACTTCTGCCTCAACAACAGGATAATCTCTCGTCATAATCGAATTAATAAGCATCTGACCGAGTCCCGGTATCGAGAACACCTGCTCTATAACTATACCTGCACATATCATATCCGCTGCTATCATACCTATAAAAGTAATTGTCGGCATTGCGGCATTCTTAAGTACATGTCTATAGAGAAGTGATGTCGTATCATTACCTCTTGCATATGCGCTCATTGCATAGTCCTTGCCGGCTTCTTCCAATATATTACTTTTAAGAAGTCGCATGCACATAGCAATCTTGGGCAGAGCAAGTGAAAGTGCGGGGAATATCAAAAAGAATAGAAAAGCAAAAAAGTTAGCCTTATAAGATACGTAACCGCCCGGTCTGAACCATTTCAATACCATTCCGAAAAAGAAAGTCACGAATAATCCAAGCACGAAAGAAGGAATTGACATTGATGATTGATTCAAGACACTTAACACTCTGTCAAGAAATCCACCCGTATGCTTAGCCGTATATATACCTAACGGTATCGATACGAGTATCACAAATGCAATCGATATTAAAGACAGAAAAAAGTTTATAACCAGTTTTTCACGAAGAAGCGTCGACACATTGATTCCGTATGTATAGGATGTACCAAAATCAAGTGTTACAACTCCTTTGATGAAAGACAAATATCTTACTATAAAAGGTCTGTTGAGACCATACTGTATTCTGAGTGCTTCCACACTCTCGGGTGTTGCCCGGGTACCCAGTTTATCAAGAACCGGGTCACCGGGAACAAGCTCAAATATCAAAAATATAACAAAACTTGTAATAATCAACGTAATAATCAGAAGTATAAGCTTTTTGATTATATACTTAGCCATTGATTATTTTACCGCCTTAATCTTCGCTATATCCATTACATATAAAGGATAGAATACATATCCTTCATAGTTTTTATTAAGAGCTACAAAATCAGGAAGGTCCTGAATATATACGTTAGCAGCATCTTCATTGAGTATCTTAGCACACTCTTTGAAGTACTTGGTTGCTTCTTCATCTGTACTTGCTGCATTGGCTTTATCAAATACTTCATCATACTTGGAATTGTTGTAATTGGTAAAGTTATTATCCGCATCTGAACGGAATCTTGCAAGCAATGCATTGGCAGAAAGGTTGGCAGCATCTACACCGATAACTGTTGACTGATATTTTCTGCCCATGTATACATCTGAAAGCCATGTATCCCAATCTACTGTCTCGATAGTTACATTGATACCGATAAGCTCGAGTTCATTCTTAAGAACAAGTGCTGTATCAACGTGCTGATCGTAGTTCTTGGGAACTGTAATAGTCATATCAAAGCCATCAGGATAAGCACTCTTAGCCATGCACTCCTTAGCTTTTTCAACATCAGTAGCATATGTATCTACCAAAGTCTCATCAAAGTACTTGCCAAAGTTAGGATATACGCTTGTACCGATTGCTTCACCGGCACCGTTTGATACATAATCCATAACTTCCTTGGAATCAGTAACGTAATTCATAGCCTTTCTTACGTTCTCATCCTGGAAGGGCTCGTACTCATGGTTAAGATATAAAGCCTGAACGAGATTCATGGTACCTTCGTACACATCGAATCTCTCCTTATCAAGCTGAAGTCTCTGTCCATTAGTAAGGTGAACGCACATATCAATTGTGCCACCCTCTAATTCCATTGCGATTGTATCAGCATTGGTGCATATCTTGAAAGTAACATTCTTGATATTAGCCTTTTCTCCCCAGTAATCGTCGAATTTCTCGAATACTACATTCTGAAGAGGTATACGTGATACATACTTGTAAGGTCCTGTACCAATAGCAACTGTATCTAAGTTAGCGTTGCTTTTAGGTATAATAGCAGCCTCAACACTTGCCAAGTATGAAAGGAAGTCCGAATCAGGATTATTAAGCTTAATTTCAATGGTATCATCAGTTAAGACATTAACCTCTGATATATTAAGAAAAGCCGAAGTCCTGGGTTCCTCTCCGTTACGTCCGGCAAATTTATCGACCGAATATTTTACGTCTTCAATCGTGACTGCCGATCCGTCGTGGAACTTGATTCCTTTTCTAAGTTTAAAAGTGTAAGTGAGTTTGTCCTCTGATACTTCTACACTCTCTGCTACTGCAGGCACGATATTTCCATCACTATCAGGTTTTACCAATCCCTCGAATACATTGAAGAAGATTTCCTTAGTTCCTGCCGCCACCATCTTGTGGGGGTCAAGACTGTCATCAATGTCCTGAGCGATTCCAATAGTTATAGAGTCGGATGCCTTGTTCTTGCCATCTGTGCATGCACACAGTACAGTAGTCAAAGTGAGTAAGCAAAAAAGAACGATTGATTTGATTCTTTTCATTACTCAAATCCTTTCTATAATTTTTTATTTACAAAAGGGACCGTATTACGGTCCCGATTTGTACTAATTGAGCATCTTTTTCAATTCATCCATAAATGTGTTTACATCCTTGAATTCTCTGTAAACGGATGCGAAACGAACGTATGCAACGGGATCAAGATCTTTGAGCTTGTCCATGATTAATTCGCCGATTGTATCTGAACCGACCTCTTTATCTTCATTGCAGAAGATTTCGGTCTCTATCTCATCTACAAGATCTCTAATCTGAGCGGCGGATACAGGTCTTTTATGACATGCTCTCAAGATACCGTCTTCAATCTTCTTACGATTGTAAGCTTCTCTGTTATTGTCTTTCTTTCTAACGATAAGAGGTATCGTCTCTATCTGTTCGTATGTGGTGAATCTCTTCTGACACTCGTCACATACTCTTCTACGTCTGATTGAGTTCTTGTCTTCTACAGGTCTTGAATCAATAACTCTGGTGTTCTCGTGATTGCAAAAAGGACATTTCATGTTCGAACGTTCTCCTATTCTTCTTTACTGTTTTTTCTGACGAAAGTAGGAACGGTAATCTTTTCGCCTTCACTTCTTCTTACGATTCTGGATTCATCAACCATGGGCTTTCTTACAGGCTGTCCAACACTTACACGAGGCTTAAGAGGTGCAACTGTTCTAGCGCCGGGCTGTGCAGCATTCTCAACTGAACGGGGAACAGGAGCGGGCTTAATCTGTGCACGTCTTGAGAGGCCTTCTTCTGCATGAAGTCCTGTAGCGATAACAGTAACAGTACATGAATCGGAACCATTGTCCTCTGAGAGGAAACCACCGAATACGTTAGCCTGTGAACCGCACTTCTCAAGTAATCTCTTACCAACACCGGTAAAGTCTTTGAACTTAACCTTACCCTGTACATAATATACAACATCGGATGCACCGACGATATCTGTCTCAAGAATCTGATTTTCGATAGCAAGGTTACAAGCATCGATACCCTTGTTATCACCTGAAGCCTGACCGATACCGATGTAGATATCACCCTTATTGGTCATAGCCTTCTTAAGGTCTGCGAAGTCGAGGTTGAAATCACCCTGTCTGTTGATGATATCAGTAATACCTGAAAGTGAATGCTCGAGAATCTCATCGGCCTTCTTCATAGCCATCTTAGCATCCATATCATCATCTGCAACCTTGAATATATTGTCATTCTTAATAATGATAATCGAGTCAACTACTTCACGAAGCTTAGCAATACCTTCTTCCGCGTATCTCTCACGAACAGCACCTTCAAAAGAGAAAGGCTTGGTTACGATACCAACTGTAAGGATTCCGAGTTCCTTGGCAATCTGAGCTACGATAGGAGCAGCACCTGTACCTGTACCACCACCCATACCGCAAGTAACGAATACCATGTCAGCACCTGTTAATGCAGCTTCGAGTTCATCTACGCTTTCCTTGGCAGCGCCTTCACCGATTGTAGGATCACCGCCTGCACCAAGTCCCTTAGTAAGTCTTTCGCCTATTCCGATAAGCTTGGGAGCCTTACAACAAGCTAAATCCTGCTTATCTGTGTTAATACCTATAAATTCGACACCCTGTACGTTGTCGTCAATCATTCTGTTGACAGCGTTGTTACCAGCACCGCCGACACCGACAACTATAATACGGGCAACTACGTTAAATTCGTTTGGTTTAATCTCAATAGACATAACCTGGGACATTTCTACTCCTCCTCGACACATTATGTAATATACAATTTATAGAAATATATACAAATTTTCACACATATATTGTTATTTTACAATTTTTAGCCAAATAAAGCAATGTTTTTTGTCATATTTTATTACTGTCTTTTAATCAGTATCTATATTGAATACGACATCCGCATTTTTGGCTGTATATTTCTCCATATGGAGCACGCCTTTTTTGCCTTCAAGGCTAGGTAAAATCATGGGAAGCGCCATGAACTTTTCATCAAGATTGGAAGTATCTCCGATGCTTACTCTCGCTTCTCCAAAGAAGATCGTAATCTCTCCTGCTTCGCCAAAATAAATGATATCCGCATTAAGATTGTATTTGTTAAGAAGCTTGGTAACTGTAAGAATCGAATCAAATACATCGGAATTCTCTACAGGAAGCGGTTCATACAACTCAAAATGATCGAAGTTAAGGCCTGTAACTACCGGTATATTGGCAGTTCTTGTGGAAGAGATTTCTACTATCTTACCGTCATTATCAAAGTATACGTAGTTACCAAGCGCTGATACACAGCCCGCCACGTACTTTTCATATACGTTAATCTTAACTGTATTCCTATCCACAATCTTAACATCTATCTGTTCGATAAACGGGACATCTTTTATGGACTTATTCTTGTACTTAAGATATACGAATACAGTGTTTTGACACCATTTGGAATCGAGTACGTAATTGATAATCTCATCGTTCGTATAATGCGATGAACCTTCAACTGTAATGGTACGAACTTTGAATCCTTCGATAAAAGCGATAATCAAGATACCAATAATCAATATCACCACGAGTGGAATAATGAATTTGGTGAGATTATACTTTACCACCTTAGTAATTCCATCGAGATTAATCTCAGGAAGGGTAAATCCTTTTTTCTCAGTCTGATTATCATCAGGACTACTCTTCTTAGGCTTAGTTTTAGTCTTTTTAGGCTTATAGTCAGTTACGTTGCTCTCGAGATTCTTAGCCTTTTTGACATCACTCTTCTTAGAAGACTTTTTAAGAAAAGGATTCTTGAACTTTATTTTTTTCTTTTTTCTTTTTTTCTTCTTAACGGGTTCTGTCATTGTCTTCTCTCTATTGATTTGCCCACATTAAGTACGAGTCCCAATTCCAGATACATAAAAAGAATCGAACTACCACCTGATGATATCAGAGGCAGAGGCAATCCTGTATTGGGGAATATTCTCGTAACAACGCCAACATTAATAACAACCTGTAATGCTACGTGACTTATTACACCGACGACCACCATCCTGTCGAATAGGTTATCGGTGTTAATCGCAATCATATACATTCGGAATATCAGTACAAAGTAGAGTGCTATAACCAGCAATCCTCCAAAAAGTCCCAACTCCTCACATATAAGTGCGAAGATCATATCGTTCTGAGCTTCGGGAAGCTTTTTAATCTTTTGCATACTGTTACCGATACCTTCGCCGAACAAGCCGCCGGAACCGATAGCATACATAGCCTGATTCGTCTGATCTGCAGATGCAGGATACTCATCAGGATAGAGCCATGCGAGAATTCTCTTAGCCTGGTAAGGATGAATATCACCCTCTTCTTTGCCTCTATTCATTAGAACCAAAATGCCGAATGCCAAAAGTGCAAGAGCTATCAAAACTAAAAGTATCGCTCCTGTATTCTTAACATCAGGGCCTGCAACAAGCATCATAACAAAAAGGATTCCAAATACGACTATAGAACTCGAAAGGTCCGATGAACAATGAAGTATCAAAAATGAAGGTATTGCAGCAAGTAAGAGATATAGAATAATACCTCGCTTATGCTTTAGACACATGCCTGCATTGAATATCATTATTGAAAAGCAAACAATAAGTAAGAACTTGGAAACCTCTGAAGGCTGGAATGAAATACCTAACTTAGGGATATGAATCCAACGATAAGCACCGTTTGCTTTTAAGAGGAATCCGGCGCCGACGATGGCTGCCTTCTCACCTTCTCCGCCTGCATCTGTACCAACATGCTTCATAATCTCGATGAATAGAAACATACCGCAACTGATAACATAGTAGATAACGGGATTAGAAATGACGCCATATAATGCAGGCATCTTGACTTTCATTTCCTTGAAGTTAACCCAAGCAAGAACGAACATTCCAAAAAGGCCGGCTATGATATAACCTATAGTTTTTATCAATGTTCTGTCCGAACTTTCAAGAGTGAAAAACTTAAGGAAAGATTTTGACTCCCCGGGCTCAAATGCCAATGCCGAGTATACGAATACAAGGCAGAAAATCGACAAAAAGATAGAGATAAAAACTATCGACAGATCGATACCTTTTACCGAAAAGGCGCCAACTTTTTCAGGCATATTCTGTTTTTTTCTAGAGTTTCTTTCTCTCATCTTTTATCACTAAATAAAATAATTAATCTTTTTTGGAAAACAATAAATTATTAAACTCCCAAGTACGCAATCATACAAAGTATTACAGTTACGATTGTAAATACTGTTACGACCTTGGTCTCCTTCCATCCACACTTCTCGAAGTGATGATGAATCGGAGTCATCTTAAATATTCTCTTACCATGAGTAAGCTTGAAGTAGCTAACCTGCATCATAACAGAGCCAACCTCTGCAACATATACGAATGCGATAATGATTAAAAAGATTGGAAGCTTTAAAATTATCGCACAGATTGCTACGAATCCACCTATTGCAAGAGCACCTGTATCTCCCATGAATACCTTGGCAGGATAAGCATTGAAGATAAGGAATGATAAAAGCGCACCTATCATAGCCATGATGGGATACATGATTACATTGCCTTCCTTGAGTGCTACAAAGAACATGAAGATTAATATTACGATTGTTACCTTACTTACCAATCCATCAAGTCCGTCTGTGAAGTTAGCACCTGTATCTGTACCAAGGATAACAATAAAATCAAATAACAAAATGAATATACCAAGATTGAGTTCAAGTCCCGGAACAAAAGGTACCTTGAGTGTCATAGGTATATCAGTTAAGAAATACATATAAGCAAGGACTGCTATAGTAAATACAATCTGAAGACTCATCTTCTGCCATGCTCTAAGACCTGTAGAGTTTTTCTTTTTTACTTTTAAGAAGTCATCAAGAAATCCAACGAGGCCGAAAAGAAGTGTCATCAAAAATGCAGAAAGCACTTCCTTTTGACCTTCTCCGAATAAGAACAAAATCGTAGGAATTGCGAATGCTGCGATTATCATGATACCGCCCATTGTAGGAGTACCATTCTTTACAAGATGTGATTCAGGGCCCTCGTTTCTGATGGTCTGACCAAACTTAAACTTATGAAGTATGGGTATAAAAATCGGCGCAAGAATAAGCATAATTACAAATGCCGAAAAGAATTCAATATTCATTTTTATTATCATACTTAAGTTGTCTATCATGGGAACACACCTCTGATTTTTTTGTTTTTATATAATATTTTTAGTTTTCTTTTTTATTGGTTTTATCTTTGTTTTCCGTATTAGTGTTTTCTGTATTGTTGTTTTCAGCATTACTGTTTTCTCCGTCGCCGCCTTCGATGATATCTCCTGTATATTCATCTTCGTCAGGCACGATATTGGATGTATAGATACCCTTCTCTAAGAGTTCTTCCTGTTCCTTTTCACTTATTGTCTCAGTCATAGGAATATTAAGGTAAGGCAATACTTCTGTGTAGATTTCTCTTGTAAGTAAACAAGCCTGATTAACCGCACCTGATGACTGATCGGGAATGTTGGGTCTGTCGATAACAACATACATTACAATCTTGGGATCATCTGCAGGAGCAAAACTCATGAATGATACTACGTACTGACCTTCCTGGTATCCACCAACACCGGAGATCTGAGCAGTACCTGTCTTTCCACCGATTCTATAACCTGCGGGACGAGCTTTTTTACCTGTACCGCTTTCTTCTTCTACAACACCGATGCAATAATCTCTAAGCTTATCACTGGTTGTCTCTGATACTGTCTGCTTTAAAATCTTGGGCTCTACGTTACTTACGACGCAACCATTCTCATCAACTATTCTGTTAACAACATGGGGCTCATAATATGAACCACCGTTAATGAGAGAGTTGAAGCCGCATATCATCTGAATCATGGTAGCGTTAAAACCTTGACCGAACGATGCAGTAGCAAGTTCTACTGTATTAAGTGTCTTCTCGTTGAATATAAGTCCTTCAGCACTAACTTCACCTGTAAGATCGATACCGGTCTTAACACCGTAAAAGTCCTTACTGTATTCAAGGAATGTCTTCTTACCTATCTTTTTACCAAACTGTGTATATGCAGGGTTACAAGACTTAACAAGGCACATTCTTAAATCTCCGCCTTCACAACCCCACTTATGAGAACAGTGAATGTGTCTGTCGAGGACATCAATAACACCTGTACAATAAAAGCTGTCTGAAGGGACAAGCTTACCCGAATCAAGTCCGATTGCAGTGGTTATTGTCTTGGCAACAGAACCGGGCTCGTATGTATCGGATATACAAAAGTTTTTCCATACACCGTCTCTGACATATCCTGATAAGTCGTTATCAAGCTTATCAAGCTGTTCTCTTGTAAGCATTACGACTTCGTCTTTTCCCGTCTCTTCATTTAAAACCTTAAGATAAGGGTCGCTGCCCTCTTCGAAAAAGATATTACTTGAGATACCATTAATATATCCTTCTTCCTTGGCAAACTTGGACATAATCTCATTGACCTGTTTTTGAGAATAGTACTTATCGATAGTAACCGCTCTCGGATCATTAAGATCATAAAAAGGATAGCCTGCCATGCAAAGGATATTACCTGTATCGCATTCCATGATGATGACACCGGTATTATATGAACCGGGACGATCTTCTGTATCCATAGAATCATTAACTTCCACAATCTTTCTTTCAACTATACGCTGAATAGAAGCATCCACATTAAGGATAAGTGAATTACCATTCTGTGCTGGAACAATCTGCTTTTCAAGATTGGTGTAGTCGTTAATGTATCCGAACGATCTACCATTAACACCCTTAAGAGTATCCTCGTAATACTGCTCAAGACCGTACATACCTTCATCACCGTCATTAACATATCCGATGAGGTCGCATGCCAATGTATTGTTGGGATATACTCTGCTGTATGAATCTTCGAACTGTATTCCGTAGATTGCCAATTCCTTGGCACCTTTTTCCTTGGATCGAGCAATAGCGTCCTTGAGAGGCTGAACTGTCTCAGCATCAAGAGCTATAACTTTTCCATTTTCATCTTTGGATATACGTTCGTATGCGTCGTTGGGATTGTTATTGATAAAGTTCTTAATCTCTTCGGCATTATATCCTAAGTATTGATTAAGAGCTTCGGCTGTGGCATCAATGTATGCCGATTTGCCCATCTGTCTTGAATAATCTGTAACCTGCTTGGCATCAAGAACAACGATGTATTTCTTTTCGTTGGATGCGAGCACTGTTCCTTTTGCATCATAGATACTGCCACGCTGACACGCGATAACCGTATCGGATGCCTGTCTTTGCGAATATACGGTTCTTTTGAACTCTTCGCCCTTAAAAACAACGAGATATGAAACTCTGAAAATAATGACGATAAAGGCTACAATAAGAATGCCAAACAATACGCGAATAAGAGCAACCTGTTGATTGCTCTTATTATCCTTGTTTCCATATTTATCAGCTTCTCTGGCGCCTATCATCCTAAGGAAACTAACTGAACAGTACTGTATCGTTTCCTTAAGGAAATCCAAAAGCTTATTAGATATCTCATTAAACATAATTGTGTTCCTAATGAATAACGGAGTACACTCTTACGTAATCATTAACATAGTCTTCCGTGTATTCAACGACCTGTCCATCGGAAGCGTAATGCATGCCAAGCTTCTCGATAGCTACACGTCTGATTTCTTCATTATCTATGGAATTATTAATTGCTGCCAATTCTGCATCATTGTCTTTCTTTTCCTGCTCGTATCTGGTCTTCAATGATGCTATCTTATCGGACGAGTTCGACAAATCGCCCTGCAGATTAATATACACCAAAATCGAACCTATGAAAAGACCTATACATACAACATAGAAAACTGTAAGTAACAATCTACTCGATATATTGTATTTTTTGATCTCCTTGGGAAGAACTTCGAGCATGCTCTTTTTGTTCTTCTTGGGATTAAGCTTTACTGCTGTATTACCCTTAGTTGTTGTAGCGGGTGTCACTCTTCTTTTCAATCCTTTGAATTCTAAAGTTTGTGTTTCCATCACATTCCCCTTAATATTTTTGTAATTCTGAATTTCCCTTACACAGATTTATAAAACTTTTCTTTCGAATACTCTTAGTTTTGCTGATTGACTGCGAGGATTAACTTCCATTTCCTCGTCGCTTGCGATAATCGGCTTTCTGGTGATTACCTTTCCCTTAGGTATCTTGCCGCATACGCAAACCGGAAAGTTCGGAGGACAGGTGCAAGGATTCTCGTTAGTCTTGAAGTTGTTCTTTACCGCTCTATCCTCTAATGAATGGAAGGTTATAATGCAGAGTCTTCCCTCATCTTTCAAGCAATCAATCATGTCATCCAGTGTATTCTCAAGAACTTCTATCTCTCTGTTGCACTCAATTCTCAGTGCCTGAAAAGTTCTTTTTGAAGGATGTCCGCCTTTTTCTCTCATCTTGGCGGGTATTGCTGCTTTTATAATCTCGTTAAGCTCAAATGTAGTTTTTATTGGAGCTTCTTTCCTTCTTATGCAAATGTGCTTAGCGATGTTCTTGGCGAACTTGTCTTCGCCGTAATCCCTAATCACTCTGAAAAGATCCGATTCGTCATATTCATTGACTATCTCATATGCGCTAAGTTCGTTTTCCTTATTCATTCGCATATCGAGAGGTGCATCGAATCTGTAGCTGAATCCTCTCTCAGGTGTATCGAACTGGTAGGAGCTGACTCCGAGGTCCGCTATTATTCCATCAACCAATCCGTCGCACTCTGTCTTGACGATTTCTTTTATATTTTCAAAATTGCTGTGTACGTAAGTTACGTTATCGAATTCCTTAAGTCTCTCTTTTGCAGCCTTAAGTGCATCCGCATCCTGATCTATACCGATTAGTCGGCCGGTTCCTTTAAGCCTTTTTAATATCTCGTATGAATGTCCGGCTCCGCCCAATGTGCAGTCAACATATATTCCGTTTTCTTTTACATTTAATCCGTCCACCGTTTCATTGAGTAATACGGATACGTGTTTGAATTCCATACTTTTGTTAACCGCTGTCAGGTTCTTTAAAAATCTATATCTTCCGCAACTTCTGAGAAGTCGTATTCGTTAGCTTCTTCGAACTTATTCTTAGCCCAGATTTCTATGTATTCACCCTGGCCCACGAATAGGAGTTCTTTTTCAAGTTCTGCATATAATCTCAAGTTCTGAGGTATCGAGATACGATCCTGATTGTCTATCTCAACTTCCACTGCAGAACCCTGTAATAATCTCTTGATAATTCTTGAGTTCTTATTGGTAATCTTGAGGTTTGATAACTTCTCTTCTACTTTCTTCCACTCATCAAGCGGATAGATAAAGAGGTTGTGGTCAAATCCCTTGGTAAGGATGAACTTGTTGCCGATAGTCTCACGAAACTTAATAGGGAGGATTACTCTTCCCTTGGCATCCATATTATTTTGATATTCAGCCATAAATCCCATGATTGTTAACCTGACTAAAAATTCTGTCCTTTACTTCGTTAAAGCGAGGATTCCACGCCCCACAATTAAAATATCGGAGATAAGTGACCAAAAGTTAACCACTTAATCATCACTTATTCTCCACTTAGTCACCACTTGTTTTTAGTATATGAGAAATTTCAATCAATTTCAAGGATTTTTTTAAGTTTTTTCAAAAAATGGGCAAAGAAAAAGCAGGCTCGAAAGCCTGCTATTACATTATTTTCTATATCTTGTGCTTTTCACCCGATTTAGAGCAAAACTATCACAATTTTACAAAATGAAGATTATACGTTGAATCTGAAAAGGATTACATCGCCGTCTTTTACGACATATTCCTTGCCTTCAAGGCCAACCAAGCCCTTTTCCTTGGCTGCTGAGAGTGAACCTTCCTTAATAAGTACATCATAAGGAACTACTTCAGCCTTGATGAAACCTCTCTCGAAGTCTGTATGAATCTTACCTGCAGCCTGAGGAGCCTTGGTACCCTTCTTGATGGTCCATGCACGGCACTCATCCTCTCCTGCCGTAAGGAAACTGATAAGGCCAAGAAGTGAATAGCTCTCTGTAACAAGCTTATCGAGGCCTGAAGACTTAACACCGAGTTCTTCAAGGTACTCCTTCTTTTCTTCTTCATCAAGATCTGCAAGTTCCTGCTCTATCTGCGCGCAGATAACAAGTGCACCTGAACCTTCTGAAGCTGCAATCTCACGAACCTTCTTAACATGTTCGTTATTAGCACCGTCATCAGCAAGATCGTCTTCTGCTACATTAGCTGCATATATTGTCTTCTTAGCTGTAAGAAGATTGTATTCCTTGAATGCCTTCTGAAGATCCTCGTCATCAGGAACTTCGAATGTACGAGCCATCTTGCCTTCTTCAAGGTGAGCCTTGATGCCCTTTAACATCTCTTCTTCTTTTGCAAGAGCCTTATCCATTCTTGCGCCCTTGGAAACCTTGGCATATCTTCTTTCGAGAATCTCAAGGTCTGAGAAGATAAGTTCAAGATTGATAGTTTCTATATCTCTGGCAGGATCAACGTTTCCTTCTACATGGATGATATTCTCATCCTCGAAACATCTAACCACATGAACGATAGCATCTACTTCTCTGATATTAGCAAGGAACTGGTTACCAAGTCCTTCACCCTTACTTGCACCCTTAACAAGTCCTGCGATATCTACGAACTCGATAACTGCGGGGGTAACCTTCTTAGTATTGTAGAGTTCTCCGAGTTTTTCAATTCTCTCATCGGGAACTGCAACAACTCCAACATTGGGATCTATTGTACAGAACGGATAGTTAGCTGACTCCGCTCCTGCTTTTGTAAGTGAATTAAAAAGTGTTGACTTGCCGACATTGGGCAAACCTACGATTCCTAGTTTCATAACTTCCTCCATCCCGCTTATTTTAAGGGTCTTCCATATTCTTAAGTTGGCTTTTACACCATTTTTACACCATTTTGTTTTCGGGTTCTACACCATTTGAAGTTGATTCCGTCACTACAGAGGACGACTTGCCTTCGAACTGTGCTATCGTCAGCCACTTGCTGTCATCCGTAATGTGAACATACCCTGTCCCAGTTCTTTCCCTTTACGGTCCTTTCCCATGCTTGGGCCTCCTTTCATAAAGAGCCCCAATGCAACTGACCTATTTTATCACCAGAGCTTCCTTTTTTCAACCTGTTTTCTTTGATGGTGCGTCGTCCGTGAGCCTCCTTAATATATTCGTCATCCCGGATGCTCTATAATAAAGCGCTCAAACGGAACGCGGATCACTCGTTTCCTTCGTTTCTCTGCACACCCATCCCGGTTCACGTGGTACAGAAACGGACAATCCGGCATTCTAAGCAGGGATTCAATATAATTTTGACCCAATCCACTTAAAGCTGCCGCCTCCTCGATAGAAAGCGTCGTTTTTTCAGAAATACGAACATCCATCCTGCTTTTATCTTTCTCATATGCTAACAGAATTAGCTAACAGTGTTATACAAAAAAGAAACTTATTGTCAAGCTCCTTTTTCACAGCTCCGCGCTTTTTGCTTTACATGAAACTGTGAATTAAAAAAAACCACGAGGTCCGTCCCCGTGGTCTTTTGGGTTATGAGGTGCGGAGTTTCCTGATATCTTCGATATCCGGCATGGATCTGATCGCGCCTTTTTTCTGTGTGACGAGTGATGCCGCCGCATTCGCCTGTGAGAGCATCTCCTTAAGATCCGTCTCTGTCAGATCATCCAGTCCGTTATCACAGATGTAACCGAGCACCGAACCGCAGAAGGTATCTCCGGCGCCCGTGGCATCCACTATCCGGCTCTGCCGTACAGCCGGCACTTCTACCCGCAGATCCTTATAATAACCTCTGCTGCCATCCTTTCCCATGGTCAGACAGATCAAAGGGATCTCATACATATCTCTCAGTTTCTGTATACCCTGATCATAGTCTTCCATTCCTGTGACAAACTGAATCTCATTATCCGAGATCTTCAAAATGTCACAGCAGGAGATTGCCTTGAGCATCTGTGTTTTTGCTTCTTCAAGGTCTGCCCAGAGAGGCTCACGCAGATTGGGATCAAGCGAGATCAGGCATCCCTTTTTCTTTGCGATCTCAACTGCCTTCATAGTCGCACTGCGAACATTTTCATGTGTCATCGACAATGTGCCAAAGTGGAATATCTTTGTATTAAACATGCTTTCCTTAATATCGTCCACACCCAGCATCATATCCGCGCCCGGTTTTCTGTAGAAGGAAAACTCCCTGTCACCATCCGCCAGCTTATGCACAAAAGCAAGCGTAGTCGGTACGTCTTCGTCAGTCATCAGATATCTGCTGTCAATTCCCACTTCATCCAGGGTAGCGCGCAGCAGCCTTCCAAACTGATCATCGCCGACTTTACCTATAAATCCGGTTCTTTTTCCAAGCCTGGTCAGCATGGCAAGAACATTGCACGGCGCTCCGCCGGGGTTTGCCTCAAAAAGCATATTTCCCTGTTCCGACTCTCCGTTACAGGTAAAATCGATCAATAATTCTCCAAGCGCCAGCACATCTTTCCTGCTCATAGAATATGCAATGGATCTGTCCACATCCAGATAAGGGATCTGTGTAGCCTGAAAAGCATGATAGATATCGCTTTTCCCGGGCCATACCGTACCCAGCAGTTTATTATTTCTGTCCAGCTGATGGAACCATGATCCATGAACATGATCATGTACCACATCCTCGAGATACTCTGAAAACATGGAATAATGCTCTGCATATTTTTTTTCATTTGTAATCCTGTACAGCACCGCCGAAGTGTTGATCGCTTCCGCAAGCGTCCAGTGCATTCTGTCGTGCACCACGGCTTTTCCGTCCCAGTCCGTAGTATAAACCAGTCCGCAGGCGCCGTCTGCATTCCAGGCGTCTTCAACAGCCCGCTCATAAAGCTTCACCGCCGCATCTGTATAATGCGCCCGGCGCTCTTTTGTCAAAGCCGTCGACATCGCCCACTGCGATATCAGTCTGGACCATTCTATTCCGTGTCCCGGTGTTGCACCGTAGGGCTTAAACGGATCATCGGGCTTATCCTTATTATAGTCCAGATCCGCTTCCCAGTTTTTGGTGAAATGCTCCGGGATCCTCCACTTATTATCAGCCGCCCAGGATATCACTCTGTCTATGATCCTTCCTGCTCTTTGTCTGTACTTCTCATCGGAAAGGCAGTCTGCTGCAGCAAGGAAAGCTTCTACCGTATGCATATTGGCATTTAATCCGCGGTAGTCATCAAGCACGGTAAATCCGGTATCCCAGGTATCGACAGCCAGTCCCTCGTTCTCATCCCAGAACTTTTCATCATATACTTTAAGAGCCTCTTCCAGCAGTTCTTCAGCGCCTTCAATACCGGCAAGGACAGCGGAGCTTGAAGCCAGGATCACAAATGCGTGAGCATAACACTGCTTATCCGGCAGCGCCTGTCCGTCAGCTGTAATCCCCGCATACCATCCGCCTGCATTCTTATCCTTAAGCTCACCGGATAATCCTCTTATCGCAGCAGCCGCCAGCTCTCTTCCTTCCGGAAATCCGGCCATAGCAGCCATACTGTACACATGAGCCATCCTGCAGGTGATCCAGGTCTCCCTGGGCCTGTCAGTCCATGGCTTCCCGTCGTCGCCAAGGTAATATGACGCTCCGCTCTGCGAGGGAAACAGCTTTCCAAACTCAAGCAGTTCCATTCCCAAAGCTTTCATGTATTCCTTATTCTCTCCGGTGTCGATCACAAATCGTCTGTCCATTTTTTTACCCCCATCGTTATCTGATATCAAACACACTTCTGAGTCTCAGCTTATCCGCATTTCCGCTGAGGATCCTGACTGTTTTCGAATCGCCGTTCAGATCGAAATAATTATCATCAAAGATCAGATCTTCATTATCATTCCGGATCTATACGCCCCTGGCATATTTCGAAGCATATACCGTGATTATATCGCCGTCGATCTCATATCTCAATTCTGGATCTTCATATCTGAAATACTTGGGATATGAGAAGATAACGGTTCCTTCCGATACTGTCTTTCCTTCGATAACAGCCCTGTAACTTACATACTCATCATATATCGCTATATCAGGCAGTTCAACCCTGGCCAGCCATACACTTGATAAGGACGGTACGGAAATATCCGCAGCTTCACTCCGAAGCACCCGCGCCGAAGCATCTCTTATCTCCCATTCCACTCTCACCTATTTTTCATCGCGGCTTTCATTTGTTACATTGAGTCTTATGGATTTTCTGAATTCACTTCTATGTTTCGTGTTAAAAAACGAAACCTCCGAATAATTCGGAGGTTTGAGGTTTCTTATCAAATGTATGTCCTATCCTGCAACATATTCATGAAGTGTCTTTCTGACACTTCCGTCGCCTGCAAGCATCTTAACAAACATATCCTCTATCTTTTCAGACAAGCCCGCTTCCACGAGATCGGAGGCAAATATAACTTCATTCGACAGGATGGATTTTAACTGCCCCGTATACGAAGAAGCATCGTTATATACTATACCTTTTAACTTCTCTTGAAGCTCATCAAGTCTCGGATCAGAGCTTACAGGCATCTTGTTGCCGGCATCGTCGACACCCAAGAGATATCTGAACCAGGCTGCAATCGAAAGAGGAATATATGTCAAATCATTAACATCCCTGTCCTCAGCATTGCGATACGCCTTAATAGTCTCTCCGAATCTTATCGGAATCTTCATGCTGGTATCCGTTGCAATACGCTGCGGCATATCCGGAATAAACATATTTGGAAGCCTCTTGGTTAAAACTTCATCTATGAATGCCCTCGGATCTATTATTCCGGGATTGACGACAACGGGCAGTCCTTCCTTGTATCCTATATTCTCAACAAGTTTTTTGATATCTTCATCCTGCATCTCCTTGGCGATATGATCGTACCCCAAAAGGCATCCGAATACAGCCATTGCTGTATGAAGCGGATTAAGACAGGTTGTAACTTTCATCTTTTCGGTATTGTTAACGGTATCTCTATCGGCAAAGTACACGCCCGCATTTTCAAGTGCAGGCCTTCCGTTGGGGAATCTGTCCTCGATAACGAGATATTCAGGTATCTCGGCATTAACAAACGGTGCGATAAATGTGTTTTTATCCGTTACCACCGGGCTCATATTTTCGATACCCTTTTTATCGAGCATCTCTTCGATAACTTTCGCCGGGCGCGGTGTTATCTTGTCAATCATACTCCAAGGGAAAGAGACCTTGGATTCGTCAGACACATATTCAAGGAATCCCTCGTCGACAAACCCGTTTTTTACCCATGCTTCTATAATCTCAATAACCGATGCCTTGAGTATGGCTCCGTTATGGGAACAGTTATCCATGCTGCAAAGAGCGATCGGATATTTGCCCGCTAAGTATCTCTCATATAAAAGAGCAGCCGTAACACTCATTGCATGGGTGGGCTTTGCAGGGCCTTCATTCATATCGGATACAACATTCGAGAACAATTCTCCCGCCATATTCCTAAGAGAATATCCCTTTTCCGTAATCGTATAACTGATTATCTGTAACGAAGGATTCCTGACAGCATCTGTCAGTTTTCGCATATTATCTTCATCACGATAATCCGCTTTTACGGCATCCGCTATGGATGCAATTACCTTCATATCCGTATTGCCGTCAGACTTAAGTCCGACAAAAAGCGACAGGTTGTCAAAAGGAACATATATCCTGTCTATCATGTCATAATCAAAAGTATCTGCTGCAATGATACCTCTGTCACTAAGTCCTTCATCCAACAGTTTTTGCTGCAATACAGCGATAAATCCTCTGAAAATATTGCCTGCACCAAAATGAATCCACAGAGGGGTCTCTCCGGTATTCTTTCTCATCTTGTCTATATCATATTCAGGTAATGCTATCCCCGCATTATCCCACATCTCTTTATTCTTTATTCCTTCAAGAGTCAATTCCATGTGCAGATTTCCTTTCTTATAGCATAGCCGTAAAATGAAGGTCTGAATCGAGCTTTATCTTTGCACTCTGCCGGACGCATCACCCTTGGCGAGTTTATTTACTTCATCAACCGATACGAAGTTGTAATCTCCTTCTATCGAATGCTTTAAGCAGCTTGCGGCCACGGCGAATTCTATCGCATCAGCACTCGTATATTTATGTGTGAGTGAATATATAAGTCCTGCACCGAATGAGTCTCCTCCGCCCACTCTGTCAACTATATGCACATTGTATTTTTTGCTGAAGTAATAATCCTTACCGTCATATAACATTGCGCCCCATCGGTTGTCGCTTGCGGATATGGATTCGCGAAGTGTGATTGCGACATATGAAAAACCGAATCTTTTCTTTAATTCTTCCGCTACATATTTATAGCCTTCCGAATTAATCTCTCCTGCAGTAACATCGGTGTCGGGTGCTTTTATCTTGAATACATCATATGCATCCTCTTCATTGGAGATACATACATCAACATATCGGCAGAGCTTCTCCATCACTTCTCCCGCTTTCTCTTTTGACCAGAGCTTATTCCTGTAATTTAGATCGCAGCTTACTATAATACCCTTTTCCTTAGCCTTCTTACATGCTTCAAGAGTTATGTCTGCAAGCTCATCAGACAGTGCGGGTGTAATACCCGTAAAATGAAACCATCCCGCATTGTCAAATATCTTATCCCAGTCAAAATCAGTCTTGGATGCTTCCGCTATCGCCGATCCCGCACGATCATATATAACCTTGGATGCTCTTTGAGACGCTCCTTTTTCGAGATAGTATATACCTACTCTGCTGCCTCCCCTTACGATTAAAGATGTATCCACTCCGTACTTTCTCAATGAATTGACACTCATCTGGCCGATCTCATGGTTGGGAAGCTTGGTTACAAACGAAGTATTCATTCCGTAATTGGCCAAGGATATACTGACATTGGCTTCGCCTCCGCCAAAAGTCGCTTCAAATGTATCTGCCTGAACGAATCTTAGGTATCCATGCGGAGCAAGTCTTAACATGAGTTCTCCGAAAGTAATAACCTTGCAGTCCGATAAATTGGACAGGTCGATTTTTTTATCATCTATATCAATACTTACAGTTTTACTCTTATCAGAACCGCCGTTTATGATCCTGTCAATCGCACCTACCACTTCCACAGTGCGATTTTTTATCGTATCAAAGTCACCTTCCTTAATGGACTTTGCATCTATCATAAAACTTCCGCCGCAGGCAATCACATTTTTAAGCGCATAATATGATGCCATATTGTCCATGCTGATGCCGCCTGTGGGCATAAATGTCATCATGTTGTAAGGAGCCGACAATGCTTTTAACATCTTAACTCCGCCTGCTGCCTCTGCCGGAAAAAACTTAACCACTCTTAAGCCAAGCGCATGCGCTTTTGCCACATCGCTCGCAGTGGATACTCCGGGAATAACACATACATTCTTTTCAAGACAATACGAAACAATATCTTCATCAAGACCGGGACTGACTATAAACTGCGCTCCAGCATTCAATGCAGCATCAACCTGCTTTATACTTAATACGGTACCTGCACCGACCAGCATGTCAGGGTATTCTTCCTTCATGGCCTTTATGCATAAATCCGCGCCTTCTCTTCTAAATGTTACTTCTGCGCAGGGAAGACCTCCCTCGTATAAAGCCTTGGCAAGAGGTTTTGCATCAGAGACATTATCAAGCGCAATAACCGGTATCATTCTGCATTCTTTTATTCTGTCGTATGTGTTCATATTTACCTTCTTTCGATTTTTGGATTATCTTTTTTTGAAAATATATATCCTTTTTCACAAGTATATCTTTTATCGCAAGTATATCCTTTTTCGCAAGAAAAACCGGATATAACTCCGGTCTTTCCAATAATTGATATTTATTGTTTTGAATTCTTGTCTATGGCTTCCCAGAGACCCTGTAAATATACGGCGCCGAGTGCTCTGTCATACAGACCGTATCCGGGCATTGCTTCTTCGCCCCATATCATTCTGCCGTGATCGGGTCTTATGATTCCGTCGAATCCGGAGTCATAGAGTGCTTTCATTATGGCATACATATCAAAATCACCGTCGCTTGATAAGTGGGCTGATTCTTCAAAATTGGTCGGCGTTATGAACTTTAAGTTTCTGACATGCGCAAAGTGAATACGTCCCTTAATGGCATAGATTGTATCAACAATATCATTATTAAGTTTGGTTCCAAACGATCCGGTGCAAAGCGTAACTCCGTTATGCACATTGTCGACTGCCTGTAACAGCTTAACAATCTGTTCCTTGTTGGTGATGATTCTCGCAAGACCGAATACACTCCATGCGGGATCATCGGGATGAATTGCCATGTTGATATCGTACTTGTCGCATACAGGCATGATTGCGTTGAGAAAATATACCAGATTGTCGAATAACTTATCGGCGTCTACGTCCTTATACATCTCAAAGAGTTCCTGTACCTGAGACATTCTCTCGGGCTCCCAACCCGGTAATATATGACCGTTGGTGTGCTTGGAAAGAGAATTGAATATGTCGCTCGGATCAATCTTGTCCACTGCTTCCTGCGTATATGCCATTACCGTAGAACCGTCGCTTCTTACTCTAGCAAGCTCTGTTCTGGTCCAGTCAAATACGGGCATGAAATTATAACAAACGGTATGTATGTCTTCTTCGCCGAGATTGGTCAATGTCTTAATATAATTGTCTATGTACCTGTCTCTGTCTGCATCTCCGACTTTTATGGAATCGCAGACATTCACACTCTCGATACCGGATATCTTAAGGCCTGCATCCGTAACCTCTTTTTTTATGGCTTTGATTGCATCCCTGTCCCAGGCTTCACCGGGTGTCGTGTCATAGAGAGTTGTAATTACGCCTTTTACTCCCGGTATCTGTCTGATATATTTCAAACTAACGGTATCGAACTTGGATCCGAACCACCTGAATGTCATTTCCATGATTGATAGTCCTCTTATTTCATATGTTCTGTATCCTGCAAAAAACACAGAAAGACACTTATATCTCATACGGATTATTGTATGATTTCCGTATATAAATAAGCCGTCATAAATATATCACACCGCTTACTTATATTCAAAAATCATTTTTCGTCGATTGATGCTTTTTTCGTATAAAAAGGGGACAAGCCCCTTTTTATACGAAGTGCGAATAATTATCTTGCGTTAATCTCGTTGTAAAGTTTTACAAGATTCTGAGCATTGGCATCATCGCATGACTTAACGTAATTATCCCATTCTTTGTTGATATCCTTCTTGCCTGTTACGAAGTTGAGTGTCCATGTGTTGATGTTATCTACAAGAGGAGTCTTCCAGAGGTTAATCTGCTCGTTTTCATCTGGAGTACTTGCAAGAGCAGGTGTAAGAGGTCTGATATCTCTGTAATCAGCGATTCTCTTAGAAAGATCCTGAAGTTCGGGTGTCAAGTTGTCGTCTCTCTGGTCTACTCTGTGTCCGTACCAGAAGTTACCGCCTGCATAACCGTACTCAAGTCTCATATCCTTGTTATCTTCTTCATTTTCGGGTGTAGGATCGGCATATCCAAGACCTGAGCAGTACCATCCTTCGCAAAGAACCTTCTGACCGTTCTCTACCTTGTATGTCTCGCCTTCAACACCCCACTTGATAAGATCGTATGCTTCATCTGAGTAGAATAACCAGTCAACGAAACGAAGCATCTTAATGAATTCTTCCTCACCAAGTTTATCATATGCATTCTTGGAAATCATAACACCGTTTTCAAGTCTTGAGTTCTCTGCCATGTAGTTGTTGTTACCCTTGGGAGATACAACAAGATATGTCTCATAAGGCTTTCCGCCCATACCTTCGATAAGTCCTGCATTGAATGCAGCTACCTGACCACGGTTAACGGACATGATTGCTGTCTCGCCACGATAGAACTTGTTGGTAGCAACTGAGTCATCCTGTGTGAATGTCTCGGGATCAAGAATTCCGCCTGCAACGAACTTGTTGGCTACAGTAACGAATTCCTTGTAATTTTCTGTTGTGGATGCAAGATACCACTCATCCTTGTCATGATCGTACTGGATACAATCGCCTACAGCCCAACCTGAAGGTACACCGTAAGCAGAACCCATAATCTTTAAGAGGTTACCGCCCGAGCCCTGACCGGATTCCTGGCCGCACCAGAGGTCAGACCATATATAATCTGATTCCTTGCAGATGCCTTCTTTTACCATGTAAGCCTTAACCTTAACGAGAGCATCATAAAGATCGTCATATGTCCAATCTTTCTCGATCTTGGTTACATCTACGCCCGCACCGTCAAAAAGGTCTTTTCTGATGATGAATGTATAATCCTGGTTAGGTGATTCATGCATACCGGGAAGTCTGTAGAAGTTGCCGTCGTTACGAGTGATAGTATCAAGATCGGCCTGCATATCATATGTCTCAACGAAGTTGGTAAAGTTAGGCATGAACTGTGTCCATTTAGAAATGGGAACGATAGCGCCACCGTCTACGTACTTGGATTCATCGTATGTCTTGGGAATGATAAAAGGTGCTTCTCCGGCATTAACCATCAAACCGATCTTGTCGTTGTAGTCACCGGAATCAATTGAAGTAATATCAAGTGTAACGTTGGTTTTTTCCGTAATCTTGGCAAATACGCCTTCGGTCTTCCACTGATCTGTCATGGGATACCATGAAGCGTCTGAGAAAGACATCGAATATGTCACAGGTGTTTCCGAATAAAAATGTTCGCCGTAAGTATAGTCGAGTTGTTCTTCCTCTGCAGCCGTATCACCTGTATTGTCAACAGCCGGTTGAGAGGGAGCGGGTTCTTCGCTGCCGCCGGTAGTACATGCTGTAGCTGAAGCAACCATGCTGACTGCAAGCAATGCACTCAATAATCTTTTTTTCATTTGAGTTCCTCCTTTGTTTTTTGACTGCTCCTTTTATAGATGCAATCCGTTAATGTTGCCTATATCTATCCCTTTACTCCTCCAAGCATCATTCCCTGTACAAAATACCTTTGGATAAAGGGGTAAACACATATGATGGGTACTGCCATCAAAACCATGGAACATGACTTGATGTTGGCAGCAATCTGCATCGACTCCTGCGATGCCGCACCGGGATCGGCTGAGGTCGATGCACCGATGATAATCTGACGAAGATGGTAAGCAACCGGCCACTTGTTTCTGTCTTCCAGATAAAGGAATGCATTAAACCAGTTACTCCAATATCCCGCCATGTAAAATAAGACCATAGTTGCCATAATCGGCTTGGAAATCGGAAGTACGATTCTAAAGAAAACACCGTATTTCGACAGACCGTCTATCTCTCCCGCTTCCTCGAGTTCATGAGGAAGGCTGGCAAAGAACGACTTCATCAAAAGCACGTAATATGTTCCGATAAGACCCGGAAGGATGAATGAGAAAACCGAATTTCTAAGTCCGAGTGAAGTCATCAAAATGTAATTGGGGATCATTCCGCCGCCAAAATACATTGTGAAGATAATGAACGGAACAAATATTTTATTAAGTCTTAAATTCGGCTTGGAAAGCGGATACGCAAGCATGGCCGAGAAAAGAAGCGAGAAAAATGTTCCGAATACCGCGTACAAAATAGTATTCTTGTAATATCCGAGGAAATCGCCCTTAGTCAAAACCGATTTGTAAGTAGTTAAGTTGAATCCCACCGGAATGATGGATACCTGTCCTTTTATAATCGCTGCCTCAGATGAAAAAGACTGAGCAACAAGATAAAGGAACGGATACAGTGTCAATGCACATATAATCAGCATTAAAAGTACATTAAATACCTGGAACACCCTGTACTGCCAGGACTCTTTGACTTTTACGCCCTGCTTGAACTTCTTCTTGGGTTCGCCTTTTATATTCAGTTTCAATTCGACATTATTATCTTCAATCTCTGACATTTTCTATCTCCTTACCAAAGCGATTCGCCTGATATTTTCTTGGATGAGAAGTTAGCTGCGGTCAATAGGATCAAGTTAAGCAATCCTTCAAAGAGACCTACCGCCGTCGCGTAACTGTAGTTACCGGAATTAACACCCATTCGATATACATAGGTGGATACGATATCCGATGTTTCGTATGTCATGGGGTTGTAAAGAAGGAATACCTTCTCAAACGCTCCGCCCGATCCGACCATTCCGCCAATGTCAAGAATAAGCAGTGTAGTAATCGTAGGCAGGATGCAGGGGATTGTAACATGCAGTACCTGCTGGAAATGTGATGCTCCGTCAACCTTGGCCGCCTCGTAAAGCTCAGGATTGATACCTGCTATCGCCGCCAGGTATAGGATGCTTCCCCAACCGAGTCCCTGCCATATACCGCTGGCTACGAATATGGTCGGGAACCATTGCGGCAGTGCTATAAACTCAACTGCCTTTTGTCCTAATTCAACCAACAATGAGTTGATCGGTCCGCTGGTGGATAAGAGTTCCTTAATCATACCTGCAACAATTACCATCGATATGAAGTGAGGCAGATAGGAAACCGTCTGAACGAATTTTTTCCAGGGGATCCACTTGATTTCATTTAAAAGTAATGCAAAAATAAGTGTTAGCGGAAATCTTACGACTAAATATGAAAAATTTAATATAAGGGTATTTCTGAAGGCCTTTCTAAAAGCGGGATCTCCAAGAAACTGTTTGAAGTATTTAAAGCCTGACCATTGTTCTCCGAAGATATTGCCGCCGGCTACATACTTACGAAAAGCGATAATGTTACCAAACATGGGCAGGTAACGAAATACTATGTAATAAGCAACCGGGATGATAAGGAATGTATAGATAACCCAATTCTTTCTAAGGTGTTTTCCCATATCCTTCATCCATGCTGAAGCATTGATATTTTTTTTAGGCTTTTGCTCTGTTGCTTTTTCTTCTTTAGCTTTTTCTTCGGTGTTGTTTTCAGAAGAATTGATACTCATTTTACCCTCCAAAATCGACATAGAATTTTACCATTCTTGTAGCCTGACATTCTTGTATACAAGTATATTATGTTATTTTTTTGTGAATTTCTATTAGCAAAATCAACATTTTTGCTTTTATTTTTTATGTAATACTAACAAAATTTTGAATTATGTAAACCGAATTGACTTCGTTGACAAAACAATGACAAAAAAAGATCCGATGCTCTCGCACCGGATCTTTTATAATTCTGTATATGACTTTAAACTCTGCAATTGTGTTTGCAATCAGTAAAAGTGTTTGTAATCTGCAAATGTATTTATATCAGTTCTGGATATTTAATTCTTATAATACTCGGGATATGCCTTTTTTATCTCTTCTTTGTCTATGTCGTATCTCGAAAGATGCTTCTTGACCAGTCTCTTGGCTTCTTCCTTGTCCTTATTTTTGATGGCTTCGAATATCAGTCTGTGATCGTTAACAATCTTGGTATCTTTTACAGTAATAAGAGATAATGCACGCATTCTGTCGTAATGAATCATCATTCCGGCTTTCATCGTATATGTTCTCTCCTTGTGCGCGATAACATAGATCATCTTGTGAAATTCGTTGTCCAGCTCGAATATCTTATCCGTTACGTAATTCTCCAGATAGAATTCCTGAAGCTTAACATTGGCTTCCAGATTCATTATGTCTTCGGGAGTTGCTATCTCGCAAGCTATCTCGACCACCGACACATCGAGCACTTCTCTTATGAATCTCGACTCTTCGACAAGGTCGGGATCGATTAACGCAACCATGCTTCCTCTCTGAGGATAGGTCTCGATAACATTCGATCTGTTAAGATCGATCAGAGCCTCACGAAGCGGGGTTCTGCTGACTCCTATCTCGTTGGCCAATTCGGTCTCGCTTAGAAACTGCCCGGGTTTTAACTCGAGCGATACGATATTGGTAGTAAGAAATCTTGAAGCGTATTCTCTCGTGGACTCGCCTGCAAGTTTTTCTACTTTAATCATGTTATTTACCTCTTTCGCTAGTATTTCTGACTTTTATATATTCCCCGTAAAATCTTTTTGCTACCTCTTTTTTATTCTGCATATGTATCTCATTATACTGTCCCAGGTCGTAGAGTTCAACCAATACAGAGTTCTCGATCTTCTCGCAGGCTCGAAGCTGTGCATCACGAAGGCGGTCCCATGCATCCGATGGCTTTTCCCAGGCTTCTCCCCTGAAGTAGGGAAGTCTTGCAAACATGAACATCACGTCGTCTTTAAAAAGCTCACGCCATTCTCTGACCATATCGATTGTCAGATATTCGTAATCATCGGGATTAAACGTATTGGACTCTCCCTGATAGTAAAAAACTGCATCAAAAGCAATGTTTCTTATGGGATAAATCATTTTATTGTACAACGCGGTCGGCTGCCATGTGAAGAATGTTGCATCTCCCATGGGCTTTTCGATTGTTGTCGGTCTCGCACTCCATATGCCGTCAAGAGGAATCTCTTTTTCATCCGCCTTGATGCAATAAGGCATGTCTTCTTTGAATTCGCCGACATTATTGTTAATAATCACTCTCACAGTGATGATGTTTTTACCGGGTTTTAAAATCCCTGCTTTTAATTTGTATCTTCTCGGAGGGTAAAAATACTCGGTTCTTCCGACTTCGATACCGTTAACGTAAGTTGTATCCGCATCAACTATCGTTCCGAGTCTGAGCTCTACTTCACGGTTGCAAAAACTCTCGGGTACATCTACGCTTCTTTGAACCCATACCGTACCGATACGATCCTTCAGCGAATTGTTAAGCCATGATTCGGGTACTCTGATACTCAAAGCATCCTTCTTTTCTTCATCGCTCCACTCGTAATCGTACCATTTTTCGCTTAAGCCTATATCATCCGCATCATTTTTTCTGCCCCAGGCTTGTGCATTATCGGCATCATTTTTTATAGTCTCAAGAACATATGCCTCGTTCTTGTTTCTCTCTATCGTTTCCTTATAGCAGACTTTACAGGAATCATTTTTACCTAAGCATACACACTTAACTTCCCTGCCCTCTTTTTTTGCGGTATCAACAAGGGAATCCGCACATTTAAGGAGCCCTTCCTCACTCATAAAAGCTTCGATATGGGTTCCTCCGACGGCTGCATGTACCAATCCGACGGGAATACTGTCATTATCGAATTTCATACGGGCAAAATAAAAACCGAGCGCCGAGAATCCCATCACATCTTTCTCGTTGGCGTCAACCCATTCACCTGTCTCAAGCATTGTGTCAGGTTCGCCAAACTTGGGTTCCTTGGGAAGCTGAAACATCCTGATAAGCGGATAATTAATGCCCTCAACTTCTTTTCTGTATAAGTCCAGGGTTCTGTTTACAGGAAGTTCCATATTGGACTGCCCTGCCAATAAAAATACATCTCCGACATACACATCATTAATAATTATGCTGTCCGTATTATCGGATATCTTAATCGTATGCGGTCCGCCGGGTGTCATGGGTTCAAGCTCTATCGAAAAGAACCCTTCTGCGTCGCACGCGCTCTCATATACGCACTCATCAAAACATAAATTGATGGTATTGTTTGCCGATGAATATCCCTCAATAAGGTTCTTTCTGTTTTGCTGGATAATCATTTTGTCACTGTATATATTGGATAGTTTCATCACAGTCTACTCTCTTTTCAAAACAAAAAATATGTAGTATACTTGTATTTCAGTACAAAGATATTCTACTAACAATTAAAATTTTTGTCCACTTTTTTTTGTGAATGACTGTAATCAGGCGGTTTTATGGGTATATTCAATTACAACGGAAAAATATATAAGTTTCTCGAAAAGTTTTGGAATGTGGTATGGATTAGTGTCCTGTGGATAGTATGCTCCATCCCCATCGTCACTATCGGCGCATCTTCATGCGCGGCGTATTACAGCATGGTTAAGAGTGTCAGAAAGAATGAAGACCGTGCAACGAGAGACTTTTTCAAATCGTTCAAGCAAAACTTCGTACAGGCAACAATAATGACTGTAGTGTATCTGATTGTCGGAGCCGCGTTTGCTGTGGCAACCTGGTTTTATTATCACAGAGAGGGAGAATTCAATCTTGGGCTTCGCTGGTTCTTTTACATACTGATTCTCGTATATCTCTGCACGATAACTCACGCGTTTTCATGGCTCTCAAGATATACAATGACGACTGTCCATGCACTTACTTACCCTATCGTAATCACACTCATGCATCTTGGCAATTCGCTCGGCCTTATAGTCTTTTGGGCTGCCTGCGCCATAGTGCTGTACTGGTCTTACAATACATTTTTATTTGCGCCGCTTTTGTTGGTAATGCCCGGATTTAAATGCCTGCTTGATACATTCTTGATAGAACCAATCCTCAAGAAGTACGAGTCGATTGCGCTCAAAAATGAGGGGAATTCGAACGAAACAGGCGACAGTGAAACAAGCGAGGCTGAAAAAGTATGAAAAATTTTATGGATGATAATTTCTTACTGAATAATGATGTGGCAATTCGTCTCTTTCACGAATGTGCAAAAGATCTGCCGATAATTGACTACCACTGTCATATCGATGCCAAAGACATCGCTGAAAACAAAGAGTTTAAAAACATCACTGAACTCTGGCTCGGCGGCGATCATTACAAATGGCGATTCATGCGTGCCGCAGGTATAGACGAATATTACATAACGGGAGACGCATCCGACAAGGATAAGTTCATCAAGTGGATAGAAGCACTCACTTATGCAATCGGTAACCCTCTGTATCACTGGAGTCACATGGAGTTAAAAAAGTACTTCGGATTCGAAGGCCATGTGACAAAAGAATGCACCGAACATCTGTGGGATACATGCAATAAGGTTATACAATCAGGGCATTTTAAAGCCAAGGATATCATCAACATGTCCAACGTAAAAGTATTGTGTACGACTGACGATCCCGTTGATTCTCTCGAGTATCATGACATTATAAAAGAGGACTCTTCTTTTTCATGCAAGGTGCTGCCTGCTTTCAGACCTGACAACGCGATGAATATAGAAAAAGAGGCTTACCTTGAGTACATAACCAGGCTTGAAAATGTAAGCAAAATTAAGATCGACTCTTTTGATTCGCTTATCGATGCATTAAAATCAAGAATCGCATTCTTTGATTCTATGGGATGCAGGCTCGCGGATCACGGTATATGGTACATACCTTTTTCGGATTGTAACGAAGAAAAAGCAAATGAAATATTTGAAAAAAGGATAAAGGGCGAGCTGCCCAATCCCGTGGAGTGCGATATATTCCAAAAGACATTTCTCGTTAAACTCCATGAAGAGTACAAAAGACTCGGATGGGTGAGTCAGCTTCACTACGGCTGTAAGAGAGATAACAATACTAAGATGTATGAAAAAATCGGCCCCAATACAGGTTATGATGCAATCTCAAGAATTGCCTGTGAGGATTCTCTTGCCGGGTTATTGGATTGCTTAAATACCAAAAACGCCCTCGGAAAAATAATAGTATACTCTCTTAATCCCAATGCCAATGAAGCTATCGATACCATATGCGCATGTTTTCAGGACGGCAAATGCGTCAATAAGATTCAGCACGGAAGCGCATGGTGGTTCAACGATCATCAGCTTGGCATGACCAATCATCTGAAATCTCTTGCAAGTAACGGTAATCTTGCAGGATTTGTCGGAATGCTGACGGACTCTCGAAGCTTCGTATCATATACAAGACATGAGTACTTCAGAAGGATACTGTGCAACTTGTTGGGAGAGATGGTTGAACGCGGAGAATTCCCTGATGATTACGACATCCTCTCAAAAATAGTTAAGGATATCTCTTACAATAATGCAGTTACATATTTTAATTTTTGATTATGAATACGACTCCTATCAACAATGAAATAACGGATAATTCCATAAAAAGCAACGAAGCAGCAAATACTGAAGGGAGTAAAAAATCCGACCATCCCGTCAGAAGGGAAAAATTGAAAAATCTCAAGAAGGCATCATCTCTTCCGCTTGGAAAAAGATTGGTGTATTATTGGGATTTTTTTAAGTTCTATATTATCGGTGCGCTGGTTTTTTCGGTAATTGCTTTTATATTCATCAAGCAGGTTTTATTCGCACCCGACGTTATATTCAAGGGGTATATCGTCAACAGAACTTCCGTTCCTACATGTACGGATGAGGAATTCATATCTTCTTTCCCTCTCTACCAGACGATGAATACCAAAAAAGAAAGAATGTATTTTTCTTCCGACATGCTCTTAAGCGACAGCGATTACGAATCATCCGTCAAGCTCATAGCAAGCGCGGCATCGGGCGAAGTCGATTGTATTATATGCAACGAGAAAACCTATAATCGTCTTGCACAGATGCAGCTTTTGGAAAGCATAGATAATAATACTTCGATAAAAGAAAAATACGAATCAAAACTTATCACTTACGATCATACAAAAAACGACACCGACGAAGACGATTCCCTGGGTTTGAAAACCTATGGAATCGAAGTCTCCGACAGTGCCGTATTACATTCTTTTCATGCTTTTTCGGATGATGAAAAAGTATATCTGTGCATCGGCATTAACGCCTATATCGACGATACCACCCTGGCCTTTATAGATTGGGTTTGCGAGTAGCAAACGAGACGGCAAACAACACTTCAATATATCATTATATCTGTCTGTCCATATCTACATTTTCTATGTATCTATACATAAAATTTCTATTACAACCATAATCTAATATCTAAAGGTTTCTTTTGGTCCGAGATATGATTCAGCCGGCGGATTACCCCACGCGGATATAACTATTTTTTGAAGCACAAAATTGGGATCAAGTGCATAAATATTGATATCGTTGATGCCCTCATTAAGCTTCAAATTGACTGATACTTTTCTCGTATTCTCAAGCACACCCATGGACCAGTAAGGATTACCGTCACCCACCGAGAAATAAGGATGAATCATATTAATCTTTCTCATACTGCCGTCATTGACGCTGATACCGAAAAAGATCTCATTATCCCTTGAGTAAGGATTACTCGGATTGGTGTAAAGCAGCACTTCGTAGTCTCCTTCTTCAGGTACTCTGACTGTGTATGTAAGCATTGGAGCATCTTTTTTCGAACGTGAAAAAATAACATTCTGCGGATATGCTTTTACGGCATCCATTCCTCTGGAATAATCTTCGATTACTCTGAATGCTCCTTTTGAAGAATCCGTCTTGGACGTGTAGTTGACAGCATCTATGGATATATAATCCATGCATTCTGTCTTGCCGGGCCATGTTCTTTGATGAAGAGGAACATCTATTACCTTCTCATTCATATCCACAGTTTTTCCCGTCCAATAGAATATGCCTCGCTTCTTTTTCTCAACACCCAAATCCGATATTGTGTTAACGGGTATTTTTACCACTATATTGCCATCGGCTGAATGTACGCAGATTTCAGGCACTTTTTTTGCCTTGCGATACTTACTTCTGTCAATCTTAATCTTTAATGTTTTTAATGTATAAGGTCTTACAATTCCCGATTCTTCGGATACACTGATAAATGAATTGGGATTCTCAATGTTATATTTTGCCGCTACGCTTCCTGCGGTACTTAGTAACAATTCTGCTTCGTCAACTTCGGGATTAAGGAAAGAATCCATAACAGGAACATGTCCCGTCCAAAACATACCTTCGGAATAATAGTTGCTTCCTTTGACAGACACTATGAGTCTTTCCTTGTTGGCAGGTTCGAATGTATGAATAACCGGATACTGACATCCTTCCTCACACCATGCATTGAATCCGATATGTTCGGAAAGTCCCATTCCGTACCATTTTCCGCCCTCGATGGTGTGAAGTTCTTTTACAATCTCTCTGTCATAGTCGATGCACTCGTTGACTTTTTTGCCAAGTGCAATCGCATATGTACTTCCTTCTTTTGCAAAACCGTGATTAAGGGTGGTCAAAAGCCACATGCGCTGAACATTCAAATTGGCGCTAAGAGGAAGCCATACAAGTTCATAAAAAGCAAATCTTGTATTGCCTGACAACTTGTCCAAGAGTTTTTTTGCAGAGTCCATTAACTTCTCGCACTGCTTAAGCGTATCGAATGTCTCATTATATGAAAACGGTGCATATACTCTGTCATTCATTGCCTCGGTTCTTCGAGCGGAAGTAATACGTGTATATCCTTCGAGCAGTTCGCTGCATTTTTTTATGTCGGATTGGGTCATTCTTCCTTCGAAATTACGCTTAACGAAGGAGTCCGTATATTCCCTTGCAGCTTTAAAATTGCTGCTTCCCCAATAATCAAAATCGTAAGCAAGATCGAGGAAAAACGACAGCGGATATTCATTGGAGAAAATATCTCCGACATTAACTATCCACAGATCCCTGATTCCAAAATCATATGCCGTGGTCATCTGCTCCCATACCTTGGATAAATGTGATGTATTAAACCACTCGAATGAAATGGGAAGACCGTGATAATCAAAATGATAATACATACCGTAGCCACCCTTATGAGAACGCATATGAGCAGTGGGAACGGTACGAAGATTACCGAAGTTATCATCGCACAGCATCAATGTAACACCCTCAAGCTCAGGATCATCCATAAGACCCTTGGTTTTATCGTCACCATAAAAATACGGTTCTACTTCCTTGTAGAGTGCAAGCATCCTCGGAACTTCATCGAGGTTTTCATTGACGTTTTCTTTTATCAGTCTGTTCTGAGTCTTTAATACTTTTCTAAGCAAATCGATATTGTCTTTTAACGTGGCTTCCTTGCCCATTATCGCGGTATCGGCTTCGCCTCGCATGCCGACGGTAATGACATTTTCAAATCTGCCGCTTCTTTTAAGACCGTCTTCCCAGAAACGCGTGATACCTTTTTCATTGGTTAAAAAGTTCCATGCATCGCCGTATATCGAGTCCTTACCCCTTAAGTACTTGTATTCCTCACCCTGTCTCAAACAAGGTTCATGATGGCTCATTCCCATCACCACGCCAAGTTCATCCGCAAGTATTGCATTCTCAAGGCCCGGACCGTCATTGGGAAAGATGGCCGACCACATCGCAGGCCACATGTAATTGCCCTTAAGGCGAAGCAAAAGTTCAAACACATGCTCATATACTTTTGCGTTGAATCCGCCGAATCGCTTATTGCAAAAGTTACCGAATGCGGGCCATTCATCATTAATGAAAAATCCTCTGAATCTGACTGACGGTTCCTTGGATACATATGAATAGGAACCCGGGAGTCTGAACTCTTTTTGGGGCACGGGCTTTACGTCCAACCAGTCTATAAAAGGAGAGACTCCAAGCATCTCTGAAAGTTTGAAAAGACCGTATATCGTGCCTCTTTTATCGCTGCCGGCGATTATGAGAGCGTCATTTTTTACTATTATTTTATATACTTCACGTTTATTTTGTATATCGGATGTATCAATGCTTAAATCCTGAATAAGCTTATCGTTCAACATACCTACGTATATGGGACTCTTAACATTCGATACAGCGCCTTCCAAAAGACGGGGCTTGGCAGAGAAAACCGCCTTAAAATCAAAAGAGACCCTGGCAGCGATTTTTTTAATACCGCTTAAAGTGTCAGGGTCTAAAATGATGGCATTGCCGCCTTTTTTTATCTTATTTGAAGAAATAATATATTCCATATGCGTCTTTTCCTTTACTGGTATTCTAGAATACGTGTTATGTATATTATATGTTTTTACATAAAAAGACGCAATACAAATCCAAAATGAAAGTTTGCCCACCTTTCGTTTTCGGACACGGGACTGCTGCCAAAGTTAATAATCAAAGTTCCTGTTTTCAACTGTTCTCATCATTTTGATAATCTTCGTATGATTTATATTCATCATTATTGTCACTCATATTGTTCACTAAAAGCCTTGCTAATCCTT
>JAEEGK010002804.1_pt1 | contig 43806 bp, 29 predicted proteins | sample 8958771 | NCBI WGS metagenome assembly JAEEGK01 (sample SAMN16246547, study PRJNA631951) | gut metagenome | biome: gut microbiome; feature: rumen; material: SC-attached | host: Bos | place: Iran: Karaj | collected 2018-10
ATGCTGGCGTACGGCACAGGCTCTCCCGTCTCAGCATCGCGGAAAACAGAAGTCAACGTATCTTGAGTTTCATGCGCAAAAACCGCGCCCGACAAACCAAGCAATATTATGAAAAGAAAACGTCTCATTAATTATACATCATACATCATCCATCATCCATCATACATCATACTTCAGCCCTCTTCTTCACTTCAATTTGGGATTGGTATCGGTGCCGGTGACTTGGGTATAGGCGGGGTCATTGAGGTTCTGTAACAGGGTGCCGTTGCGCATCTCGGTGAGGGTAAAAGTGCTGAGGCCCTCGGCAGTCTGTTTGGCTCCGTAGGTGTAGCAGTTGCGGAATACGGGGGTGAAGCCGCGAACCACATCGTGACCTGTTTCCCATCCCGAGCCGTTGACGCGGGCGTAGCAGTTGGTTAGGCGGGCATAGGAGCTCCAGCCTGAGAGGGCTCCGCATTCTGTGGTACCGGTTATCTTTCCGACGGAGTAGCATGAACGGAGGTGGGCTGTGATGTTGTTATTGGGGATGCAGCCTACGATGGCGCCGCCGTTATTGTTCAGGGTGAGGGTGCCCTCGAAGCCGAGGCGTTCCAGCCGGATGATGCTGCCTTCCGGGCCGCTTACATGGCCTATGATGCCGCCTACATACCGATAGCCGGTGATGGCGCAATGTGAGCCCAGGGTGAGATCATGTATCCAGGCGGTGGTATGGGCTGAATTGATGAAGCCTACGCCGTTCTGATCTGTTTTCCGGATGGTGAGGTAGTCTATGGTGTGACTGCCGCCGTCAAATTCTCCGCTGTAGGGGACGGCGATGGAGCCGATTCCGTCAAAGGGGATGCCCCGCATGTTGAGGTCGGCGGTGAGGCGGGCGTCCAGGCTGGCATGGGCGGGATTGCTGGCTACGTATGCGGCGAACCAGCGTAGGGCCTGGGGGGTGCTGATGGGGTAGTAGCCCTGGCGGTTGGGGTAGAGGTACTCGGCATCGGGAACGCTGCAGACTTGGCAGATACCCTGGTCAAACACGTGGGGCTGATATTGGGCCCCGTTAGTGTTGGCATAGGTGAGGGTGGTGCCTTCTGCAGCCGTTCCGTCACACCGGAGTGTGCCACAAGCATAGACCACAGCGTGTAGTGAACTGCTGACGGGATGTGTATCGGGACTATCGGTGTCCAGGTTCTGGCGGAAGGGGCCGGGGGCGCGGTTGCCGTTGAGCTTCCAGGCCAGGGCTCCGCTGAGGAGGTCGTCCTGGGTGAAGCGGGTGGTGCTTTGCCGGCCGCTGATGTCAAAGACGCGGGATACGGTGGGGGTGGAGCGCCACAGGTAGTTGCTGCCGTCAACGCCGGCTGTGATTTGCCCTGCGTTATAAGAGTCTGAGATGGCGGAGGCCGATCCTGAGAACCATCCGCAGAAGATGGCCGACTCCCGTCCGCCGCGTACGGTGCCGGTATTGTAACAATGGTTGATGACGAGATTGCCGGAGTGTACGCATCCTACGAAGGCTGCTCCGTTCTGTGCGGTGCAGGTGACGGTGCCTTCGTGTCCGCAGCCGGTGAGGGTGAGGGTGCCGTCTGTGACTTTATCGCCTACGATGCCGCCTGTGAAGGCTTGCCCCTGAACCTGGTTGCCGCTGCCGCAGATGAGGTGGCTGATGGTGGCGCTGCCTGCATAGCCGAAGAGTCCTATGCCGTTCTGCCCGGGCTGTGTGATGCTGAGGTTGTTAATGGTGTGTCCGGCTCCGTCAAAGGTGCCGTTGTAGCATGTGCCCTCGGTGCTGCCGATGGGGGTGAAGTCATAGCCTGTCATGTCCAGGTCGGCCGTCAGGACGGCATTGGCGCTGGAGGCTCCGTTATTTACCAGTGCGGAGAAGGCTATGAGGTCCTGCGGGGTGGAGATGGGGATGATGTCTGCAGCTCCGTCAGTTGCATGGATGTGCTGTGCGCTGATGTATGCTGCGCTGGTGATCAGCAGCAGACGCAGGTGGTGCATGAGTGTATGGATTGTATGGTTCATGGCTGTAGGGGTTTTAGGGCATTGTTACGCTGGCTTGCTGCCTGATGTCACGTGAGGAGAAGCCTAACATGATATTATATGTGCCGGGGTCATAGACGAAGTCATGCCGGTCCGTGCTGTAGTAGGTGAAGGCGTCCTGGGGCAGGTGTAGGGTGACTTGCTGTGCCTGGCCGGCCTGGAGGGTGACTTTCTCAAAGTTCTTCAGTTCCTTGATCGGACGCTCTACGGGGCTCTGGCCGGTCTTGCCTACATAGAGCTGGATGACTTGTGCTCCGTCACGTGTGCCGGTGTTGGTGAGGGTGCAGGTTACGTCAACGGAGCCGTCGGTCTGGGGCTGGCTGACCTTCATGTCGGTGAGTTGGAAGGTGGTGTAGGAGAGTCCGTAGCCGAAGGGGTACTGTACCTGCCTGTTCAGCTTGTCATAGCCGCGGTAGCCTACGAAGATGCCTTCCTCGTAGGCTGCGTGTTTGTCTCCGTCGGGGTCGTGATAGTTGTTATAGACGGGGTTTTCCTCCCAGCGGCGTTCGAAGGTCATGGGAAGATGTCCGGAGGGGTTGGCCAGTCCGAAGAGCAGTTCGGCTGCGGCGGTGCCTGCGTTCTGTCCGGCATAGAAGGCCCAGAAAAGGCCGTCAAGATGGGGTTCCCATGAGGTCATGCCGATACTGCCGCCGCCGTTGACGAAGCCGATGACGGGTTTGCCGCTCTTCTGGATGGAGGCGAGCATGGCCTGGTCTTCGGCATCCAGGTTGAAGGGGCGGTCATGGCCTTCGCCTTCGAGGATGGAGTTCATACCGAAGCAGGCTACTACGAGGTCGGCGCCGGCAAGGTATTCTGCCAGGTAGTCCTTGGTGTCATTCTGTTTCTTCCAGGTAAAGTCAACGCGTGCGTCGCCGCCTTTCTGGTAGTATTCCACAACTACCTTGTACTTCTGTCCGGCGGTCAGGCGGCGGGTGACGGTGCTGTTGTGATAGGCTGAGGGGTTCCACTGGTCTATGACGAGGGCGTCGTCTATGTACAGGCGGTAGGCGTCATCGCCGCCCAGTTGCAGCTGGTAGCTGGTGGTGGTGGGGGAGCACATGGTTGCGGTCCAGCGTATGGAGTAGTTTTCGGTACTCAGGTTGCCGGCTTCGGGGGCCATGCCGCTCCAGTTGTAGTTGATCTTGGTTTCGGTGCGTGTGGCTACGGGGGTGCCGCTGAAGTCTATGTTATTGAAGTATTCGGCGCGGAATCCGTTCTGTGCCAGGTCAGGGGTGGTGTACATGATTTGGGGCAGGAAGTCCAGCTGGTCCTTGTAATCTACCTGGATGCCGAGCTGGGTGCCGATGGCCTGGATGCCGTCCCTCATGCTGACGTAGTGCAGGGGATCTACGCCGCTGCTGCCGCCGCCGCGTACGAAGCCTGAGGCGTTCTTGCCTGTTACTACGATGTGGCGGTATTTCTGCGGGTCAATGGGCAGGATGCCGTCCTGGTTCTTAAGCAGGACGATGCCTTCGCGGGCTACCTGTAGGGCTGTATGGTCACTCTGGGGGTCATCAAGGGGGATGGTGAGGTCACTGCCCGTTTGGTTATTGAAGCCGAACCGGTACAGGGTGTGCAGGATGTGACGGACTTTGAGGTCAATGGTCTGCTGGGTTATCTTGCCTTCGCTGAGGAACTGTTTCATGGCGTCGGGGTTCATGTTGTCGGCGCTGGCCATTTCCAGGTCCAGTCCGGCAAGGGCTGCCTGCAGGCCGTCATGGGTGGAGCCCCAGTCGGACATGAGGATGCCTTTATAGCCCCAGCGGTCACGCAGGTGGGTGGTGAGGAGGTCATGGTTGTGGGTGGTGTAGATGCCGTTGAGCAGGTTGTAGCTGCTCATGATGCAGCCTGTGCCGGCTACCTGTACGGCTGACTTGAAGGCGGGCAGGTAGATCTCGTTCATGGTGCGTTCGTCTATGTCATTGCTGATGTGGTCCCGGTCATAGGATGAGTTGTTGCCCATGAAGTGTTTGATGGTGGCGGACACGCCTTCGTTCTGTACGCCTATGATGTAGTTGGTGGAGGTTTGTGCTGCCAGGTAGGGGTCTTCGCCCATATACTCGAAGTTACGGCCGCACAGGGGTGAGCGGTAGATGTTGACGGCGGGGCCGAGGATGATGTTGATGCCACGGGCGCGGCAGTCGCGTCCTATCTGGCTGCCCATCTGCCGGGCCAGGCTGCGGTTCCAGGTGGCTGAGAGGAGCACGCCGGCGGGGTAGGCTGTGGCTTTGCCGGGGCCCCATGAGCCGCCTCCTACGCCTACGGGCCCGTCACACATGCGCATACGGGGGATGTCCAGGCGGTCAATGGCATTGGTGTAGTACCAGCTGGTGCCGCCTATGAGCTTGAGCTTCTCGTCCAGGGTCATGAGTCTCAGGAGGGAATCTACGTGGTGTTCTACGTAGTTTTCGTCTGGTATGACGTTTACGGTTACTGCGCGTTCACTGGCCTCGGGGTGATGCAGCAGGAGCCGGCAGCTGCCGGGGCCTATGGCTGTGACGCGGATATGGTCGCCCCCGATGCGTTCGGCTGTGGCTACGCGGTTATTGGTGGTGCGGATGGTGCGGTCTACATACTGCCTGACTGCATCGGTTGGTGTGAAGGTGAGGGCGATGTCCTGCTGTCCGCCCTGTGTGAGCTGTATCTGTTCCCGTTCCGGGGCGAAGCCGGTGCAGGGGATGTAGCGTGTGATATGGTCTATCTGGCTGAGGTCCTTATGACCGTAGTAGGTGTGGCCGGGGGCCCAGCTGTCGGTTTCCTGTGCTTTGGCGAAGTCCTGTTGTGCGGCCTCGGTGCCTACCATGTTGCGGTAGAAGACGGCAAACTTGGGCTTGGTACTTGTCTGGGCCACGGCGCCGGTCAGGCTGGCCAGGAGGAGTAGTAGGGTGAGGGGAGATTTCATTTTACTCATGTTGCTTACGGATTTTGAATGATGTGTTGTTAATCTGAATGATATAGATGCCGTCAGGCAGGGTGGTGAGGGTGATTAGGCCGGCCGTGCCTTTCATCCGCAGTTTTCCGCCTGTGTCATATACATTGACGGGTGTTTCGGGGGCGATGCCTTCGAGTCCTAATTCCCTGTTTACGGGCAAGGGGGTCTCACTGGTTCTTCTGATGCCGGTGGGGATAATCTGGTCAAAGGTTACGCGTTGTACATTATTTATAATGGTTCCGTCCTTTAGGACTATGCCGAAGGTGGTTTCCTCATCTGCTGCTGCCAGGCATGCTACCTGGCTCATTTCTATGGCGTGGCCCTGGTCTGTGACCATGCACCATACGGGTTCTTCGGCGTGGGCCGGGATGGTGGTTACGGCAATCAGGATGAGTGTTGCCAGTAATGTGACGGTTTGTTTCATAATGAGTATACTGTTTTAGTTTACGGTGCAAAGTTATGGTTTTTCCTTTATAATAATATTGCCTGTGGGGGTGTCAGGGCTGCATTTGTCCTTGGATTGTACAGCTTTTTCCGCTGATTGTGCCAGTTCGGTTTGCAGGCGGATCTGGAACTGGCGGGGTGTGCAGCCGAAACGGGTGACAAAGTGTTTGTGGAAGGAGCCTCGGTTTACATAGCCTACCTGGGCGGCTACCTGTTCTGTGGTCATACGGGTTTGTGTGAGCAGCTGGGCGGCGTGTTCCATACGGATGTCGCGGATGATGTTGGCCAGTGTCTTGTCTGAGATGGTTTGCAGGCGGCGGTACAGGGTGCGGTATCCCATACATAGTTTGTCCGCTATGAGTTGGGGGGAGAGGTCGGGGTTGGATATGTGGTCTATCACTGTCTGGAAGACTTGCTCCAGGAACTGCTGGTCTTCGCGGTGCAGGATGCGGTCCCCGACTACATCATAGGGGGTCAGCTGGTTGGTGAGTGCCTTCATCTGCCTGAGCTGCTGACTGCGTGCGCGTTGCCAGCGGTACAGCCGTATGCTGCCTGCTATGCTGCCTGCCAGTATGAGTATCCATAGCAGGCGGGCCCATGCGGTGTCATACCAGGGTGGTGTGATGGTGAAGGCCAGTTCTGAGGCGGGGCTTACGTACTGTCCCTTATGATAGCGTACCTGTATGCGGTAAGTGGCGGGTTTCAGATTGGCGAAGTTGATGTTACGGGCGTGGCCTATGGGGTGCCAGGTGCTGTCTGAGCTGCTGGCCAGGCGATATTCGAACAGGTAGCTGTCGGCATGCAGGTAGTCCACGGCGGTGAAGCTGACACTCAGGTAGTTTTCGTTATGTCTGAGGTTAATCTGCTGGTTGATGCCGATGTGTCTGTCGCCTATATTTATGCCTGTAAAATGTACGGGTGGTGTATATGGGACGGGTGTGCGCAGGGGGGCTGATACTACGATGAATCCGCCGGTGGCTCCGAAGTATTTGAGCCTTTGGCGGGCATCATAATAGGCTGCTCCCTCGCTGGGTTCCTGAATCTGGGTTTCGTGGGGGGTGTTGACGATGCTGTTCTCGCCTGTCTGCAAGTCATAATAGGCCAGTCCCTGGGTGGTGGCTGCCCACAGGCGGCTGCCCTCTAATGCTATGGCGCGTGTGGTGGCGTCCGGCAGGCCTGTGATCTGTCCGATGTCCTGCACGGTGTAGGGGGGCTTAGGCCCTTTCAGTACTAACAGGCCGCGGCTCATGCCGCATACCAGTTTATCTCCTATGCTGTCATAACATAGGGCTATGGGGTCATTCTGTGCACTGACGGCTGAGGTACGGGGGCGGTATAGCCGGGTGCGGCCGGTTCTGAGGTTCAGGCTGCGTATGCCTATCTCGCGGTTGGCTAACCATAGGGTTTCTCCCCTCTGGGTTACGCTGGTGAAGTTGGATGATGTGGGCAGATGCGGGTCATAAAACAGTTGTCTCAGGCTGGTGGCGTGGGGTTTGCCCTCTTTCCATTGCAGGTGTATCCTGAAGATGCCGTCGCCGCCTGTACAGGCTATGAGTTCGTGGGTGTTTACCTGGGTCAGTGCGTGTACTGATCGCAGATGCGGGTGCCGGATATCCAGTTGTTTGATAAGCTGCTCCCGTGGGTCATAATAGTTGATGCCTTTGCCGTCTGAGCCTATCCAGATGATTCCGTGGCTGCCCTGACTGAGGGTATATACCGAGTTATGAAGCAGGCCGCTGTTGGAACGGGTGAATTGCCGGGCCTGTATGTGCTGGGGGCTGTAGTTCTGGTATTGGATGATGCCGTCGCCCTTGGTGCCTGCCCATAGGTTTCCGTCGCTGTCCTGAAGGATGGCTCTTATCGGGGCGGAGACGGGGAAGGGCAGGCGGCTGTAGGGTTCGGTATGTATTTCATAAGGTTCGTGCGAAAGGTAGCATAGTCCCTCGCCGTCTGTGGCTACCCATAGGATGTTCTGCCGGGTATCACGTATGATACCGAAGATGCCGCTGGTCAGTGGGGTGGGTTCCTCGGCGTAGCCTTGCACTGTCCGTTTCAGGCGGTATATGCCACGGGCATAGAGTCCTATCAGGTAGTCTTCACCGTCCTTCAGTATGGCGGAATAGGGCTGGCTCTGCATCATCTTAGGGCTTAGCTGGCATATCATGCGTGCGTGACGGCCGCTGAGGTCGCCTTGGTACAGGATGCCCTGTGCGTTTATCATGAGCAGACTGCCGTTGTCTGCCTTGGCACTTACCAGGGGGCCTACCTCGTGTATGGTTCTGCGGATGAGGGTGGCTGTTATGTGCCCGTCATCTTTTTCGCTCAGCTGGTATTCGGATGTGTGTGTGCCGGTTATCATTCGCCAGCAGCCGGTGGAGTCTATGTCCATGGCATGTATGTCCCTTACATCTACGGGTTCCGCTGTTATGGGTTGGAAGCGGTGCCGGCGGACGTTGTAGGCGTAAAATTCCTTGTTCCGGGTAAGTATGACTACTTGCCCCTTGGGGCCGACACTCATCTGATAATTGCCTGAAAACCGTGGGTGGTGTTCATATCTGCCTGTGTCTATGTTCCAGCAGTCTATGCCGAAGTTGGTGTTTATCCATACGCATCCGTCCTGTGAGCCTCCTATCCCCAGTACCATGGCCCCGGCTGCGGCTTTTACCTCGGGGCGGTCTGTAAAGGCTACTTTGGATCCGTTGCCGTCCAGAATGCTTAGTCCGCTGTAGGTGCCTGCCCAGATGTAACCCCGGCAGTCCTGATATACTGACAGTACGAACATGGATGAGAGTCCGTCCCTTATGTTTACTGAGTGCCAGGTCTGTGCCTGTGCAGCTGCCTGCAGTATCAGTATTAATGTAAGAATGATGTTTCTTTTCAGGTTAATTGTCATGTACGGATAGTTGGTCGTTTTTTGGGTTATGATGGCACAAATTTAGACTTTTCTTCCGTATTTTAAACAGGAAACTGCGCTAAAATCCCCTTTCTGTCCCTAACTTGTACACTACTGTCAGTAGTTTTAACTGATTTTTCGCATGTGATAATAGTTCATAGTTCAAAAATAACTGTTTCAGAATATCATGTGGTTTGTGATTTTTTTATTACCTTTGCAGTAAACATGAAAAAGACGAGCTGTATGAAACATGGAATCTTTACTATTACGGTATGTACGGTGCTGCTGGCGTTGACGGCTTGCACGGACAAGGGTGATACGGGCCCTCAGGGGCTGGAGAAGGAGGTTGTAGGCCTCTGGTACGAGGATTTTGAATATGCGGATGTGACGGAGGAGGGGAAGCCCTTTACTCATGCGCTGATAGCGGTGGAGGCTAAGGCTGACCATACGGGCTATGTGGCGCTGGCGGTATTTGATGATGAGTTTAATGAGCCGCTGAAGATTTACGGCGGTCCTGAGGAGGCTGCTTTTATGTGGCGGGTTACGCCTGACGGTGAGATTGTGCTGAGTGATGCGCTTTCGGGGGAGAAGATAATGTCTGCCCGTACGCGTAGTGAGGGGGATAAGAACGACTATGTGGATATAGGGCAGATTAACATGAGCTGTGAGGAGGGTGAGATTACCTATGACAATACTTCCCACAGGGGTTCGCTGAAAAGGGCGAAGGGTCTTAAGGGGGATCTGGTTAAGGACTGGATGGGTAAGTCCACGCTTCCCATGCCCTGTATTACGGACAGTATTCCGGTGGAGATTTTCCCGGACTATATGAATTATGTGTTCAATTATCCATCGGTGGATCCCTTCGGCAAGCCTTGTACGCTGAGCGGTACCATTACGGTTAACAAGTCCCTGATCAGTGAGGGGAAGCCGTTCCATGGGATTCTGCTGTACAATCATTTTACGATTTATGCTACTACGCAGGCACCTTCACGCGGTGCGGTGGAGTTTCCTACAGGGGCTGCCATGACGGACTTTATTGTGGTGTCGCCTGACTACTACGGCTTTGGCATTACGGAGAAGCAGCCGCAGGCTTACTGTATATCAAGGGCGAACGGGCGTGCCTCGCTGGATGCCTATCTGGCTGCGAAGCGGCTGATTGAGGATTTGCAGGTGAAGAAGGGGAATGACTTGGTTATTGCGGGCTACTCGGAGGGTGGACAGACGACGATGGGTGTGCTGCGTGAGATTTCGGAACGTCATTCTGAGATTAAAGTGAAACGGGCCTTTGCGGGTGACGGGCCTTATGATATCAACTCGATGTTTGATGTCGTTACGAAGGGGACTACGGAGATGCCGAGTACGGTGTGCAATGTGTTGTTTGCCTATAATTACTTCTATGGTCTGGGGTACGATATCCATGATTACCTGAAGGATCCTGTGGCTAAGAACTTTGACAAGTGGTTCCTGAGCAAGCAGAATAAGCGTATGGCGTTGGATCTGGAGCTTATCAAGACGAAGAAGACGAGTGACATCATTACGAATGCTGTGCTGGACAATAAGAGTGAACTGTCAAGGCGCTTCAGGGCGGCCTTCGCGGCGGATGCGCTTACAAGCGGATGGACGCCGCGCAGTGACCTGGATGTGATGCTGTTCCATGACACGAAGGATGATGTGGTGCCCGTGGATAACTTCTACGCGATGAGCCGGTTCCTGAAGGAGAAAGGGATTAAAACGGAGGAGTTTGTGGGTGAATACAGTTCTGAGACAACGAAGGAGTGGGGGATTACGAACCATGAGGTTTCGGCAGTCACCTTCTTCCTGCGGATTATTGAGTGGGTGAATCGCAACTATTAAGAGCCTACGCTTACCATCCTGACCAGAGCTGGCGGTTGTATTTGCGGTACAGTTCGTCCCACCGGGTGATGGTGGCGCCGAAGAAGTCGCGGGTGTAGCCGTTGAGGAAGTCTTCGCGCTCCTCCTGGGGCAATGACTGCCAGGTCTGTTCTACGAAGGGGAGTTCACGTTTTCCCTTATCCAGAAAGTATTGTTGTGTCTTCTGCATGGAGGTACGGCAGCTTCCCCACCTTACGGTTGCCAGGCGGTTGGCCAGGCGGTAATGCCATAGGGCGGCGTCGTCACGCAGGCGGTGCTGGCCGCAGATGTTGAGCATCATGGGTAGGGTGGTGTTGCCGGAGAAGACGGGGAAACGGGGTGACTGCCCGGGGTTGTCAAGGCATATCCATGCTACGCCGCCTATCTGATCAGGCAGCCAGGAGCGTAGTTGTATGATGGTGCTGTAGGCGCACCAGCTGACGCTTACAGTGCGTATGTTCTGCATGGTGGAATCATTCAGGAGTTTTCCGTAGAGGGTGATCTCGTCTGGTCTCATCCAGGGGTTGGTGATCATGGCTTTCCCCTTGACGGCTGAACGGGCGGCCAGGCTGTCCACCCGGCAGGAGAGGCTTTGGTCGGTTCCCTCATAATAAGAGCCCAGCAGCTGGGCTATGCGCTCTACGCTTACCAGTGAATCGGGTTTCACACTTACGGGCAGTTCCTCCATATCGGCGGTGAATCCGCGTGAGGGGGCTAACTGCTGCATGATGTAGAGTTCCCTTACGGAGTAGTTCTTGGGTTCGTCAAAGTAGTTGCCGCCGCTGTAGGCTTTCCAGAAGGAGAAGTCTTCCTTGCCGTCCCAGAGTTTCATCTTACGGGCTACCTGGAATACGTTCTCGGATGCCATGAAGTGGTCGGGGTCTGTGAGGTCTATCTTGCCGATACGGCTGACGTTGGCGCTGACGGCTATCTCGTCATCGGGGATGCGCTGGGCGGCCCATACGCCGCCTATCTTCTTGGGGCCTTCGCCCTGTACCTCAAAGATCCATACTTCATTGGGGTCGGCTATGGTGAGGCATTCGCCGCTGTCTCCGTATCCGTATTTCTTAATGAGTTCGCCCATCAGGCGGATGGCTTCACGGGCGGTGGTGCAGCGCTGCAGGGCTACACGTGCCAGTTCCTCGATCATGAACATGCCGGCTGTGTTCTGCATGGTGTCCCGGCCTCCGTAGGTGGTTTCGCCGATGCCTAACTGATGTTCGTTCAGGCAGGGGTAGGCGGTATTGAGGTAGCGGTAGGTGTGGCTGGCCTGGGGTATCTGGCCTTTCTCCTTGACGCCGGTACGGTCTGCGGCGTGTTCGGTGTGCATGGTTCCCTCATAGATGCTCATGACGGTATCACGGGGGTAGTCCTGTGCGGGTACGATGTCCATCCAGGTGCGGTACCAGGAGTCGCAGGTGTGGCTGGTGATTACGCTGCCGTCGGCAGAGGCTTTCCTGCCTACCATGATACTGGTGCAGGCGTCCTTGTCAAAACTGTCTGCATGGCCTGTTGTTGCCAGCAGTAATAGCATCAGGGGGAGTATTATTATTCTTTTCATTCCTTTTTATATTATTTTATGATGCAAAGGTAGTGATTTTACCATAAATTCCTTAATTTTGGGGGCAAAATATGTAAAAATAGCCCCCCTCTCCGAAAGGTGAGATAATTGACTTTTATTAAATTAAATATATAAACACTATGAGACATTTATTTTTATTTTTGGCTGTGATGTTCTGCTTGTGCGGAACGGCTAAGACTGAGGTCAGGGATTCCAAGACCAATTATGCGCGTGAGGTATTACAACCCTATGTGGACCGTGGTGAACTGCCCGGCGCTATCAGTATCTTCTACAAGGATGGTGTGCAGGAGACTTGCTGCATAGGTTATGCGGATGTGGAGAAGAAGCGTCCCATCAGGTTGGATAATGTGTTTATGCAGTGTTCGCAGACGAAGGGGTTCTGCGGTGTTACCATTGCCAAGCTGGTGGAAGAGGGTAAAATCTCGTTGGATGACCCTGTGTCCAAGTACTTGCCTGAGTTTAAGGAGCTGTGGGTGCAGGACAGCGATAAGGATGGTATCAGAACGCTGCATAAGGCTAAGAATGTGCTGACTGTGCGTATGGTGCTGAATCATACGGGCGGTTTCCCCTTTGAGTGCAGCGCTAAGCGCAGTGATGTGCGTGGCGGCGGCTGGTCAGGCGGTGCTCCCCTGCGTCAGGTGGCCAGCATTGCTGCGGGTTCGCCTATTATGTTTGAGCCCGGTACACGTGATATGTACTCTAACACGGGTATTGACATTGGCGGCGCTATTGTGGAGGTGGTTACCGGTATGAAGTGGGAGGAGTACCTGAAGAAGGAGGTGCTGGATCCCCTGGGTATGAAGAGCACTTGGTTCTGGCCTACTGACAAGCAGCTGAAGACTCAGATTGAGATGTATGACGTGAAGGCTGGTGAGCCTGCCAAGTACCGCCTGGAGAACGGCTGGGAGCAGCGTCCGTATAATGACGGTCATGTATTTGCTTCGGCGGGTGCGGGCTTGTGGACTACTGCCAATGATCAGCTGAAGTTCTATAAGATGCTGATGAACCTGGGTTTGGGTGAGAATGGTGTACGTATCCTGAAGGAGGAGACGGTGAAGAGTATCCTGGCTGTTACTACGCGTCCTGACAATCTGGGCGGTTATTCACTGGGTCTGAACGCTCCTAAGAAGGATGATGAGAATGCGTGGTTCGGCCATGGTGGTGCCTGGGGTACCAACTGTATGGTTAACTGGCATAAGAAGCAGCTGAAGCTGTGGGTGGTTCAGGTGAACGGTCGCCAGCCCTGGAGCAAGGAGGTGGATAAGGCTGCTGAGAAGTTCTTCTCTGCTACGCTGGATACTTCCGGCATTGACGCTTATACGGGAAGGACTAAGTAAAGTTGAAAATTTAAAGTTGAAAGTTGAGAGAATTCTCAGATATAATTAATGGGAGGAAGCGAGTCGCTTCTTCCCATTTTTTATATATACACCTTTAGCAGAATGACTATTTATTATACGACCATCCAAAGTATAAGTGTTCTCATCGACTACGGGATTGGAGTCAGGGGTGAGGCTTTTCATGCTGACCACTTCTTCATCTGAAAGAACAGGATGTATAGTAATACGGTCGAAGTTGGGTCCCCATAGGTCATCATATGCCTGAATGGTAATGGTATTAGTGGAACCTTTCTTCAGAGTAATAGGTATCATCTTCCAACTCATTCCTTCGGGATTCCATGAACTTGTGCAGTCGCCGTTGCTTTGGAAAAAGATGCTATCACCTACCTGCTCGTCGTTAACAAGGAGTTTGGCAGGACGAGTATCCGCTGAAATGTAGTAGATTGTCAGGATGTATTCGCCGTCGTGAGTAGCTTTGATGCGTTTGAACTGAATCTTAGCGCCATTCCCGACGTCACCTACGTAACTGCCTCCAGAAGCATGAAGCGCATCATAAGACTTGCGTTTTGCGCTACCGGTAAGGTAGTTGCTACTTGCCTCTGCCTCGTAAGTTGTACGTTCGAGTGGTACATCCAGATTGTCATTCGGGGAAATCTGCATCAGGAAGCCTCCTTCACTAAGTTCCTTGATGCTAAGGATTTTGTCTTTAGTAACTTCCTTTTTCTCGAACTTAAGGTCCGAGCGGCAGGAGCCATCGCGATAGATATATGCCGTATAGGTCGTTCCTTCTTCCAAAAAATCCAGTTTCACCCTACAGGTTCGTTCATTTACACTGATACCGGATACCCACCAGTCGCTTCCTTTCCTTCGGGCAACTGTGGCATAGGACGTTGGATTGCCCTCCAAAAGCAAACTCTCATCCCATGCGGCGGGCAGTCGTTTCATAATGTCACGACCAATGAAATACTTCAGGTTGTGCGGAGCTTCTGCGATATGTACAATACCACTCTCGAAGAGTGCCGTCAGTGCCAAGTGATGCCCCTGGCTCCTTTGTGTGAGCAGGCTTCCTCGCCAGGTGGCGAAATCGCCAGGCGTGAAGTCCATTGCTCCTACCACATTTCGGGTGAAGAGAACATCTAAATGGTGCTGGGTAGAATTCTTCTTTGGGTTCCAGAACTGTTGTTCACCACCATAGATTCCCTCTTGTGTCATAATGTTTGGATAGGTGCGTCGAAGGCCCGAAGGGCGGGTGCAGCCATGCAGATTGACTAGCATCTTGTATTTCGCAGCTGCCTTGAACAGATTCTCCATTCTGGTCATTGTCTCCTTTGAGTCATCCTCCCAGAAATCAACCTTGACGCCCTTGAAGCCCCAATTTTTATACTTCTTCAAGGTCGCATCCATATTTTCGTTCGAGAAAGATTGGTTGCTACTTAAGGCGGCATTCTGCCAAAGCAAACAATCTACCCCTTTCTTGCCGGCATCGTTAGTAAATGTTGGGAACCACGAAGAACTCCAGCCTGCATCAATGAGGTAGTAAGACCAACCCATCTCCGCTGCAAGCTCACAATGCGCCCATTCGCCTTCGTGGATTCCGCCATAGGCTTCCCTTATCTCGCTCTTGTTGCCATCAGAACCGCCCCAGTACCAAGCAGCAACCCCAGGTTTAATCCAACTGAGATCCTCTATGGTAGTTGGCGGACAGAGGTTCTCTGCCATCGTCGTTTCAAAGATCGCCTTAAGATCTCCGCATACAACCATACGCCATGGCGTTTGGAAAGGCAGGGTGCAGGAGATACGATATGATTTCTCTTCAGCATAGTCTTTAGTCGCTCCTGTCCAACTGTATGAGAATGTTCCATTTTCCTCTTCAGCCTTTGTTAATGAGGTGCAGAATATGCTGCGGCAATCCGCTTCTGATATAAGCATATAATCCTTGCCGTTGTACACAAGAGTAGGGGAGTTGAAACGACCATCACCTGTGCTTGCCAATGTTGACCAGGAAGTATACTTGGTGTATAAACCCTCGTATGGATAGTTTGGATTGTTTCCACCGGAATTGCCCAGGAATCTGCAGGCGAGGCAGTTAGAGAAATTATTCACACGGATAAGACTCGCCTCGTCTGTCAGCGTGGCGTTATAATGCGCTCCGTATTTGGGGATGATGTAACGGAACGCAAAACCGTCATCATATACGCGGAATACTACTGTCTGTTTCCACGTTGACTTTATGGTAGTAACAGATAATGTGTGACAATAATCTCTATATTGGCTGCGCTTGCCAACGGGTAGGGTGTAAGCATCATCTACAATAGATGAATCCACGCTCTCCAGTTCCAGACCTTCTGTCAGATCCTGTATAGAAACTTTCAATCCCAATGGGGATTCATTAACAAGGATCCTGTCATCTCTGCTTACTGTATAACTGAGCTTACCATCCACTAAGTGAACGGTAGCTTTCAGATGTCCGTCAGGCGATGTTATATTGAAGTCCTCTGCCCACAGAGCGAAGGAGAACAACAAAAGAATACATGGTAATAGATTTCTGTACATTATTATATGATTACTTGAAAAGTTCGTCAAGGAACTCATAGAAGGCGGGGTCTTCACCTACAACGGTCTTGATGATTTTGCCTTCGGGGTCAATGACTATCTTGGTGGGGAAGCCGCTGATGGCATATTGGGCTATCAGCTTGGAATCCCTGGGATTATATACCTGCTTCCACTTCAGCTCGTGCTTCTGTACGGCTGCTTTCCATTTCTCCTCGGTATCACCGCAGTCCACACCCAGTATCTCCATGCGGTCAGCATACTTCTCGTAGTACTTCTTCATCTCGGGGAATCCCTTGATACACCAGATGCACCATGAGCCCCAGAAGTCCAGGATGAGGTATTTGCCCCGGAGTGAGGAGAGGCTGAGGTCTGTTCCGTCAATGCTCTTAAGGGTGAAGTCGGGAGCCAACTTTCCGTCCTCGACGTTCTTGCTGTCAGCTTGACGGGTGTTCTGGGGTTCGATACCGGCCTTATCGGTGCTATGGGCATATATGCTTCCTCCCATCAGAAGGGTGAGCATTAAAATCAGAATCTTTTTCATTCTATAACTTCTCTTTAACTTCCTTCTTTAACTTCCTTCTTTAACTTCCTTTTAACTTCCCTTTAACTTCCCTTATTATATATATGTATTAAAGGGTGTCCTTCTGAACGGGGTCGCAGGTCAGGCCGATGCCTAACTTCTTGAATATCTTCTGGTCAACCTCGCTGAGCATGACGGTGGAGTGGGCCTGACAGCCTCTGAGCAGGGGCAGCATGGCCAGTGCCCTGCGGCAGTTGGCGTCATTCTGGCTCAGGACGGAGAGGGCTACGAGCACTTCGTCAGTATGAAGGCGGGGGTTATGTCCGCCCAGGTATTCGGTCTTGGTCTTCTGGATGGGCTCTATCAGATCCTGGGAGATGAGCTTGACGGAGTGGTCAATTCCGGCCAGGTGCTTGGTGGCGTTAAGCAGCAGTGAGGCGCAGGTGCCCAGCAGGGGGGAGCTGCTGGCGGTGATGATGCTGCCGTCCTCCAGCTCGATGGCGCTGCAGGGTACGCCGGTTTCTTCCTGGCGGGCTTTGGCGGCTACGGTGCACTTGCGGTAGTCGGTGTCTATCTTGGCTTGCTTGAAGAGGAGTTTCAGCTTGGTTACTTCGTTCTCGTTGCAGGCTCCGAGGGCCATTTTGTCAAGGGCGGTATAGTAACGGCGGATGATTTCCTGAAGTGAGGCTTCCTGGCAGATTCCATCATCAGATATGCAGAACCCTACCATGTTGACGCCCATGTCTGTGGGGCTCTTGTAGGGGCACTTGCCGTAGATGCCTTCGAAGATGGCATTCAGGACGGGGAAGATCTCTACGTCGCGGTTGTAGTTGATGGCTACCTCTTTATAGGCTTCCATGTGGAAGGGGTCAATCATGTTGACGTCATTGAGGTCGGCGGTGGCGGCTTCGTAGGCGATGTTGATGGGGTGCTTCAGGGGCAGGTTCCATACGGGGAAGGTCTCGAACTTGGCATATCCTGCCTCTACTCCGCGCTTGTGCTCGTTATAGAGCTGGGACAGGCAGACGGCCATCTTGCCGCTGCCGGGGCCGGGGGCTGTTACGATGACCAGGGGCATGGTGGTCTCTACGAAGTCATCCTTGCCGAAGCCTTCGTCACTGTCTATGAGGTCCACGTTGTGGGGATAGCCCTCGATGGTGTAGTGGTAATAGGCTTTGATGCCCATGCTTTCCAGGCGGTGACGGTACTGGTCGGCGGAGCTCTGGCCGTTATAATGTGTGATGACTACATTGTTGACGCGGAAGCCGCGGTTCTGGAATTCGCTGCGCAGGCGCAGGACGTCCTCGTCATAGGTGATTCCTAAGTCCTGGCGGATCTTGTTCTTCTCGATATCTATGGCGCTGATGACGATTACAATCTCGGCTGAGTCTGCCAGCTGCTGCAGCATGCGCAGTTTGGAGTCGGGCTGGAAGCCGGGCAGTACGCGGCTGGCGTGGTGGTCGTCAAAAAGCTTGCCGCCGAGCTCCAGGTAGAGTTTGCCCTTGAACTTGGCGATTCGCTCCTTAATATGTTCGCTCTGTATGCGAATGTATTTCTCGTTGTCAAATCCGTATTTCATCTTTTTACCTTTTTATAACGTTAACTTCTCTTAAACTTTTAAACCATTAAACTCCTTAAACCCTTAAACCGTAAACTTTCAACTTGTTTCAGTTTCTTACTACCCTGGTGAATTCGGGCTTGGCGTCCTTCTGGTTGAGCAGCTTGACGTAAACGGCCATCTTGCCGGCATTGCTGTCGTCTGAGAGGCGTGTGATGAAGCAGTACTCGGTTCCGTTCTCTCTGTATCGCTTGGAGACGGAGGTGGGGGTTCCCAGGGGGTAGGGATAGTCATCACATGCCTGGTGGAAGATGTTCTTGTCTGCGTCTGTGAGCTCAAGCTGTACGTTAAAGTCCTGCAGTTCCTCTACCTCGCCCTGTATGTATCCGTTGCGGATGAGGAATTCATTGAGTTCCTCGGGCAATGAGTTCAGACGGGCGTTACGGATGCCGAAGCCATCCATGATGATGGAGTGGGGCAGCTGTTCCTTCAGGTCACTGATACTGGTCTCCAGACCGCCGCTGCCGAAGGTGCAGAAGGGTACTATCATCTTGCCCTCCAGTCGTGCCTTCTTAATGAGTGTGGCGATGGGTGAGGCGTAGGTGCCGAACCAGATGGGATAGCCCAGGAAGATGATGTCGTACTTCTGAATGTCGGACTTGACGGGCTTGATGGCCGGGGTCTCGCCGTTCTTATGCTCTTTCTTGCAACGCTCAATTGTTTCCTCGAAACTTCCCGAATAGGGTTCCTCGCAGATAATCTCCTCGATATCGGCTTCCAGGCTGGATTTCAGCTGGTTGGCAACAGATGCTGTTGCTCCCGTCTGGGAGTAGTACAGGATCAGTACTGTGTTCTGCGGTGTTTCCTCTTTAACTGCATCGTTCTTCTTGTTGCTGCTGCAGGCTATCATACACATGCAGGCAAACATCAAAATGACAATCTTCTTCATACAGATAAGTTTATACTTTTTGAATTATAATACAAAATTACATCTTTTTCCTCTAATAAAGATTTTATGAGGGTTATTTTTCTTTAAATTCAATAAAATATTCATATTATCGGTTCTTTTTCTTGCGTCTTTGTGATTTTGTTGTAATTTTGTCTTCAATATAAACCAAAAACGTAATCCGGAAACAATATGCGGGAAGAAGGAGCCTTGAAGAATTTGAACAAGATCGCTATTATCGCGGGGGAACGCAGCGTTTCATTTGCGGAAGCATTGCAGTATATCAATATGTTTGCGGGACAGATTCCCCTCTCTGACAGGCAGCGTATTATTGTTTTCAGTGAGAACAGCGAGGGCTGGATTTACGCTTTCTTCAGCATCTGGCAGAAGGGCGGGATAGCGGTTCCTGTGGATGCGAGCAGTACGGTCTCGGACCTCTCATACATTCTGCGTGACTGCAAGCCTCACGGTATCTGGACCTCACGCCGCAATCTGCCGGTTGTCCGGCAGTCCCTTGCGGATACGGGGCAGGAGATTCCCTACTATATTATAGATGATATGATGAAGAGGCAGCCTGATGCTTCTGCGGAGTTGCCTGAGCGGCTGCCCTGGGCGGAGCTGGAGGTTCCTTACAACCAGAAGATTGCCCTTATCATCTATACATCGGGTACTACGGGCAGCCCTAAGGGGGTTATGCTCAGTTACCAGAATATGATGGCGAACATTAAGGGTGTGTCCCAGGATGTGCGTATCTATACCAGCAGCAGGCGCACGATGATTCTGCTGCCCTTGCATCATGTGCTTCCGCTGATGGGAAGTGTGGTGGCTCCGTTCTGGACGGGCGGTGGTGTGGCCATCTGTCCCAGCCTGACTGCGCCTGACCTGATGGATACGCTGTGCCGGGGTAAGGTGGCTATTGTGATTGGCGTGCCCCGTCTGTGGCAGATGCTGTACGGGGGTATCAAGAAGAAGATTGACTCTAATATCATCACTTCCTCGCTGTTCGGCATGTGTGCTTTCTTCCGCAGCAGGACGCTCTCCAGGATTGTCTTCGGCAGTATCCGCCGTAAGATGGGCGGTCATATCAGGTACTTTGTCAGCGGCGGTGCCGCACTCAGCAAGGAGATTGGCGAGGGCCTGAAGACACTGGGCCTGGATGTACTGGAGGGGTACGGTATGACGGAGACGGCTCCTATTATCTGCTTTACCCGTCCTACGGATATCCGCCCGGGCTGTGTGGGATTGCCTCTGCCGGGCATTGAGTGCAAACTGGTAAACGGGGAGTTGTGTGCCAAGGGCCCCAATGTGATGCTGGGTTACTATAACCGCCCTGAGGAGACGGCTCAGGTGATAGATGAGGACGGATACATCCATACCGGTGACTTGGCTACCATTGACAAGAAGGGCCGTGTTACCATCACTGGCCGTACGAAGGAGATCATTGTGCTGAGTAACGGCAAGAACATTGAGCCCAGCGAGATAGAGTATAAACTGGAGCAGTATGACCGCTATGTTAAGGAGGTGGCTGTGATGCAGGATGATGATCTGCTGCGTGCCATTGTGGTGCCGCAGAGCCCTTGGGCTTCGCTGCTGAGCGATACGCAGGTGGAGGTGGCGCTGAAACATGAGGTGATAGAGCCCTATAACCGTTCGGTTGTCAATTATAAGAAGGTTATGGCGCTTACCGTCTATCGGGGCGAACTGCCCAGGACGAAACTGGACAAGCTGCAGCGCTTCAAGCTGAAGGCGCTGCTGGAGGAGTGCCGCACCTCGCAGCCGGTATGCAATGCAGAGCCTGAGCCGGATATGGAGGAATACCGTATTATCAGGCAGTTCATTGAGGCGGAGAAGAAGATTCCCGTTAAGCCCTCTTCGCACATTGAGACGGATCTGGCTATGGATTCATTGGATAAGGTGGGTCTGCAGGGTTTCATTGAACATACCTTCGGTATGAAGATTATGGTGGATGAGATGGCGGCCTTCCCCGATATCAGGGCTATGGCTGAGCATGTGGCCTCCTGCAAGACGATGGTCAAGGTGGAGGAGGTGGACTGGCACCGTCTGCTGAACGAGCAGGTTCCTGACCTGAGGATTCCGCAGGCTTCCTGTCTGATGCCGCTGGTGAGCAAGTGCCTGAAACTCTTCCTGTGCCTCTATAACTCACTGGGTATTCACGGTAGGATACAGATTCCGGCTAAGGGACCGTATATCCTGGCGCCTAACCATCAGAGCTTTATTGACGCTCCTGTTGTGCTGAGCGGCCTTACCTGGAGGCAGATGCGTTCCTGCTACTTCTATGCCACTGAGCAGCATGTAAGGGGTAAGTTGCGTAGGGCTCTGGCTGACAAGAACAATACCATTATTATGGAACAGGCTCACCTGAAGGAGAGTATCCAGAAGTTGGCCCAGGTGCTGAAGGAGGGGAAGAATATTGTGATTTTCCCTGAGGGAAGCCGAACCCATGATGGTGATATCGGTGACTTCAAACTTTCCTTTGCTATATTAAGTAAAGAATTGAACGTACCTATTATACCTGTTTGTATCAGAGGTGCTTATGAGGCATGGCCGAGGAACCGGAAGTTTATACATCCCCGTCATATCGAGGTGCATTTCCTGCCACCCGTGATGCCTACTTCTGATATTACCTATCAGCAGTTGGCCGATAAGGTGAAGAAGGCTATACAGAAAGTGCTTTAAAAAATAGAAAAAGGATTAGAAGACACGTTCTAATCCTTTTTCTGTATAGTATATAATCTCTTGTTCTCTTTCCTTAATCCTGGAAGAGGGATTCCTGTGAATTGATCTCTTCCAATGTGAAGGCTGATGAGCCGTCGAAGCAGTGGGTGCAGACCTGTTCCTTAGGAAGGCCGATGGCCTCAATCAGTGTCTCCAGTTTGCTGAACTTCAGCGAGTCCAGATTCAGCCGTCTGGCTATCTCGTCCACCATGCGCTTGTATTCCGGACTGTCAGTACGTGTGTAGGCTTCCAGATTCTTGTTCTCGTCACCTTCAAAGTCTTTGATAACCCTGCGGGTGATAAGTTCCAAATCGCTCTTGCTGGCACTGAAGTTGATGAATTTGCATCCGTAAACCAGTGGGGGGCAGGCTATACGCATGTGTATCTCCTTGGCTCCTAACTCGTGGAATATCTTGGCATTGTCATGCAGCTGTGTGCCGCGTACGATGCTGTCATCGCAGAAGAGTACACGCTTGTCACGTAACTTGGCTGTATTGGGGATAATCTTCATCTTGGCTACCAGGTTACGCATTTCCTGATTGCTGGGGGTAAAGCTGCGGGGCCAGGTAGGTGTGTACTTGTTGATGGCCCGGCTATAGGGGCATTTGTGTCCCTCGGCATAACCTACGGCCATACCGATACCGCTATCGGGGATACCGCATGCGCAGTCCACCTCGGTCTTGTCCTCAATTCCCATACGGCGGCCGCACTCGTTACGTACCCATTCTACGTTACGTCCTTCGTAGCAGCTGGTGGGGAATCCGTAATATACCCACAGGAAGGAGCAGATCTGCATACGCTTGTTGGGCTTGCGCAGCTGTTCCATCTTTTCCGCCGTAATGCGGACAATCTCGCCCGGGCCGATAAAGTATTTGGTCTCATAGCCTAAGTTAGGGAAGGCGGTATTCTCGCTTGTCACAGCCATGGCGCCTTCTTTCCGGCCGACTACGATGGGGGTGCGGCCCCATGAGTCACGGGCTGCTATGATTCCGTTTTCGGTAAGGAGCAGCATGGAGCAGGAGCCCTTGATGTTGTTGAAGACATTCTCAATGCCGGTAACAAAGTCCTTACCTTTAATAATAAGCAGTGCGATAAGTTCGGTAGGATTGATTTTGCCTGAGGAGAACTCGCTCAGGTGACCGCCTTCGGAGAGCAGCTTCTGGCACAGGTCCTCCTGATTGTTTATCTTGGCCACCGTCACTAAGGCAAAGCGCCCCAGGTGGCTGTTCATGAGCATGGGCTGGGCATCTGTATCGCTGATTACGCCTATACCGGCATTTCCCTTGAACTTATCCAGCTCATCCTCGAACCGGGTCCTGAAATAAGTGCTCTCTAAGTTGTGAATACTGCGGAAAAATTCGCCTTCTTCGCTAAGCGTAACCATACCGCCACGCTTGGTTCCCATATGCGACTGGTAGTCCGTACCGTAAAAAAGGTCTGCCCTGCAGGGCTGCATGGATACTGTCCCGAAAAAACCTCCCATAAATTTCCTTGTTATCTTTTTATCTTAAAACTGGGTGCAAAGGTAATTCATTTTCATTAAATAGCATAGCTATCATGAATATTTTTTTTCTTAGTTTCTCTCTTTTTGTATGTGATGAGATTAATACCTTATTATCTTCTTTCCATTCATGATGTAAACTCCCCGGCTCAGTCTGCTGAGGGCCTGCTTCTGACCTCCCTTGGAGGGCTGGTGACTGATACGCTGGCCGGCGAGGTTGTATATGGCTCCATCATCACGGCTGGTGGCTTGGGCAGGTCTTATCCCGTCCTCATCATCGTTGCGGTAGGTGTCGTCAGCCCATTTGTAAACGGGGTTGTGACTGGAGTCAGGAATGGGGTAGGGGTCGGAGCCCAGATTCTGATACCATGCCATATCACCGTCTTTACGGTCACCGTTCAGCTGGTAGCAGAGGGCACCGTTCCTGCAATCATCGGCTGTGGCCTGCCTGACTCCCGACGGCACATCCGCATTCCAGTCAGTATGATAATAGCAGTTGTCCTGCAGCAGCAGACTGTTGTTCCTGCATATCACGTCGCTGCCGGAAGCGCTGATGTTGAACGAGCCCGTCACCAGTGTGCTGACCATTATGACAGGCGCTGTCGCCCAGCCGCATACTCCTCCGCAGGAGCTGGTATTCGTTCCGCTGAGGGATCCTGCAAACAGGCAGTCCCTGACCTCTGATATCTCTGTGCTTTCACTGTTCAGGCCGATAAGCCCGCCGTGAGTTCCGTCACCGTTGACGGTGCTGATTATGTCTGTATAACACTGGCATCTTATCAGCTGGCCTCCTGTCATATTGCTGACAATACCGCCGGCGAACTTGCCATTAGTCCTGATAGTCCCCAATACGGTCAGGTCCTGAATGGTGCCCGATACATTATGGAACAGTCCTGCGTAATCGGAAGTCCGTTGCATGTTTATCCTGATGGAATGTCCGGCTCCGTCAAAGCATCCTGCGAATGATGTTCCCATGCCGATCATCGTATTATAACCCGTAAAGTCTATATTGTCTCCCAGTACGGCGGATGCTGTGTTGTCGCCTGAGGCAATATACTGGGCATACCAGGCTAACTGCCGATCGGTAGAGAGGATGAAGTATCCCCTTTCGTCCCTTGGCATCGTGTTCTCGTCACAGCGTCCGCATACTATGCATATACCGTCCACTATGATATGGCTGTCACGGTTCTCGTAGTCAGGGTTGTTGGTGTAGCCTCGTCCGGTTTCGTAGGGTGTTCCGTCACAATGAACACGCGAGACTGAATAGACCGCTCCTCTGGTACTGTCCAGTGAGGGTGATGCGTCCGTTCCTAGCTGCTGGTACCATAGGGGTTCTTTGCAGTTCATGTTCATCTGGTAGCAGGCCTCGCCGTCGGTCATCTGCTCCTGCGTAAAATAGGTAAGGTTGCCGCATCCGTTTGGAGCGCCCCATGTATCGTAGGCATAATTGCCGGATGATGTGACGTTGCCGGCATTTCTGGACAGGATATCGCTGCCGTTGCGGGATACGCTGATATTGGCGCTTACCAGACAGTTCCTGATGATGGTGGATGAGGAGGCCCAGCCTACCACACCGCCGCAACATTCTGTGCCAGAACCGCTCAGGCTACCGCTTATATGGCAGTCTGATATATAGGTGTTGTTGTTGCTTACGCCCACAATGCCTCCGTGTGTACCGTCACCTCTTACCGAACTGATGATCCGCAGGTCAGTAGTACAGCGTTCTATACGGGCTCCTTCTGTATTACTGGCTATGCCCGCAGCGTACTTGCCACTGGTCTGAAGCGTCCCCCTGACAGTAAGGTCCCTTACATTTCCGCTCAGATGGCGGAACAGGGCGGCATTATCCTGCGAGGTATTTATCCTGACGGTTATGCTATGGTGATTGCCGTCGAAGGTTCCCTTGTAATTAATCCCGTCTCCGATCATCACATTCCCATATTCCGTAAAGTCAATGTCAGCTGTCAGTGTCGCTGAGGCGGTTGCCTTGCCACCGTTGACCAGATCAGCGAATTCCTTCAGGTCCTGTGCCGTGGCGATGTCATAATGCTCTTCCTCCCCGTCCTGGTTCCGCGTACGTTCGTCCAGGAACGGAATGCGTTCACGGATGTACTCACGCAGGTACTCCACTTCCCCCTCGTATGTTCCGGCTACACGCGGATTCAGGTGCTGTACTGTTCCCAGTATGGGCCATCTGAGGAAATTCAGCCGCTGACTCTCCTGAAGAACCTGGGCGGTAGAGTCAATGTAGGCTATGAGACTCTCTTCCGTAATACCCCAATCCAGGCGGGCTGTCTCCCACATGACACGCAGCGAGTCACAGAAGGCATTGTCCGTGAATATCCGTTTCAGCAGTGTGCGTGAGTTGCCTGCTCCGCCCCGTGCCAGTGACAGGTAGTCTCCGTAATTGCGGTTGGGGTAATATCGGCTGTCATTATCGAAGGCCAGGTCAAAGTCCCATACCGTCTCCACCCTCAGTTTGTCAGCTCCGCGGTCCTTGCTGATATAGCAGCTGTGGAAGGCATCGGGGTTGCCTGTCAGTTCCTCTACCAGCCAGTAGCGTTGCAGGCTTTCGGCATCCAGCATTGACCGGTAGCCCTGTTCCGGATCCGTGAAGCTTTTGCTCATGATGCGGGTCTCCATCTGGTTATAGAAATCCTCTATGTACTTGTGCTGCTCCGTGGTGATTTCATCCTCGTCAGGCGATTTGATTGTCACAGGCGAGCCGAAACGGGTCTGGAACCATGAGGTCTCCTGGCTGGCATAGCCGTCCAGCTCCAGCAGATATCCGCCCGTCAGTGCCTCGCCTTCAATGTCATCGGGGCTCATCTCTGTAATATTCACACGGTTCTTGTCAACCGTTATCTGGTCCGTCAGCTGGTAACAGCCCTTATACTCACCGTTTACAATCACATCCACCGGCTGACTCCAGGGCGTGTAAGGCATCTTCATGCGGCGCGCTATCTCAAAGCTCACCAAGTTACGCATCAGGGTCTTGTCGCCATAGTTGTTAATGAGCGTCCACTTCTTGGCCTTGGCAGGCGACTTCATGTCGCTGTCCTTGAACAGATGCTTCTTGCTATCCAGTTTTATACGGTACGGCTTCTTGGGGAAGGAGAGGCTGGCATTGCCGCGAAGACGTGTGGTTCCCGTCTCATTCTGAACCTTTGTTCCGTTTTCATAAATGATTGTATATGAGCTTACTATATCATTTACCTTATCGTAAGGGTCTATATGGTCCTGTGTATTGATAACCACCGTGGGAAGGTTGGTGAGCTGATAGTACATACTGTCTTTACCCTCGGACTCATAGCCGTAGAATTCCAGCTCGGCTATGTTGCAACGGGCCTCAGCGGGTCCCACGTAACGAACATACCGGAAGCCGCGGCTCACATTAACGTCAGCATAGTCTGTCTGGCCGATGGTCCCTTCCCGGCTGATGACGTAAAGCGGGTAGGAGGTCAGGAAGTCTGGGTCGTCAGAGCCTTCGAACAGACCCAGTACCACGCGCCTGGGACCCACACCGTCATTGCGGGGGCTCCAGCCCACACGTGTAATCACATGGGGCTTACCTAAATCCAGTCCTGCCCACGTCTTGCTTCTTTCCCAACTGGCAAAGAAGGTATTCAGGTTTCCGTCAAATGCGTTGGCGACAGTGTTCACCGTTGTGCTGGGCTGACTGGAATTGCCGTAGTCAACGGACAGCGGTGAACCTATGGGTGTTCCTGCAAGTTTATAGGAGACATTGTCAGCCAGGCAGTACAAGGCCGGCAATAGGAACAGTAATAATATGTTGGTTTTAAGTTTCATCATTAGGATAATCGTTCACCCTGCATTCCTCAGGGTGAGTGGGGTTTCTGGTGGATAATGGTCAGATGAAGGGATGGCAGTTATGACTCCTCACTCTTCACTTCCATTTCCTCATTCTCCGCAGCCGGGGATACGGGGCGGGGGCTTTTGTTTATCGCGCTCAGAATCATCTTCCTGACTTGCATGGGATGCTCTATGCAATGCACCTGATGACTGGTGCCCCCACTGCCTACCAGCTCCACGCAGCCGGTGCCTAACATACGTTGCCAGATGGTCTGGTAGTAATTAACCGTCTCAATGCGTTGTAGGGGAATCTCCGTCATCTTGATATTGAAGATGCCGTCCTTCTGTACAAAGCGGGTATTGGTAATGGCAAATTCGGAGCGGGTGCGTACGATACGGCCTATGAGTCCGATAATCAGGCCCAGTGCCGCTACTGCCAGCGCAGCGTATATGTACACATGCTGCTCCTTATAATAATATAAGGTACAGGCTGCGCACAATCCGGCCAATACCATCAGCCAACTGCAGCAGATATACTTCCAGATGCTGCTCCAGTGCAGTCTGCCGTTATACTTGATCTCCTCGCCCTCTTCCAGGCTTTTCCTGATAAAATTTCCCATAATGCCTTTTCTTTTTATGCAAAAGTAGGAAGAAATCCTTTACCCTCCAAGCTTTTTCGGGAAGAATTAGAATTCATAACCCAGGTTCAGGAAGAAGTAAGGCTTCTTCGTACGGTTACTATAGCCCAGGCTGGCCCCTACGGGACCGAAGATGGTATTATAGTAATAGGCAATCTGCCCGCCTAACAGGGTGCTTTCGTCAAAGATCTCCCCCAGCTTGTCAGCCTGCTGGCCGGCCGCCAGCTTGAACAGTATATAATGGTTAGTGGCTATGCGCTGCTGCGCCTGCAGCTGAACCGCGATGAACTGCTTCTTCACAATCTCCATATTGCCGACGCCGGCAAACGGCACCTGCTGCTCAATGTAATGTCCGAACCAGTCACCGCCGATGATATTGCCGAATACGGGCGGAACCTCCTCACCGAAGGTCAGGCGTCCGTACACCATAGGCTGCAGAGTGAACCTCTTCCCGAAGGTGAATGACATACGCCAGTCAGCGCTGACATCAAACATACCGTTGTGACCGTTCAGTTTCAGGAAATTGTCAGTCAGGTATGCGTATTCAGCCTTGAAGCGGGCACCACGGGTAGGGAAGATCCAGTTATCCTCGCTATTGTATTCGGCACGCGCCCTGTAGCTGATGTAATGCTTATTGTCCAAAGGCTGCGGCTCTATGGTACTGTCGTCAGCAATCAGCTTCTCACGGAACTTGATATAGTCCCAGCGTAATCCTATCTGCAGGTTAAAATGCTTAATGTCAAAGTTAAGCGGCAGCACCTCAGCCTGATGCTGATGGTACAGAATACTGAAGTCATGGTCACCGTTCATATAAACATCCATATCGTTCCGGCGGAAGGTATAGGTAACTGTAGGACGGGTAAAGCTGCGCGGATGAATCGTCCATCCGCCATGTACCATAATACGTTTGCCCAGACGCAATGTTAAATCCGCGTTCATAGGGATTGTCGTATTGAACGGCAAATCGGCACTCACCTGCAGCGAGGCGTGCTCCTCCAAATCATAGCGCATACCCGCATGCAGCTGCACAGTCTTGCGGTTACCTCCCGCTATAATCACACGTACTCCGTTCTTCTCCGGGACAAAACGGCACTCGGCCGTCTGATAGAACAGGTCCGTACGCATACAAGTGGTAATCTGCCGGGCCAGGTCAGCGTCAATGCTGTCCCGCTTACTCAGATGGAACTTCTGGCGCAGGAACATCTCAGTCTGCGGCGTCATGTTCTCAAAGGTATAATTCGTAACATGCAGTTTTTCCGTCATAACCTGCGGACTCACAGGCCTCAGTCTGACCGGACGGAAACTGTCGCCAATACCAATCCGCTTCTTCAGGGCTATTATTTCATCCCAGTGCGCCATCGCCTCCTCCTCACCACGGCGGATAAGCGTATCTATCGCAGCTGCCGAGAAACTGGCCGACCCGTATCCCTTAGTATTCACCTGCATGTGCAGGTCAGTGATAGCCAGGTTCTCCTCCACCTTATTCTTACAGTTCACATCCACTATCTGCCCGATGATGCTCATCGTTCCGCCCAGGTCCTCAGCAGTCTTCGGAGCACCCTGAACAGTAACACCTATAATGATGTCAGCACCCATCCGTTTGGCAATGTCAGCAGGGTAATTGTTCTTAAGACCGCCGTCCACCAACACCTTTTCCCCAATCCTGACAGGTGAGAAAGCACCCGGGATTGACATAGATGACCTCATCGCCTGCGGCAGCCTGCCGCTATGGAAGTCCACTTCACTGTTATCAATGATATCCGTAGCCACACAGGCAAAGGGGATAGGCAAGTCCTTGCTGAAGTCCAGCGAGTCAGTATAACCCGTACACAGATGCTGGAACAGTTCCGCCAGATTCTTACCCTTGATCAGACCGCCCGCATTCATATCGCGCTTACCGATGGTCAGACCCGTAGTAAACACATACGTGTACTGCCTGAGCCTGTCCCTCAGACTCTGATTCCTAAGGTCCTCCTTGTCACTGATAACGTATGTCCAGTCCTGAGCCCTTGCCACCGAGTCCAGCGCATCCGCATTATAGCCTATGGCATACAGGCCGCCGATAATACTGCCCATTGACGTACCTGTGACTATGTCCACCGGAATGCCCGCTTTCTCCAATACCTTCGGCACCCCTATGTGCGCCATTCCCTTGGCACCGCCGCCGCTCAGCACCACACCCACTTTTTTCCTCTTCGTCTCAGTATGATGCTGTTGGGCCATCACCGCACTGCCCATCATCATGGCAGCCGCTAACAATAGTATTTTTCTCATATTACTCATTTTCCCTTCTGAAATTTCAGCCGGTACTCCATCGGAGTCATGTGCGTATGTTCTTTAAAGTATTTGCCGAAGAAGGAGGCATTCGGGAAATTCAGCTCCCGGGCAATCTCCTGCATCGTCATATCCGTAAACCGTAACCTGTGCTCTATTGCCTTCACGGTAAACAGATGGATATACATGCTCGGTCTCTTATCCAGCACCTCCTTCAGGATAGTAGAAAGATACTTGGGCGTCACATTCAGCAATCTGGCAAAATCATCCACCTTGCGGATGCGTCCGTCACTCTGTTCCAGCAAGTTCATAAACCTGTCCACTATGCGTCTCTTGTGCAGGACGGAAGTCCTGTTCTGACGCGTATCGTTACACTGCTTGCTTTTGATATTCTCCCTAAGGATAGCCAGTATCTCCAGGAAAACCGTACTCACCAGTGAACGCACAATGTCCGTCTTCAGTGGGGCGGAACAGTTTCTCATCCGCTGGCACAGTAGTCCGAAGTACTTCTTCAGCACCTCATGCTCCACGTCTTTCAGATGTACCTGCGGGTACAGCTTTAAGGCCGACATATCATCCAGCGTGGTTTTAGAGTTCAGGTTGATGTTCCATAACTCACTGCGAGTGGAGAATATCATCCGGCATTTAAAGTCCGGCGAGGCCAGGAAATTACTTCCCACACTGCGGGCCATGAACAGAAACAGATCATGCTGCTTCAACTGAATCATCGTTCCGTCATATTCAAATTGCACCCAGCCTTTGGTACAGATAATGATAATAGCATGCTCCCGCAGGCATACCTCACCTGTCGGCACCGTGCCATAGTTGTCCACAACCACCAGGTCACTGTTATCCCCCAGTCTTAACGTCTCCGTTCCTTTCTGGGTTTTGTCATTATCCTTTGCCATTCTTCTGTTCAGTTTCTTTCTGCCCTCAAAATTCGCAATTTATTTCCGAATTCCGATGTCCGATATTTCAGATATTCCACTTGCCTTCACATTCTTTAACAATTTAAGCCTTAACCGACCTGCAATATTGGAAATAATCTGACTCTCCTCACACAGAAATCACTGAAATCACCATTCCTGGTCCCATACGGTTTCCTCTTTGGTGCGACTTTCTGTGTCGCCCATTCCTCCTCCGTTCACGAAGTCGGTACCCATATAACCGCAATGGCCGATGATGCCACCCACTTGCTGATTATCGGAGCTCATTTCAATGGAGGCGGCACTGGTACATCCCCGAATGACGGTCTCGCCGCTCCTTATGTCACCGGCGATACCGCCAGCATATCCCTTTGTGCTGATTCTGACGTCATTTGTCACATGGCAGTTTTCGACGGTTGAGGTTGTCTGTCCCTTCTTGATGTATGCGACGATGCCTCCTGCAGCCGAATTGTCTGTCATGTTGAATGTGCTGGCAGAGAGCTTCAGGTTCCTGATGGTAGCACCCGCAATGGTGCCGAAGAGGCCTTTGCGTTCGTCGCCACTCATATTGATGCCGCTGACGGTGTGGTTCTGCCCGTCGAATGTTCCGGCGAAATAATAGCTGGCAGCACTGCTTTGGGCAATGGGGGTGAAGTTGTTCTCTGTGCCGTCGAACGCTATGTCGTTCGCGAGCCGGAAGAACTTGCCCTCGTAGTGGTCGGCGGCTATATTAGACCTTTTTCCGGTGTATTTGTTATCTTTAACATGAAATATCAGCTCACATTTTTTATTCCCTGAGTAACATACTCAATTCTCGCTTGAAGATGATAGATATATCATGCAATGCCTATCAACTCTACTTCAAATATAAGTGTTGAGCCACCGGGGATACCTGGCTGTGAGAATTTGCCGTAACCCATCTCAGCAGGGATGTATAGTTCCCATTTGTCTCCGATGTGCATTTGCTGCATGGCGATTATCCAGCCCTCAATCAGATCACAGAGCCTGCAAGCCAGAGGAACACCGCCACGGCTGCTGTCAAACTGCCTGCCGTCAATGGTCTTGCCCGTGTAGTGGGCTGTGATAATATTGCGGACTGATGGCTTGGGGCTTGACTGGTTGCCCTCATTCAATACCTTGTAGTATATTCCTCTCGGAAGGGTCTTTACGCCTTCTTCCTTAGCCTTGGCTTCAAGCCATTCCTTGTTTGCCTGTATGTATTCCCGTTTGTTCATAAGAGACGAATTGTTATTTCAACTTTCTTTCCTGCACGCAAAGATAAACCAAATTTCGGGAATAATAGCAGATTCTGTTTTTTAAAATCGGTTTTTCTTCTGTTCAGGCTGAAATCCCGTAGAGATTGATGGCGTGTCAGGTTTCTTGCCCCTTGCTCCTTGCTCCTTGCCCCTCTTTTTTTGTCTTTTCTTTCGTTTATCACTCACTTTTTTGTATCTTCGCAGTCAGAATAGTAAGATGAATAGTATGTTAAAGCAATTTCTATCCATAATGAGTCGCTTTCTGAGGCCGTACAGAAGGTATCTGGTGTGGTCTGTGGTGCTGAACTTTGTGTCGCAGTGGCTGAATGTGTTCTCCTTTGTGGTACTGATTCCTATCCTGAATATCCTGTTCAAGATAGATACTGCTATGTATGAGTATAAGGAATGGACGTGGGATACGCTTAGCAAGGAGCTGGTGGTGAATAACGCTTACGCATGGGTGCAGGAGCTGATAAGTGTTCACGGGGCGCTGCTGACGCTGGTGTTTATGGGTATTGCCCTGATAGTGATGACGGGCCTGAAGACGGTGGGTTACTTTGCCTCTTCCGCCATTATGGTTCCGCTGCGTACGGGTGTGGTACGTGATATCAGAACTGCTGTATATAATAAGGTACTGAAGCTGCCGCTGAGCTTCTTCTCGGAGGAACGTAAGGGTGATATCATTGCCCGTATGAGTTCGGATGTGCAGACGGTGGAGGCTTCTATCACAAACTCGGTGGATATGCTTATCCGTCAGCCTATTGCCATCCTGGTGTGCTTTGTTACCCTGTTTGCCGTCAGCTGGCAGATGACGCTGTTTGTGCTGGTTGTGGCTCCTGTTGCCGGTTGGGTGATGGGACTGGTAGGCAGGAAGCTGAAACGCCAGTCGGCCTCGGTGCAGCAGCAGTGGGGTGGTATCATTGCCCAGTTGGACGAGACACTGGGAGGCCTACGCATCATAAAGGCCTTTATTGCTGAGAGGAAGATGGAAGCCCGTTTCCGGAATATTAACGATACTTATCGCAGGGAGATGAATGCGATGGTTATCCGTCAGAGTGCGGCTCATCCTATGAGTGAGTTCCTGGGGACTGTTATCCTGACGGTGGTGCTGTGGTTCGGAGGGGCCCTTATCCTGAATGAATCCAATATGACGGATGCCTCTACCTTCATCTTCTACATGGTTATCCTGTACAGTGTCATCAATCCGCTGAAGGAGTTCTCGCGTGCCACTTATCAGATTCCGCAGGGACTGGCTTCGATGGACCGTATTGACTTTATCCTGAAGGCTGAGAATCCGATCCGTGAGCCTGAGCATCCGAAGCCTTTGTCCTTTGAGAAGGAGGTGGAGCTGCGTGATGTATCATTCAGCTATGCTGAGGGACGTGATGTGCTGAGGCATATTAACCTGACGGTTCCGAAGGGTAAGACGGTGGCGCTGGTAGGTCAGTCGGGCTCCGGCAAGTCAACACTTGTGGATCTGATTCCGCGTTACCATGATGTGCAAAGAGGTGAAGTACTTATTGATGGAACAAATATTAAAGACCTGCGTATCAGTGACTTGCGCTCACTAATCGGTAATGTGAATCAGGAGGCTATCCTCTTTAACGATACCTTCTATAACAATATTACCTTCGGCGTGGAGAATGCTACGATGGAGCAGGTGATAGAAGCCGCAAAGATAGCCAATGCGCATGATTTTATCATGGAATCCGAGAATGGTTATGACACGATGATAGGTGACCGTGGCGGACGCTTGTCAGGCGGTCAGCGCCAGCGTATCAGCATTGCCCGTGCCATCCTGAAGAATCCGCCCATTCTGATTCTGGACGAGGCCACATCGGCGCTGGATACTGAAAGCGAGCGTCTGGTACAGGAGGCGTTGGAGCGGCTGATGAAGAGCCGTACTACCATTGCCATTGCCCACCGGCTTTCCACCATCAGGAATGCCGATATCATACACGTCCTGTATGAGGGAGAGATTGTGGAGAGCGGTCAGCATGACGAGCTTATTGCCAGGAACGGATACTACAAGCACCTTTACGATATGCAGCAGCTGTAAGGGGCTGGGATAATCAGGATTGGATATTAACTTCGGACTGTTCTTATGAGAAAGACTATAATGCCCTCACCTGAAGCCTGTTGCGGCTGTTCCGCATGCGAGCAGATCTGCCCGCGCGGATGCATTACCATGCAGGAGGATGCTGATGGTTTCCTGTCCCCGGTAACAGATGCGTCAGGATGCGTGGATTGCGGGTTATGTGAGAAGGTATGTCCCGTCCTGTCTCCGTATTCCGGGCGACGCCCCCAGCAGTCTTTTGCGGCTATGAATATGCAGGAGGAGGTTCGTCTTAAAAGCAGTTCGGGTGGGGTATTCTCATTATTGGCGGAGAACTGTATTGCCCAAGGCGGAACGGTGTATGGTGCCAGGTTCTCCTCCTCATGGGCTGTTGAGCACCATGGAACGGACAAAGTGGGGGATATCCCTCAGTACCGTGGTAGCAAATATGTACAGAGCATGATGGGGCATTGCTTTGCTGAGATAAAGGGTCTGCTGGCGGAAGGTAAGTCTGTTATGTTTGTGGGTACCCCTTGCCAGGTTGCCGCCTTGCATCATTTTCTGGGGAAACCGTATAGCCAATTGCTGACGGTTGATTTTATATGTCATGGCGTATCCAGCCCTGGTGTATGGAGGTGGTACATCAGCAATTTTGCCAAGAGACACAGGTTCCTTAGTTTCACTTCGGAAAAGGATCCTATCAAAGCTATACGGAACATTGATTTCAGGAATAAAAAGAAAGGCTGGAAACGTTTCCGTATGGTGGTGGAGTTGGACGGATGGCTGAAAAGACGCTTCTCATGGGTTCATTATAAGAATCCCTATATGAAATCATTCCTGCTGAACCTGAACTTACGCTCCTCATGTTACCAGTGTCCAAGTAAGGAAGGACGAAGCCATAGTGATATCACATTGGCCGATTTCTGGAATGTGCATAAGGTGACTGACGGCTTTGATGATAACAAGGGGACGAGCCTTGTGCTGATTAACACTGAGAAAGGGGCTGCGGCATTTGACGGTATTGAGTGCGGAAAGCGGGAGGTAGATTTCGATAATGCCATCCATTACAACCAGGCATGGCATACGCCTTATGCTGAGAACGTGAAAAGGGCTGAGTTCTTCAGGAAGTACAGGACTCATTTTAATGACTTTATTTAGGAATCGGATATTCCGTATAATAGATATATATGAGAATAGGTATCATTACATTCTTCCAGTCCCAGACTAATTACGGGCAGTTGCTGCAGGCCTTTGCCTTACAGCAGGCGCTGATGCGTATGGGGCATTTCCCTTATATTATCCGTTATGGATTTCATGAGCGCCTTCCGCTTTCACTTGGCACAGAGCTGCCGGAATGCGACTTGGGCAAGCTGCTGGACAGCGCGCCATGGGAGGAGGCTAAGGCCGGGAGCGCGGATGACCGGCATTTTGATGATTTCAGGCGTGTTCACCTCAATCTCTCACTGAATGCGTATAACCACCTGGATGAGCTGCAGCTGTTTCCGCCTGTTGCGGACTGTTACATTACAGGAAGTGATCAGGTGTGGGCTCAATTACTTTCACGGGCGGATAATCAGGCTTTCTTTCTGGACTTCGGTCCTGAGGAGGTGTTACGTCTGGCTTATGCGCCCAGTTTCGCGCTTAAGTCTTATCCGCGTGAGCTGAACGGTATTCTGGAGCGGAATCTGAAAAGATTGGATGCTGTCAGTGTTCGTGAGAAGACGGGTGTTAGGATCTGTCAGGAGGCTGGTTCGGATGCCCGGTGGGTAGTGGACCCCACAATGCTTCTGACGGGAGATTACTACCGTATGCTGGCAAAGGAGTCACGGACGGCGCTGCCTGATCATTACATGTTTGTATATCATGTCAATGTCAATAAGCGTCATATCCCATGCTGGAAGGCTTTTAACCGTTACAATACAGAGCATGGTATCCGTGCTGTTGCCGTTCATGCCAACGGGGAGAGGAAGCCTGATGCGGAATTCCTGGAGAATGCGGAATACAGGTATCCTTCTGTCCAGGATTGGATCAGGCTTATAGACGGCTGTGAGTATATGCTGACAACTTCCTTCCACGGTATGGTTTTCGCTATTCTCCTCCATAAGCCGTTCTTCATTGTTCTAAGGCCGGAGAGTAAGTTTGCGGGGAATGACCGTATTGTGTCTGTCTTAGCCGCATTGGGGTTAGAGGACCTTATTGTAACCGCTGATACTGATGTGCCGCAACAGATACAGAAGCCTGTCTGTTGGGAGGATGTTGACAGGAGACTTGAGGCCCTTCGCCGTGAATCCCTTCAGTTTCTGTCAGAACATCTCGTCCCCAGGACAACGTATTCTGACAGCGAGTTGCTGCGGCATTGGACACAACACTGCACTGAACGATTCCGTCAGTATATGATTACCGCAAGACAAGGTGAAGGCCAGGCAGGGGATTCCCTGAATACGCTGAAAAGGAGGATAGAGTATGCGTATTCCTTATCTCCTGTCAGGCGTGACCTGAAACTGATCCGATACGGGTTCAAGTTTCTGTTTAAGGATATTCTCAAAAGGAAATGAAAGACGGCTCTCATACAAACACAAACAGGGTCAGGGTCCTGATGGATTCTCAGGCCTTTGATTTTCAGACACATGGCGGTATTTCGCGGTGTTTTGCGGGACTGATAGCCCACATGCCTGAGGATATAGATATCACGCTGCCTATATTGGAGACGCATAATCAGTATCTGAAGGAGATGGGGCTGGCCCCGGAGAGGGATTATTATATGGATTTCTGTAAGGGTCATCCCACATCTGTAAACAGATTCTGGTATAAGGTCCTGACTAACATAAGGCATGGACACTGGAGGCATTGGGACAGAATGCCGCATTATAGTATATTCGAGGCGGAGCGCCTGCTTGAACGTGGGGAATTTGACGTGTTTCACCCTACATACTTTGACCCGTATTTTCTGGATAAGATAGGAAAGAAGCCTTTTGTGCTAACGGTTCATGACATGATCTCGGAGAGATACGCGGGAACATACAGATTCCATGACGGTCAGCTGCAGGGGAAACGCAAACTCATTCCGCGGGCAGCGCATATCATTGCGGTGAGTGAGCATACGAAGCAGGATATAGTTGATATATTTGGTATCTCGCCTGATAAAATCAGCGTTGTATATCATGGTATAGACCAGCGTCCGTACGTTCCTTCCCCTGAGGGAAATCCCAACGGGCGCTATATATTATATGTTGGGGGGAGGAATATGTACAAGAATTTTCTGCGTTTTGTTCAGGATATTACCCCTGTGCTCAGGAATCACCAGGATTTATCGGTTATCTGTACGGGCAAACCGTTCAGCCGTGAGGAGCTTGGTGTGCTTCAGGATTCGGGGTTCTCTGACAGGTATGTGCAGAAGTTCATTGAGTCAGATCAGGAGCTGATGGATCTGTATCACTTTGCCCAGGTCTTTGTTTTTCCTTCTGAATATGAAGGCTTCGGGATACCTGTCCTGGAAGCTTACAAGGCCGGATGTCCTGTTCTGCTTAACAGGGCGAGCTGTTTTCCTGAAATAGCGGGTGACGCTGCTGTTTATTTCGGTTTTGACGGTAAGGACAGGGGTTTGCGGGAATGTATGGAGGAGCTCCTGGCATGGACTCCTGCCCAAAGGCAGGAATGTATTGCCGTTCAGCGTCAGCGCCTTCAGTTATATACATGGGAGAAGGCTGCCCGTAAGTTGGCTGAGGTGTACAGGAAAGTGGCAAGTGAGTGAATACTTTTCACATGTAATACCAGTCCCGGAGGTACAAAAGGTATTCGCAGCGGAGAATAAAGGACGGCGGATGATTAAAGTGTGATTTTTTTTTTCTACCTTTGTACATCTTATATGAAAATAATGAAACGTATAGCTGTACTCACAATGGCCCGTAACGATGATTTCTTCCTGCGTAAGTGGGTGGAATACTACGGTCGTGAACTGGGCCGGGAGAATCTGTATATATACTATGACGGCGAGGATCAGGTCATTGGCGATTTCTGCCAGGGGACGAATACCTGTATCATTCCTAGAATAGGTTCTGAGGTTGTGACGGCAGATAAGGATCGTGTGAAATTCCATTCAGAAAAAGCCGCGGAACTTTTTTCAAAAGGATATGACCTCGTCATAGGGGTTGATGCCGATGAGTATATTGTGGTTGATCCTAAGTTGGGAATGAGTCTCTCCGAGTATTTGTCTGCCCGTGATATTAATGTCAGCCTGTCTCCCTTAGGTCTTGATTTCGGCCAGAAACTTAGCGAAGAGGGTCCTCTAAACCATGATAGCAATTTTCTCAGTCAGCGGCATTATGCCCAGATTGGCACACGCTATACTAAATCATCAATTATTGCCTGTCCGTGTCAGTGGGGCAGTGGTTTTCATCGTGTGAAAGGGCACAACTTGCATATAGCAGAAGATTTATACCTGTTACATTTCGGGTATGCTGATAAGAAGATGCTGGAAATGCGCCTGAGTCACCGGGACGAACAAGGTTGGGAGAAGCATATCTGTAAACGCAGCCGTACCATCCGTTATGTTAACGAAAAGAAGGCGCGTGATTTTAACCGGTGGACTCGCCTGGCACGTATTCTTCAGACTTGGTGTCGCCCTCCCTATGCGCTCAACAAACCGGCGATGTTTGAGTTGAAAATTGTTGTTAAGATTCCTAACAGATTTGATCATGTCCTCTAACATCCCATCTGCTGAATCGCTGCAGGATGCTCTTATCCTAAAGCCTGCATCCGGTGGCACATCCTGTACGGAACCCATGGTGTCCGTTGTGACTGTTTGTCTTAATCCGCTGAAGGATGGGCGCAAGGAGCTCCTGGTCAAGAACCTTGATTCCGTGCAGCGTCAGACGGGTGTGAGGGTAGAGCATCTTATTATTGACGGCGCTTCCACGGACGGTACAATAGATTTCCTAACGCAATATGATAATAAATGTCACGATATCCGTATCCTGAGCAAATCTGATTCCGGTATATACGATGCCATGAACCGTGGTATTGCTCTTTCACGTGGCAAATATGTCACATTTCTTAACTCGGATGACTTTTATCATTGTGATAACGGGCTGGCTCTCTCTGTGAAGGCTTTAGAGGAGAGCGGCTGCGGTTTCTCTTTTGCGCCCATACAGCCGGAGGGACCGCGTTTCCTTCATCGTCTGCACAGGCATCCGCAACGTCACCTTCACAGGTTCTTTATCTTCTGTACGATTCCCCATCCGTCTATGCTGTTCCTGAGGAGCGCGCTTATGGAGGTTGACGGGTATGACTGTTCATACAGATTAGCGGCGGATTATGACATGATGCTGCGTATTGTGGCTGCCAGGTATAAGGTGTGCTTTGTGAATAAGCCTTTTGTCACATTCGCCTCAGGCGGTTTCTCTGACAAGAACAGAGCGCTAAATATACAGGAGAAGGAACTTATTGTGCATAACTTTCACAGAAAAGTGTTCGGTGTGGAATTCTCGGATGAGGAAACCGGCACTTTGGTACGGTCCTACCGGTATCCGCGGAGATGTCTTTCAGTTTATGTTGAGTCGCAGCGGATGATAGACAAAGTCTTTGTGGGTGTACCTCAGAGTATGTGGCAGAGGTTGTCGCATTGCTTTAACTATTGGAAGTACTATCTCAAATGCCGGTTCGGCATCTGAGTGGAATAATCTGAATATTATTCTTGCCTTTTATTCTCTCAGCAGATCCTCCGCAAACTGTCTGATGCGGGCAAAGACCTCATTGCTTACCTGATCCAGCGCATAGAAGCAGGCAAAGCATACTGTGCTGCCAGGTTTGGTTACGCGGCGTAGCGTCCATTTCAGCTGTAACATTCCCTTTCTGTTATAATACCGCATAAGCACTGGGCGGGCGGGTTTCAGGTGCACTTTTCCCTGATTCCAAAGCAGCATGTAGCATAGCTCGTCAGTACGGAAGTGCTCCCTGCTGCGGAAGCGGTTGCGGATGTTCTGTACCAGACGGTCGGGGTTGGCCTCGTAAAATTGCTGTAAGGTACTTAGCAGCATGGGATGAGGGGTGTGGGAGAGACGGATAAAAGTGCGCCTGCTGCCTGCTATCGCTGCGGCATCCATCATCTGCTGAATATGGTTGACCTGGCATGAACGGCTTATGAGATGTTTCAATGAGTACCAGGCTTTGGTGAGGGGAAGTGAAGCCTTATGTCCGTGGCAGTTGATATGTCCTTCGCTGGGGAAGAATACCTCAGGGCTGACGCTACGGCATACCAGCTGGTCATCATTGAAATAGATGAAGTGCTCACTCAGGCCCGGAATCCTCCATAGCAAGGCCTCGATGCTCAGCGAGTTGAAGGTGGGCAGATATTGCTCATAGCCGCTGAAGATGACCCGGTGGTCAATAATCTCTACGGGTATGCGGCTTTCTGCCTTGGGGTCCTGGCCGTCCGTTACGATGTAGATGCGGTTTACCCAGGGCATGAACTTGTTGATGGAGTGTATGCACCAGTGGATTTCTCCCCTGTCGGCATAGCGGGTCGGGGCGGCTATGTCTTTCTCCCGGGCTTCGTCCGGACGGATATATGCCGCTCTCTTGGCATTCAGCGCAGGGTCGTTTCCGTCCACCCAGGTGACAACTACGTCTATGGGGAATTGTGTGTCAGCTTTCATCTCTGTCGGATTCTGCTATACCATCGGTTATGGGACCATAGCCACAGTTCAGGCTGCCGCTGTATGGTCTTCTCCAACAGCCGGAAGAACTGTTCGGTGAGGGGGTAGGGGTGTTCCTGTAAATCCTGGGGGACATTCATCTCACAGAAGGTAAGCCGGTAGTGACCGCGGCGCGTTCTTTCCACATCCAGGTACACCAGCTCGGCATTCACTTTCCTGGCTATCTCCTCGGCACCGGGAACGAAGGGGGTGTTATGGTTCAGGAAGCGGAGCCTGTCCTTTGACTTTGTGTCCGGACGCTGGTCCTGAATGAATCCGCACAGGAAGGGGGTGCCTTCGGCATTCCATCTGAGCATGGTGCGTACGGTCTGACGCATCTCTATCTGCTCGGTATCCCAGCGGCTGCGGATTTCGTGCATCAGGGAGGAGAAGTAGCTGTTGCTGATGTGCTTGTATATCTCGCAACTCTTGCGGGGTTCGCGGTAGCGGGTGCATACTTCCTGTACCCATTCCCAGCAGCCGCAGTGCCCTAATAGCATGAATACGTTGCGGCCTTCTGCTGCTATACGCTCGGGCAGTTCGCAGTTTCTGCCTTCCCAACGGCGGAGCATCTCCTCGTCTGAGCTGTTCAGGCATTTGAAGGATTCTATGAAGATATCGCACAGGTTATGATAGAAGGCCTTCTCAATGCGGACAATCTCCTTCGGGCTTTTCTCGGGGAAGGAACCGCACAGGTTCTCACGGACCAGCCGTCGCCTATACCTTATTATATAATATAAAATAGGGTATGCCGCATCGCTAATTATGTATAGGATGCGTAAGGGGAGTCCGGCCAAAAGCCGCATGAAACGGTGTTTCTTCTTCATCTTAAGTGCAAAGTTACGATTAAGTGAGTGGAATACAAAATAAATCAGAATTTATTTTTATTCCCGAACGATAGTAACTTCGAGACGAAGTCTCAAAGAACGATTAAGTGAGTGGAATAGCAAAATTTTCACCTTATTTTTGTATTTCTACGTTGTGAATGCTATTGTTAAACACCTTGTTTTGGGTATTGCACGCATTGCCTTTTCAGCGTAACTTTGCACCGTGAAAACTTACTATTTCCGCACGGATTTATAAACCTTATATATAATAAAGATTATGGCAAACATTCTGAAATCACTATTTACAAATTGTGCCTGTCCGCAAGGAAGGATGGGACGCGCAATGCTGAAGTTTATGAACTTGTGCCATGCTCCACTTACGAACTGGGGACTACAACTTGTCAGGATTCAGCACGGTTGGACTATGCTTGACATCGGGTGTGGCGGTGGTGCTACCCTGCAGCGCCTGTTGAAGCGCAGTAAGGGAGCCCTTGTATATGGCATTGACATATCTGAGGAGAGTGTGGCTAAAGCCAAGAGGGTGAATGCGAAAGTCCTTGATAAGCAGGTATTTGTCTGCCAAGGCTCAGCCGGGAAACTGCCCTATGACAACGGGAAGTTCGACCTGGTGACGGCTGTTGAGACTGTGTACTTCTGGCCTGACCTTCCCAATTGTCTGCTGGAGGTGCGTAGGGTGCTGAAGCCTGGCGGCCGTTTTGCCGTTATGGTAGAGGTGGCTGATGAGAATTCCAAGTGGCTGACGCTGGTGGATGGCATGAAGGTCTATTCGCCAGAACAGTTGAAGGACTTGCTGGCGGATGCGGGATTTATTGAGATAGAGGTTCACAGGAAGAAACCATCGTATGCTACTGTTATAGGTAAGAAACCCTAAAGGATAGAGCTAAAATCTAATCACATATTATGAAGGTAAAAATTTTTGTTTTCGGGATTTTCCTGTTATTCGGTACGCTTTGTGTTTCATCTCATGCAAAAGTAGATGATTATGTATATAATTCTGTTGATTATCAGGATAGTATAAAGTCTAAATCTACTGCGATTGAGTTAAAGGAAGTGAGCTTCACTGTATCCAGTAAGGCCAGACAGCTAAAGGAGTCGGCTTTGCCTGTATCCGTCATCGGAAAGAAGCAACTGCAGGGTACGGCCAATAATATTAATGATGTGTTGGCGCGTACAGCGGGCGTAACGGTCCGTAATACCGGCGGACTGGGCAGCGCCTCACGTATATCGGTTCGCGGACTGGAGGGTAAGCGTATAGGTTTGTATGTGGATGAGACCCCTATGTCGCAGTTGGGCAACTTCGTGGCACTGAACGATATCCCCACGGATATGATTGAACGCATTGAGGTCTATAAGGGATTGGTGCCCTATAAGTTCGGAGGCTCCTCGCTTGGCGGTGCCGTCAATGTGGTAACGAAGGAGTATCCGCCCCTCTATGTGGATTTTTCCTATGAGATTGGCTCCTTCAATACTCATCAGCTCTCGGGTGTGCTGAAGCGTACCCACCAGAAGAGCGGTTTGCAGTTTGGCGTGGGGGGTACCTACTCTTACTCCAAGAATAATTATATGATGCGGTTGGACAACCTGGACGGCCGATGGGTGGAGCGCGACCATGACCGTTTCAGCAAGGTTATCTACGGAGGGTCTGTCAAGGCTACTAAGTGGTGGTTCGATGAGATGAAGCTGGAGCTGGTGGGTACGCATACCAAGCAGGAGATTCAGGGAATAGACATTGATGTACGCGAGGCATACAATTACTCCAATAGCTGGGTGGCTGCGCTGAACCTGAAACGCGACGACTTCTTCCTGGAAGGACTGGACTTCGATATGGATGCGGGATATGTGCTGGGCTACTCCGGCATGTATGACAAGGCTATGCACCGTTATGACTGGGATGGAAGGGAGCTGCCTCCTGTGTCTGTTTACGGGGGCGAGCAGAACAATTATCCCTCGGACAGCAGAAACCGCACTAACGAGTTGACGGGTAAGTTGAATCTGGGTTATATCATAGACATGCGTCACTCCGTCAATCTGAATATCTATGCCGACCATACTACGATGCATCCCAACGACTCGCTGATGGATAAGGCAATGGGGTTTAAGGCTAACTTCCCCAGCAGGATGAATACCGTCACCACGGGCTTGTCGTACGACCTGACTCTCTTTGGCGGGAAGTTTCAGAATGCCTTCACACTGAAAAACTTTTTCTTCTCGTCCTCCTCGCGCAGCATAGATATCTATGGTGTCAATGAGCCGGAGCCCGTTGAGCTGTCCAAGAACTATTGGGGCTTCAGCGATGCCATCCGCTACCGTTTCACACGCGACTGGATGGCTAAGGCCTCGTTCAATTCCGAGGTGCGTGTTCCCACCTCAGAAGAGCTGATAGGCAACGGCTTCTCCA
>JAEEGK010002806.1_pt1 | contig 43787 bp, 36 predicted proteins | sample 8958771 | NCBI WGS metagenome assembly JAEEGK01 (sample SAMN16246547, study PRJNA631951) | gut metagenome | biome: gut microbiome; feature: rumen; material: SC-attached | host: Bos | place: Iran: Karaj | collected 2018-10
AGAAGGAGGCCGTCTTCCCGGAGCTTGTTGGCAATCTGGGCCCGCATCTGGGAGGTGCTGTTGGCGTTCATGCTCTCCGGGAAGACCTCGGCCGGGACGACGCCGTATTTCATGATGAGGTTGGACACGCCGGTGAACTGTCCGCCATCCCCGATCGGATTCGAGAAGAGCCAGTCGACGGTGCGGTCATCGTCCGGAAGGTTCTTCGTATCAATGATTCCCTGCAGGAACAGGTTCGCCTTCTCCAGCTGGTCGTAGAAGAAAACATAGTTCTGGGAGAGGATGACCGGGCCCATGTCGAACTTGTCGATCATCTTGGCGCGCATCACGTTGAGGCCGGTAAACAGCCAGCAGCGGCCGGAGGAGGCCTGGTTGGTGCGGCCCTTGGTCTTCACCATGTCGGAGAAACGGGTGTCCACCGGGATATTGTCCGCATTCAGGGCCAGGGTGTTGATGGGTGTGGTGTTCAGGGCGTTGCGGAGGGCCTTGTCGGCGGCCGTGCCTTCGTATCCCTTGCTGATTTCACCGAGGAGCTTGGCGTCGATGCCGCCCTTCTTGTTCTGGGCGCTGAGGGTCAAGGTGCCGGCAATCGCGGCGAGGATGAGCAGGACTTTCTTCATGATTCTATTGATTATCAGTTGTTTTGGTCAATGATGGAAGCAGGGCGATGAGATAGCCCACCAGGGCGACGCCGACGGCGGTCCAGATGATGTCCGTCGCCTTCAGAATCACCGGGTAGGCGTTGATGATGTAGTTGCCGGGCATCTTGATGATGCCGAACTTCTGCTGCAGGAGTACGCAGGCGATGCCGATGACCAGACCAATCGCCAGGCCCAGCAGGGAGATCAGCCAGCCTTCCAGCAGGAAGATCCGCCGCGTCATCGGCTCCGGGGCACCGAGGCTGCGAAGCGTACCGATGTCGTCTTTCTTCTCGATGATAAGCATCGTCAGCGAACTGTAGATGTTGAACGCGATGATGATGACGATGAAGATCAGGATCATGTAGATGGCCAGTTTCTCGTAACGCATCATCTTGTACAGCGCCTCGTTCTGGCGGTACCGGTCCAGGATCGCATAGTCCGGTCCCAGCCGTCCTTCCAGTTCCGAGACCAGTCCCTTGAGTTCCTTGTCCGTCGTTCCTTCCGTCACACGGATTTCTACGGCGGTCACTTCATCGTCATAGTCCAGCAGCTCCCGCATCGTCTCGATGGGGACGATGACCAGTTCCGCGTCCAGCTCGGCATTCAGGGCGAACAGACCATCCACCTTCACCCGCGTGCTCCGCAAGGAAGCCGTCGGGTTTGACAGGGAGACGGATCCTTCCCGGTCTGGATAATAGATTTCCAGGGGGGCGACGAAACGCGGATTGACGTCCAGCGACCAGGCGAGGGCGCTGCCCATGACGGCCCGTGGCAGCGTACCCCGGTGCAGGGAGAATACGCCGTCGGTGATGTGGTCCCGGACGGGGCTTTCCTCTTCGAACACGCTGTCCACGCCCTTGACACGGGCGAGGCTTTGCTTGCCGTCGAAAGCGATGAAAGCCTGTTCCTCGATGACACTGGACATGTTGAGGACCTTTTCCTGGTCATATAGCCAGGAGAAAACCGTGCTGTCGGGGACGAATGCCTTGCCCGTGGCCGGTTTCACGACCAGGTCGGGCTGCGCGTCCCCCAGGCTGTCCGACACGATCTTGTTGAATCCGTTGAATACCGACAAGATGATGATAAGTGCCGCCGTTCCGATAGCCATGCCCGCAACGCTGATGCCCGAGATGATGTTGATCACATTGTGTGACTTCCGGGCGAACAGGTAGCGGAGAGCGAATCGCAGCGGCAGGTTACTCATGCTATTTCTTCAGCAGTTCCTCGATATGTGCCGCATAGTCCAGGCTCGTGTCCAGGTAGAATACAAGTTCCGGAACGATGCGGAGCTGCTTGCCGACCGCGCGTCCGAGTTCGCCGCGGAGGGCTTTGTTGTTCTCATTCAGGAGCGCCATCACGGCTTCCTGTTTCTCGGACGGGAAGATGCTCACGTAAACCTTGGCGACCGAAAGGTCGGGGCTGACGCGGACTTCGCTCACCGTGACCAGGGCGCCGTCAAAGGCGGCCATCCCTTTGGCCCGGATGATTTCCGCGAGGTCCTTCTGGATCTCCCGCGCGACTTTCAACTGTCTGGTGCTTGCCGGCTTTTCCATTAGACCACGTTGATGATGAAATAGTTCTTCTTGCCCTTCTGGGCCAGGATGTAGTGGCCGTTGATGATGTCACCGGCGGTCACCTCATAATTGATGTCGCCCACCTTGCCCTTGTTCAGGGAGACGCCGCCGCCCTGGACCATCTTGCGGGCTTCGCCCTTGGACGGGAACACGGCGGTCTTGACGGCCAGGAGGTCGAGGACGTTGCAGGGGAACTCGTCGGCCTTCACCTCGAAGGAGGGGACGTTGGCGAATACTTCACGCACCGTGCGCTCGTCCATCTTGCGGAACACCTCGGCGGAGACGTTGCCGAACAGCAACTGGCTGGCGGCGACGGCATTGTCGTAGGCTTCCTGGCCGTGGCACATCACGGTAACCTCGCGGGCGAGGACCTTCTGCAGCTTGCGCTGACCGGGATCCTCCCGGTGTTCGGCGATGAGAGACTCGATGGTCTCTCGGTCCAGCATCGTGAAGATCTTGATGTAGCGTTCGGCGTCGTCATCGGCCACGTTCAGCCAGAACTGGTAGAACTCGTACGGGGAGGTGCGCTCCGGATCCAGCCAGATGTTGCCCTTCTCCGTCTTGCCGAACTTGGTGCCGTCTGCCTTGCGGATGAGGGGGCAGGTAAGGGCGAAGGCCTCGCCGCCGTCGATACGGCGGATGAGCTCGGTGCCGGTGGTGATGTTGCCCCACTGGTCGCTGCCGCCCAGCTGCAGGATGCAGCCCCGGTTCTTCCAGAGCCAGTAGAAATCGTAGCCCTGCATGAGCTGGTAGCTGAATTCGGTGAAGGACATGCCCTCGGAGGAGTCGCGCTGGAGGCGCTTCTTCACGGAGTCCTTCGCCATCATGTAGTTGACGGTGATATGCTTGCCGATGTCCCGGATGAAGTTGATGAACGTGTAGTCCTTCATCCAGTCATAGTTGTTCACGAGTTCGGCTTTGTTGGGGGCGTCGGAGTCGAAATCCAGGAAACGGGCGAGCTGTTTCTTCAGGCACGCGACGTTATGGTTGAGGGTTTCCTCGTCTAGGAGGTTGCGCTCGGCCGACTTCATGGAAGGGTCGCCGATCATGCCGGTGGCGCCGCCCACGAGGGCGAAGGGCTTGTGTCCGCACCGCTGGAAATGTCTCAGGATCATCACGCTCACGAGATGCCCGATATGCAGGGAATCGGCCGTCGGGTCGATGCCCACGTAGGCCGCCTGGGGGCCTTCCATCAATTTCTCTTCCGTTCCCGGCATGATATCCTGGATCATGCCTCTCCAAGTGAGTTCTTCTACAAAGTTCTTCATCTATAAAACGATATCTTTCTTAATCCTACAAAGATACGGAAAAAACCGCCCTTCTCCAAAGGAGAACCTAGGCGAGTTCGATGCCCGCCCGGTGGCAGGCTTCGCGCATGGCTTCCGGCCAGATCGACGACTGGATTTCGCCGATGTGGGCCTTCCGGAGCAGGTACATGCACAGGCGGGACTGGCCGATGCCGCCGCCGATGGTGCAGGGGAGTTCGCCCGCGAGAAGCCGTCGGTGGAAATACAGGTCCGCCTTCCACTCCTGGTCCCGCTCCTTCAGCTGCCGGCGCATCGCTTCCGGATCGACCCGGATTCCCATGCTGGAAATTTCGAAGGCGCTTTCCAGGACCGGGTTCCACAGGAGGATGTCGCCGTTCAGGCCCTCGTAGCCGTCGCTGTTCCGTGTGCTCCAGTCGTCATAGTCCGCGGCACGTCCGTCATGGATGCTTCCGTCCGACAGCTTCCCGCCGATGCCGATGATGAAAACGGCCTTGTACTCCCGTACGATGGCGTTTTCACGCTCCTTCGGAGACAGGTTCGGATACCGCTGCAGGAGCTGTTCGGCATGGATGAAGAAGATTTCGTCGGGCAGGGCCGGCACCAGTTGGGGAAACTCCACGTACAGTTTGTTCTCCGTTACCTTGACCGCCTCGTAGATTCGGCGGACGGTGCGCTTCAGGAAATCCAGGTTCCGGTCTTCCGGGCGGATGACCTTCTCCCAGTCCCACTGGTCCACATAGATGGAGTGGAGATTGTCCAGGTCTTCGTCCGGCCGGAGGGCGTTCATGTCCGTATAGATGCCGCGGCCCGGGGTGATGCCGAGTTCAGCGAGTTTCAGGCGTTTCCATTTGGCCAGGGAATGCACCACTTCGGCCTGCTGCTCATCGAGGCTCCGGACCGGAAAGCGGACGGGGCGCTCCACGCCGTTCAGGTCGTCGTTGATGCCCGTTCCGGACAGGACGGTCATCGGCGCCGTGACCCGCAGCAGGGCGAGTTGGGCGGAGAGGTTGTCCTGGAACATGTCTTTCACGGCCTTGATGGCCTTTTCGGTCTGCTCGACACTGCCGAGCAGGTTCCGGTATTGCGGGGGAAGATAGAGTGACATCGTCTGTTCGTTCGTTTATCCCGCAAAGTTAGGGCGGATGGATGAATAATCCAAACCTTCAGCCATTGTGTTTTTGCCCGGGATTACGTAAATTTGCAGACTGGAAACATCTTAAACACACATAGAATGAGAAAGTACATTGTTGCAGGCAACTGGAAGATGAACACTACAGTTCCTGAGGGCGTCGAACTCGCCAAGGCCGTCGTGGAAAAGGGGAAGGACCTTCCCGCCAACGTGGAACTCGTCGTGGCTCCGCCGTTCACCCATCTCGCCCCCGTGGCCGAGGTGCTGAAGGGCTCCAAGGTCGCCCTCTCCGCCCAGAACTGCGCCGACCATGAGAAAGGCGCCTACACCGGCGAAGTCGCCGTGAACATGCTCACCTCCCTGGGCTGCCAGTACACCATCCTGGGTCACTCCGAGCGCCGCCAGTATTACGGCGAGACCGACGAGAAGCTCGTCGTCAAGACGAAGCTCGCCCTGGAGGCCGGACTGAAGGTCATCCTCTGCGTCGGCGAGAATCTCGACGAACGCGAGGCCGGCAAGCATTTCGAAGTCGTCACCGACCAGACCAAGGCCGTCCTGTACAACTTCACCGCCGAGGACCTGAAGAATGTCGTGATCGCCTATGAGCCCGTCTGGGCCATCGGTACCGGCAAGACCGCGACCGCCGCGCAGGCCGAGGAGATCCACGCCTGCATCCGCAGCGTCATCGCCGAGAAATTCGGCCTGGAAGCGGCCGACGACATGACCATCCTGTACGGCGGCTCCTGCAAGCCGTCCAACGCAAAGGAACTCTTCGCCGAAAAGGATATCGACGGCGGCCTCATCGGAGGCGCCGCGCTGAAGGCCGACGACTTCATCGGCATCGCTACGTCGTTCTAATTCAGGATTTTCACCACCGCACCGGTCTTGTCCGCGCTGCTCCACAGCCAGACGAGGCCGGTGTCTTCGTATTTCTCCACCTTCAAGGTAAGGCTGCTGGACGTCTTGACGGAACTGCCGGAGGTCCATTTGATTTCGGCCCGGATTTCCTGCCCTTCCACGCGCGGAAGTTCATCGCAGGTGAGGACGAAGAAACTGGTCATGTCGTCGTTACCTGCGCGGAACTGGCGGAGCGTGCGGTTGAAGCCGAGCTGGCCGTCGCCTTCGGAGTAGGTGAAGACCTTTTTCCCCTTGACCATCAGGCTGATCTGGTCGCTGTTATACATGTCCAGGTCCATATCCACCTTCTCCTTGCAACCGGAGCAGAGGAGGGGCAGCAGGACGATGATATAAAGATACTTCCTCATTTCACGACGATTTTCTTGGTGATGATGTCGGTGCCGTCCGGGCCGGAGATGACCGCTTTCAGTTCTCCGGAACGGGTGAGATGGTAGTAGCCGTCGGCGCCCGGGGTAATCCGTTTCCCGTCGAAATACCAGGTGACGCCGTCCGCATCCGTGGCATTGTAAACCCGGAGGGAGAGGGGAGAGTCGGAGATAAAGGAACCGTCGGACCCCCGGTTATCGACATCCTTCAGGTAAATGTAGGGATAACTGTCCGCTTTCTTGCCGGACTTGGTGGTGAAGGTGGCGTTTCCGTTCACCGGACCGGGGATGTTCCCTTTCCGGCACAACAGCTGGACCTTATAGGCAGTCGTAGGGGTGAGACCGTCGATGACATAGGCGTATCGGCCCTGATCATAGGGCTGGACTTCCACCTCGACAAGCTGGGAGGCATCGGCCGGGCCGAAACGGATGACGCTGCTGCCGGTATATGAAGGATCCACGCTGCTCCACTGGATGATGGAAGCGTCCTGGAAAACCGTCTGTTTATCGATCTTGACGGCGGGAGCTTTCTCCTCCAGGTCATTGAATACGGTGAAAGTGACGCTTCCGTCGGCGTTCACCCGGATGTCCGACAGGCCGAGGGGCGAGTCGGCACCGCTCCAGAACTGGAAGGCGGGATCCGTATCGCAGGTGAGGATGGAAACATCGCCATAGGGCCAGAAGGCATGGGAGGCCAGGGTGTAGATGGCGCCGTAATTCCGGTTCTTGACGGCCGTCTGATACTTCTGCCGGGCTTCGGGGTCCGGTTCGATGATATCCACGCACTGGTGGTCGGGACGCGCATTGACTTCGTTCAGGTCCCAGCGGTCCCACGCGTTTATGACCTTGCCCGCCGATGAGGATTCTCCGGCGGGGCGCTCGGAATAGTCGATATGGTACACCAGGAGCCCGTATCCGCCGATATGGGCGTCCCAGCCCCGCGCCTGCCGGCATTCGAAGAGATAGACTTCCTCCCCGTTATCCGTCTCCAGATAATAATAGTCGCCGTTTTCCTGGACCGGGCGGAGCGTATGGACTCCTTCCTCCAGGGGTGTTCCCTCGCTCATTCCAAAGAACCAGCGTTCCACGGCGCTGTAGTTCGGGGGCGTTTTGCCTTCGTTGTTGTGGTTGCCGGCATCCATCAGGTCGATGCAGTTCCACATCGCCTCCGAATAGCCGCCGCTGTCCTCATTGTCGGTGTCGTACAGGTCGGAGATGCCGAAGGTGTGCGTGTATTCGTGGCAGAAAGTGCCGATGGTGGCGAGCGTCGTGAACGTGGTCAGATTCTCGTCCATCCGCATTTCCGAAGTGCAGGCGTAATTGTCCACGAGGACACCGTCGCGACGGTAGGTGATGCCGGCGCCGGACTGCACATACCACATGTGGGGCCAGACGTATTTGTCACCGGCTCCTTCCGACTCGTTCGGGCCGGCATAGAACACGAAGACGTTGTCCACCGCCCCGTCGCCATTGTTGTCATAGGCGGAGAAATCGATTTCCGGGCCGACGGCTTCGCAGGCATCGACGATCATCTGGGCGGCCTTGTCGTCATCTCCATCGTCGTTGTTCGACCCGTACCAGGCGAAATTCTGCGGCAGGGTGACGATGTCGGTGATGTCAAACTTGAAGGTGTATCCGTCTTTCCACTGGTCCTTGAAATAGGAGAGGGCCGTGGCAGGACCGGTGCCGTTGATGATCCTTTCAAAGTCTTCCCGGGTATAGGTGAACGTGAGGTCCTGGAACTGGGCGAGGATGATAAGGCCATGGCGGATTCCACCGGTTCCTTCGGAGAGGAAACTCCGGGTGCGGGCGATTTCCCGTTTGCGGAGCGGGATGGTCCGGCGCAGGCGGGACGCCCGTTTCCGGCTGAGCAGGTCGTAAGGGATGTTGCGGCTGGCGGCGATGACTTCGCCGGGCGTATCCGGTCCGCCCGCATGTTCGCCGGAATTCAGCCGGTGGCCGTAGTAGTCATAAAAAGCGTAGCACCACCATCCATCCGCATCCTGGACCAGGGAACAACCGTCCGGGGTCAGGACCAGATGACCGTTTTCGTCACCGGTAAGATAGGCCTGTATCAGCGTCCCGTCCGGCTGCCTGAGATTCAGCAGCCCTTTCCGGGCGGGCGCGGCGGGCAGGAGAAACCCGCAGCACAGGAGGGTATAGAGTATCAGCGACAGGTGTCGCAGACAGGGGGTTTTCGGTCTCATACTATACAAATGACGGCATTTTTTCGCGCATTCGCAAACCCTATATGCAAAAAACCGGCCTCACTCACGTGAGAACCGATTCTTTGACGTGTACTAAAACCTAAACCTGTACTAAAGATGCATGAAAGGGTTGATTCGTTGCAGAAAAAAACAAAAAAAGAGAAAAAAAAACCGACTGTCGGAAAACAGCCGGTCGATAAGGATGAAATCTGCTTACTTCGCAGCTTCGACGGACGCCTTGCGGAACGCCTTGAGGTCGTTCATGAGTTCGAGGGCGGCTTTGCGGGCGCGGGCGCCGGCGGCCTTGTTACCCTTTACGACCTGTGCCTCAGCGTTCTTGGCGAACTCGGCGAATTCGGCATTGATCTTTTCAACAAGCTCTTTCATGATGATAGGTTTTTATTTAGTTCGTTAAATGTTAATTATCAAAACTTTGTGCAAGATAAGAATAAAAACCCGAAAAATCCAAGAAAAAACCGAAAAAAGTTATTTTTCAGCGTTGTCGGCTGGTTTTTCCACCGGTTTGGGCTTCGCATTGACGAAATTCATCGCCCTTTGGGGGCCGATGGTGGAAAAATCCTTGATTCCCCGGACGATCCTGTCCGCGATGGCGGGGATTTGGTCCAGTTCTTCCGGTGTCAGGGCTCCGAGTACATAATCGATTTGTCCTCCCCGGGCGAAACCGTTCCCGATGCCGACGCGGATCCGCGCCCACTGGTCGGATTCCAGGGTCCAGATGATGTTCTCCAGGCCGTTGTGCCCGCCGTCGCTGCCGCTCAGCCGCATCCGGAGCGTTCCGAACGGGAGGTTCAGGTCATCCGAGATGACAATGAGGTTCTCCAGCGGAAGATTCAGCCGCTGGAGCCAGTACCGGACGGCGTTGCCGCTGAGATTCATGTAGGTGGAGGGTTTCAGGAGCGTGAAACGACGCCCCTTGAACGCGATCTGGGCAACCGCCCCGTAGCGTTCCACGGTAAAAACGACATTGGATGCCTGGGCCCAGGCATCCAATATCATAAATCCCATGTTGTGGCGGGTCGATGCGTATTCGGCACCGATGTTCCCGAGTCCGACAACGAGGTAGTCCGCCATTACTTCGCGGCCTTCGCGGCTTCAGCGGCGGCCTGCTGCATGGCGCGGGTGGCGTTCACGCGGCAGATGATGGTGTTCTTGTCGGACACGATCTGGAGACCGTCGAACTTGAGGTCGCCGGCGACCATGCGGTCGTTGATGTTCAGCGGGGTGACGTCGATGTCAAGCTGGTCGGGGAGGTCCTTCATCAGGGCCCGGACCTTCAGGGAGCGGGAAAGCTGGGTGAACTTACCGCCGGCCTGGACGCCCACCGGGTGACCGAAGACGTTGAGGGGAACGTTGATGGTGACGGGCTTCTCCTCGTTCACGGCGAGGAAGTCCACGTGCAGGCAGTTGTCATCCACCGGGTGCCACTGGTACTCGTGGGCGATGGCGGTGTACACCTTGCCGTCGAGGTTGAGGTCCACGATGTAGGAGGCGGGGGTGTGGGTCAGGCCCATCAGTTCCTTCTCAACAACGGTGAACAGGACGTTGTCCATACCGAGACCATAGAGGTTGCAGGGGACGAGGCCCTGGCGGCGGAACGCCTTGATGACGGCCTTGTTGCCCTTCTCGCGGATCTGGCCGTTCAGCTGGAAATGCTTCATTGTACTTTAATTTAAAAATGTGTTACTCAGTCTTCTGTTTCAAAGACCCCATTGCACCAAAAAGCCTTGCGCTTTTTTAAGCGCGCAAAGATACGGATTATTTTTTGATTCACAAATTATTTCCGCGGGTGGTGCGCCAGGACGGCGGCCTGCCAGGTAGAGGAGTCGATGTGGGTATAGATTTCGGTAGTGAGGATGGACTCGTGGCCGAGCATTTCCTGGACCACCCGGAGGTCCGCCCCGCCTTCGATGAGGTGGGTGGCGAAAGAGTGGCGGAAAGTATGCGGGGAGATTTCCTTGTGGATGCCTGCGGCCATCGCCTGGTCCTTCACGACGTTGAAGATGTAGACGCGGCTGAGGGGCTTCCCGGACCTGTTCAGGAAAAGGATGTCCTCGAAAGTGCGGGCGGCCGGCTCCGGCCGCGCCGGAAGGTAGTTCCGGATGGCGTCGGCGGCCATTTCCCCCAGGGGGATGACGCGTTGTTTGTTACCCTTGCCCACGACATCGACATAGCCTTCCTCCAGATGGACATGCGAGATCAGGAGGCCGGCACACTCGCTCACGCGGAGGCCGCAGCCGTACAGGACTTCCAGGATGGCGCGGTTCCGCAGGCCCGCCGGGTTCCGGGTGTCCACCGAGGAGATGATGGCATCGACCTCCTCCACCGACAGGACGGCGGGGAGGTACTTCCCGAGTTTGGGGGCGTCGATGCGGTCGCAAGGGTTGTCCTTCAGGTCGCCTTCCTCGATGCACCAGTTGAAGAAGGACCGGAAGGAACTGAGCATCCGGGCCTGGGAGCGCTTGGAAAGGCCCTTCTGGATGCGTTCCGAGAGATAGCGCTCCACCTCCGCCGTGCCGATATCGGCCGGACGGTATCCTTCATACGCCGTCAGGAGTCCCTCCACGTCCCGGGCGTAGGATGCCACCGTGTTCGGCGACATCCCCCGCTCGATCCGCAGGTAGTTGCGGAAATCCTCGGCGAGACGGCTCATCAGAGGGAGCCGTACTTGCGGCCGTATTCAAGCATCTGCCCGAGGTAGTCGTCCGTGTACACGACTTCGTAATCTACGACCTTCCCGTCCTTTTCCACGGGACGGATCTCCGGGTTGATGAAGCCTCCGTAGGGTTTCAGGCCCAGCGCATCGTAGCGTTCCTTCACCTCCTTGTGGAGAACCGGGTCGATATGGACGGCGTAAGTCTCGATGAGGGCCTTGCCCGCTGCGTAGTCTCCTTCGGACTTGATCCGCTGGATCTCGGCGAGGAGTTCGGCGAAGAGGGCGCGAAGCTTCACGTAGTCATTGACCACGAAATAGGTCTTGCCGTCGCGGACTTTCTTCTCGATGACATGGTCCGCGGCGCCCTTCTCGAAGCACCATTCGGCGACGAGCTTGCGGTTCTGCATGTGGGCCTCGGTGTTGGGCCGGCCCAGTTCTACGCGGTTGAACTGCACCATCAGGCCGTTGCGGATGTAGCTGTCATATTCGGCCTTGTAGGCCTCCGGGTCGGGCATGATGCCCAGCTCGACCATCTTCGGATCGGCCGTGTAATAGAGGCCGAACAGGTCGGCGCGGGCTTCCTCCAGGGCGGAGGCGTATTCGCCCATCGCCGTGGTGGAGACGCCCGGAAGCAGCTGGCCGGAGCCGTGGCCCAGGCATTCGTGCAGGTCGGTATGGATCTCGTCGGCGACGGTGCCCCACTGCTTGCTGCGGGCGACTTCCGCCTCGTCCCAGGCGAACTCGGTGAGCACGCTCTTCGGGAATTCCTGCGCGGAATAGTCGTAGGTGTGGGTGATGTTCGCGATCGTGACGCTCTTGGAGCCGTGGTCCTTGCGGATCCAGTCGGCGTTCGGGAGGTTGATGCCGATGGGCGTGGACGGATAGCTGTCGCCGGCGAGGCAGACGGCGTTGATCACCTTCGCGGAAACGCCCTTGACCGTGGCTTTCCGGAAGCGCGGGTCCACGGGGGAGTGGTCCTCGAACCACTGGGCGTTCGCACTCAGGGTCTCGGTGCGGCGCGAGGCGTCGAAGTCCTTGATATTGACATAGCCTTCCCAGGCACCCTTGCGGCCCAGCGGGTCGTTGTAATCCTCGACGAACCCGTTGATGAAGTCCACGGTTCCGAGGGTATCCTTCACCCACTCGATGTTGAATTCGTCCCACTTACGAAGGTCGCCGGTGCGATAATAGTCGACGAGAAGACCTAGGGCACGGGCCTGGATGTCGTTCTCGGCCACGGCGCGGGCCTTCAGGAGCTCGTCGCAGATCTTCTCGAGGGCGGGGGAGTAGATGCCACCCACTTTCCAGGGCAGTTCCCGGACGATGCCGTCCGCTCCCTTGACGACCTTCGTGTTGAGGCCGTAAGAGATGGGGCAGTCATCCTTCGGGTCCACGATGCCGGCGTAGTATTTCTCCACTTCGTCGCGGGTGACGCCGTCGTAGAAGTTCACGGCAGACAGGGCGACGATATCGCCGGAAGTCTCCGTGGAGCGGCGCTGGGGATATCTTGCCGGATTGTAGATCACATCCAGGAGGTCGTCGTCATCGATGCCGACAGCCTTCAGGAGCTCCGCGAAATAGGGCTGCGGGCAGGCCGGGAAGAACTTGTCCTCGGCGTAATGGTGGTGCATGCCGTTGGAGAAGAACAGGCGCTTGGCATAGACCGTGAAGGCTTCGAAATCAGCGTTCTTGCGGTCGCCCTTGTAGTTCTCCAGGATATTCTCCACGGCGTGGCGGACGCGGAGGTTGTCCTTGCAGTTCTGGTCCCAAAGGATGTCGCGGCCGTATTTGGCGGCTTCGGCGAGGTGGTAGGCATATTCCTTCTGTTTCAGGGAAAGGCTGTCCCAGCCGGGGACCTGATAGCGCATTACCTTGAGGTCGGCGAAGGAATCGACGGTATAGCGGAACGGCTCTTCCGCTTTCTTTTCCGAGCAGGCGCCCACGAGGGCGGCGGCTCCCAGTGTCATCATCATCTTGCAGAAACGGTTCATAGGTGTCAATTTGCTGCAAAATTATGAAATAAATCATTAACTTTGCCCGACGCACCGGTTTTTATGGCGAAAGTCCGGCTCATACTCGTGTCCCTGTTGACGCTGCTGTTCTGTTCCTGCGAGCGGGACGGGCTGGACTTGACCCTGAATGTCGGCCCCTTCGGGGAGGAATCCCGCCAGGTCCTGCTCCTGTACGAAGCCGGCTTCAATTCCCTGAGCTCCTACATCCACCAGAACATCAATGTCCTCCGGAAAGGATATCTTCCCGGAAAAGGACGGGCCGAAGATGTCGTCCTGGTATTCAGCCATCTGACCCTGTATGACCGGCAGGCCTATACCACGGAAACGGCCCCGGCGATGGTCCGGCTGTACAGCGAGTACGGGGAACCCCGCGCGGATACGCTCAAAGTCTGGCCAGCCGGGACCCCCGTCGCCAACAAGGAGGTGATGACGGAAGTCTTCAACTGGGTCCGGGAGCAGTTCCCGGCCGCCGGGTACGGCGCCATCCTGTCCTCCCACGCCACCGGCTATCTTCCGGAAGGCTATTACGACAATCCCCGGAAATACGAGGGAACGGGCCGCGGCGGATCCATTTCCACAAGCGCGCCGCTGCATTCGTTCGGACAGGAATACTATTCCGCCGGGACCAAGACGCAGGAGATGGAACTCAAGGACCTGGCTGCTGCCATCCCCTACAAGCTGGATTACCTGGTGTTCGACGCCTGCCTGATGGGCACGGTGGAAGTCGCCTGGGCGTTACGGGATGTGTGCTCCTACCTGGCCTTTTCCCCTTGTGAGATTCCGGCGGTGGGCTTCGATTTCCGGCAGATCGCGGAGCACCTCCTGAAACCGGAAGTCCCGGACGTCAAGGCGGTTTGCCAGGATTATTACGCGTACTACGAGGACGACAACACCTACGGGGCGACCATCACGCTGGTGGACTGCAGCCGGCTGGACCGCCTGGCCGCGACCTGCCGCGACCTTTTCGACCGCTACCGTTCCGGCATCCGGAACCTCAGCGGGAAGAACGTGCAGGTGTATGACCGCCGGATCGGCGCCAAGACCTACTATGCCTTCTTCGACCTCAAGGACATCCTCCGGGAGGCCGGCGCCTCGGACGCGGATCTCGCCGCCCTCCAGTCCGCTTTGGACGAGGCGATCGTGTACGAGGCCCATACGCCCCGTTTCATCAGTGTGAAGTTGGACCGCGTCTGTGGCCTTGCGATGTACCTCCCGGCCTATCCCGACTACAAGCGGGATATCTACCACGGGACGAAGTTCCTGGACGGCTACTACAAAGAAAACATCGCCTGGAACCAGGCGACGTCACTTGTAGAATAATCTGCAGTATCCGGGGTTTATCCTTCCTTGTCTTCCTGGACCGCCTTGTTGTAACAATCGCGGCAGAGGGGTTCGTAGGTGTCCTTCTCGCCGAGGACGACCAGTTTCTTGCTGGCGGAGAGGCGGTGCGAATGGTTCGCGAGGGAGCCGCAGCGGACGCAGATGGCATGGACCTTCTGGACGTCCTCCGCGATGGCCATCAGGCCGGGCATGGGCCCGAAGGGCTTTCCGAGGAAGTCCGTGTCCAGGCCGGCGATGATCACGCGGACGCCCCGGCCGGCGAGTTCCTGGACGACGCCGATGATGCTGTCATCGAAGAACTGGGCCTCGTCGATGCCGACGACCTCGATGTCCGGGTCGATCTGGAGCATCCGGGAAGGGGTCTTGATGGGGGTGCAGGAAATGCTGTGGGAGTCGTGCGAGACCACGTCCAGGTCCGAGTAGCGCTTGTCGATGGTGGGCTTGAAAGTGGCGATTTTCTGCTTGGCGAACTGGGCCCGTTTGAGCCTCCGGATCAGTTCCTCCGTCTTGCCGGAGAACATCGAGCCGCAGATGACTTCGATGCTGCCCGATTTTTTTGTGTTTTCCAAAAACATTTCCTTAACTTTGTTAGGTAGTCTTTTGCAAAGATAGTCAATTATGGAGAATAATCGAACAGAAATCTTGCAGGAACTCGAAGCCGGACTCGCTTCGCTCAAGGAGCAGCTCCGTGCGTTCGAGGACAGGCTGGAAGCCTTCCGGCAGCTCCCTGAGGAGGAAATCGTGGAAGAGTCGGACTTCACCGACATGGAAATCGGTGTTCCCGACCTTCCGGAGCAGGAGCCTGTGACCGAACCCGTTCCCGAGCCGGAATCTGTCCCCGAACCGGAACCCGTCATTGAGCCGGAACCTGTTCTCGAGCCCGAACCGGTAGCGGAGCCTGAACCCGCTCCTGCGCTTGCTCCCGAACCGATGCCGGCGCCCAAGCCGGCGCCCGCCGTGCCGCGTCCGGAGACGGACAGGCTGCCGTGGCGGCTGGACAAGCCGGGGATTTCCGTGAAGAACATCCGGAGCGGCATCTCGCTGTACGACCGGGCCCTGTTCATCGGCACCCTGTTCAAGGAAGACTACGCCCTGTATGACAAGACGATCAGCGAGCTCAACGGCCTGTCCTCCCTGGACGAGGCGGTGGACTACCTGCTGGAACGGTTCCCGGACTGGAACCTCAAGTCTGACATCGTCTATAATTTCATGATGGCCGTCCGCAAGAAACTGGGCTGATGGCGGGAAAGCTTTTCATCGTCCCGACCCCGGTCGGGAACCTGGACGACATGACCTTCCGGGCCGTACAGGTCCTGAAGGAGGCGGACCTCATCCTGGCGGAGGACACCCGCACCAGTTCGGTGCTCCTCCACCACTACGACATCCGGCGTCCCCTCCAGTCGCACCATAAATTCAACGAACACCAGACGGTCCAGCTCGTGAAGGAGCGTATCCTGGGCGGGCTGAACGTCGCCCTGGTGAGCGATGCCGGCACACCCGGCATCTCCGATCCGGGTTTCCTGCTGGCCCGTACCTGCGCGGAAGAGGGGATCGAGGTCCAGACCCTCCCGGGCGCCACGGCCTGCATCCCGGCCATCGTTTCCTCCGGCCTGCCTTGCGACCGTTTCTGCTTCGAGGGTTTTCTCCCGCAGAAGAAAGGCCGGCAGACGCTGCTTACTGCACTGGAGGCGGAAACCCGCACCATGGTCTTTTACGAGTCACCCTACCGGCTCGTGAAGACGCTGGAACAGTTGGCCGAACATTTCGGGCCGGAGCGCCGCTGCTCCGTCGCCCGCGAAATCTCCAAGCTCCACGAGGAGCACCGGAGAGGCACCCTCCAGGAAGTCGCCGCCTGGTTCCGGGAACATGAACCCAAGGGCGAAATCGTCATCGTCGTGGCCGGCGCGGAGCCGGTGAAACCTGTCAAGAAGAAGCGTTATGGAAGAGGGGAAGAGACAGAAGACCCTGAAGAGTAGCTTCACCACGGGCGCCATCGCCCTCGTATTCCTCATCATTGGATTTGAAACCGCCCTGTTCATACACAAGGCGGCCGTGACGCGGCTGGTCGCGGACCGCGACCACCCCGACACCGTGTACGTGGTGGAGCGGATCCGGTCGAAAACGGAACCGAACGCCACTGCTGATGGGCACGCCGTTGCGGAAGAATCGGATACGGTCTATTACCGAAAGCCTTCGAACCGGAGCCCGGACGCCGTCCGCATCCGCGAGAAGGCATCCCCGCGCCGGGTCGAATCCTTCCGTTTCAATCCGAACACCGTCTCGCTGGAGGACCTGATGCGGCTGGGCTTTTCCGAGAAGCAGGCCCAGTCCATCCTGAACTACCGCGCCAAGGGCGGCCGTTTCCGCCGGCCATCGGACTTCGCAAAGTCTTATGTAGTAGCCGATTCTGTCTTCGACCGCCTGGAACCTTACATCGACATTCCCCGCATCGACCTGAACAAGGCCGACAGCACCGCTTTCGACACGCTCCCCGGCATCGGCCCCTATTTCGCGTCGAAGATGGTCTCCTACAGGACCTCGCTCGGCGGCTACTCGCACCCGGAACAGTTGTTGGAAATCTACCATTTCGACCGGGAGAAATACGAGGCCCTGAAGGACCTTATCTCCTGCTCCCCGCCGGAACCGTACCCCATCTGGACGCTTTCAGAGCGAGATCTGGCCAGACATCCGTACCTCTCGCGCGACGAGGCCCACTCCATCGTCCTCTACCGCACCCACCAGCCCCAGAACGCCTGGACGCTCGAAGGCTTACACAAAGCCGGCATCCTCTCGGAGGAACACTACGTCAAACTAGCCCGCTGTGTGCTGGCGGAGCCATAAAAAAAAGACAGCCCGTCCGAGCCGTCTTTTTTGTGTTCCGCGGCTTTGCCGTCAAAGAATCAGTTCTGCGAAGTCGTAATGCCCGGTATGGGCGTTGTAGACGACGCCGTAGTCCTCGTCCCGCAGGTATTTCCCACTGATCTCGTCATAGACGGCCAGGTGCAGCTCGGCGGCGATAAAGCTGTCGCTGACATTCCTGGTCAGGTCGATGAAGATGTCTTCCAGGTCGTAGTCCGTCAGGTGCTTATGGTGGAAGCCTTCGTAAAGGACCGGGTCGATACGGATGATGTCACCGTTGGCATAGGTGAGCGTGGCGTCGGCCTCGACGGACAGGTTCACATCGAAGTGGCAGGCGCTAACGACGAAGAGCGCGCAGGCCAGCGTGAGGAGGGCAAGGACACGTTTCATGGGCGGGATCAGTCTTCGACGTTGTCCAGGGCGGCCCGGATCTTGGCCTCGATCTCGTCGGCGAGTTCGGGGTTGTCCTGGAGGAGTTTCTTGACGGCTTCGCGGCCCTGCGCGAGCTTCTGGTCGTTGTAGCTGAACCAGGAGCCGGACTTGGCGATGATGCCGAGTTCCACGCCCAGGTCCACGAGTTCGCTCGAGTGCGAGATGCCTTCGCCGAAGACGATGTCGAATTCCGCCTTCTTGAACGGCGGGGCCATCTTGTTCTTTACGACTTTCACCTTCACATGGTTGCCGAGGGCTTCCTCGCCGTCCTTGATCTGGGTGGTGCGCCGGATGTCCAGGCGGACGGAAGCGTAGAATTTCAGGGCGTTGCCGCCGGTGGTGGTCTCCGGGTTGCCGAACATGATGCCGATCTTCTCGCGGAGCTGGTTGATGAAGATGCAGCAGGTGTTCGTCTTGGAAATGTTCGCGGTGAGCTTGCGGAGGGCCTGGGACATCAGGCGGGCCTGGAGGCCGACCTTGTTCTCGCCCATCTCGCCTTCGATTTCCGCTTTCGGAGTCAGGGCGGCGACCGAGTCGATGACGACGATGTCGATGGCGCCGCTCCGGATGAGGTTGTCCGCGATCTCGAGCGCCTGCTCCCCGTTGTCGGGCTGCGAGATCAGGAGGGTTTCGAGGTCCACGCCCAGGGCCTTCGCATAGGTCCTGTCGAAGGCGTGTTCCGCGTCGATGATGGCGGCGATGCCCCCGGCTTTCTGCGCCTGGGCGATCGCATGTACGGCAAGGGTGGTCTTACCGCTGGATTCGGGGCCGTAGATCTCGATGATCCTTCCTTTCGGGTAGCCGCCGATCCCGAGGGCGTGGTCCAGGGCGATGGACCCGCTGGGGATGACCTGCGCCGCATCCCATTCTGGCTGATCTCCCAACTTCATGATGGTACCTTTCCCGTAATCCTTCTCGATCTTGTCGATCGTCGCCTGCAATGCCTTCAATTTGGCGGCATTGACTTCCGCACCGGTCTTTTCTTCTACTGCTTTAGCCATAATGTTGTTTGTTTTTCGTTTCCCGGGCGCTTCGGCCCGATTGGTACAAAGTTAGGAAATAAAATGGTAAATATAAAGTCCTTGTCCGTTTCTGCGTGCAAAGATAAGCGCAGATTGTGCCAGGTTACGGTACATGGAAGGAGTCTTTGCGAAATCATTCCAAAAATGTTAAATTTGTAAACTTTATGGAAAAGACCAGACTCCTCGGAAAAACGCCCGCCGAACTCAAGGAAATCGCCCTGGCGGCAGGGCTGCCGGGATTCACGGGCAAGCAGATCGCCCAGTGGATCTACGGCAAGCGCGTGCGCTCCATCGCGGAAATGACGAACATTTCCAAGGCGGGCCGCGAGCGGCTGGAGGAGCAGTACGAGGTGGGCGTCGCCCTCCCGCTTGACAAGGCGGAATCCGTCGACGGCACCTGCAAATATCTTTTCCCCGTAAACGGCGATCCCGGCAACGCCGTGGAGGCCGTCATGATTCCCGACGGGGACCGCAAGACCCTGTGCGTTTCCTCCCAGGCCGGCTGCAAGATGGGCTGCAAGTTCTGCATGACGGGCCGCCAGGGTTTCCACGGAAGCCTTTCCGCGGCCGACATCCTCTCCCAGTTCTTCGGCATCGACGAGGCGGCGGAACTCACGAATACCGTCTTCATGGGCATGGGCGAACCACTGGACAATTGGGAGGAAGTGAAACGCGCGATCGAAGTCCTTACCGCGGACTGGGGTTTCGCCTGGAGTCCCAAACGCATCACCCTCTCCACCATCGGGGTCCTGCCCAACCTGAAGCGTTTCCTGGATGAGTGCAAGTGCCACCTGGCCGTGAGTCTCCACAACCCCTTCCCGGAAGAGCGCTTGGCCCTCATGCCGGTGCAGAAGGCCTATCCCATCGAGGAGGTCATCGACCTCATCCGCCAATATGATTTCACCGGTCAGCGCCGTGTGAGTTTCGAATATACGATGTTCGCCGGGCACAACGACACGCCCCGTCACGCCGACGCCCTTCTGCGTCTCCTGCACGGCCTGGAGTGCCGCGTGAACCTCATCCGGTTCCACCGGATTCCGGATTTCCCGTACGGCACCAGCCCGCAGGCTTCGATGGAAGCCTTCCGGGACCGCCTCACCCGCGGCGGCATCACGGCCACCATCCGGGCTTCCCGGGGCGAGGACATCTTCGCCGCCTGCGGCCTGCTGGCCGGGCAGCACAACCATGCTTGAACTGATGAAGAAATACCTGCTCATCCTTCTCTTGTTCGCTTCCGCGGTCCTGTCGGCGCAGACCACCACGTCCGCCGGCTTCGGACTGGACCCGTCCGACGACCAGGCCGTCGCCCAGATGAAGGCCCGGATGGCGAAGATCCGCGAGCACCGGCCCACGCTGGCCCTCGTCCTGAGCGGCGGCGGCGCCAAGGGCGCGGCGACCGTCGGGGCGCTCAAGTACCTGGAACAGTATAAGTTCCCGGTGGACATGGTCGTCGGGACGAGTATCGGCGGCCTCATCGGCGGCGTCTACGCGATGGGCTACAGCCCGGAATTCCTGGACTCCCTGATGCGGAACATCAACTGGGAGCGGACGATGAGCGACCGGGTCGATGGGGAATACATCCCTTACGGCCTCCGGAGATACAAGGAACGGTTCGCGCTGTCCTTCCCGTTCTATTACAGCGTCAAGGACTTCCAGAACCAGCTCCAGGAAGACATCCGCTACGCCAATCCCACGGACGGCAAACTGCATCTCGCGGCCGGTGACGGCGACGCCGACGGCATGGTGATGAAAAGCCTGATGAGCAGCCTTCCTTCCGGCTATATCTTCGGCCAGAACGTCCAATACCTGATTTCCAGCCTGACTCCGGGATATGCGGATTCCACGGACTTCCTCCGCCTGCCGGTCCCGTTCGCCTGCGTGGCGACGGACGTCGTCTCCGGCCGGGCGAAAGTCTGGCACAACGGCAGCCTCAATACGGCCATGCGCTCCACGATGTCCATCCCGGGTTACTTCTCCCCGGTCCGCACCCGCGGCATGGTGCTGGTGGACGGCGGCATGCGCAACAACTTCCCGGTGGACCTGGCCCGGCAGATGGGGGCCGACATCGTCATCGGCGTGGACCTCTCCAATTCGAAGTCGGGCTATGAGGAAATCCACAACATCGCCGACATCCTTTGGCGGGGCATCGACATGTTTGCCGAAGATTCCTTCGAGCGGAACATCCGGAACGTGGACGTGCGCATCAAGCCGGACCTTACCGGCTACGGGATGATGAGTTTCGACGAAGTGGCTATTGACACGATGCTCAACCGCGGTTACAAGGCCGCCGAGGAGATGAAGGAGGAGTTGGATGCCGTCCGCCGATGGGTGGGAACCGACACCCTCCGGCTCGCCGGGCCGAAGGCCGTCGATATCGACCGCACCCCCGTGCTCATCGACAGTATCGAGATCCTGGGCGTTTCCGGCAAGGAAGCGGACTATCTGCGGGCGAAACTCAAGGTCCATGCGGGCGACCGTGTGTCCCGCGATGATGTGGAGGATGCCCTGAATACCATTTTCGGAAAAGGCTCTTACGAGTATGTCAGCTATGACATGCTGGGCAAGGGCGAGCCTTTCCACCTCCGGATCAACTGCAAGCGGGGCCCGAAACACCTGCTGGGCGTCGGTTTCCGGCTGGATACGGAGGAACTCGTGTCCCTGTTGCTGAACGTAGGCCTGAACACGACGGCCATGCGGGGTTCGTCCCTGGACATGACGGCGCGGGTGGGGGCGAATCCTTACCTGGACCTTCACTATGCCTACGAAACACCCCGGTGGCCTACCTTCAACATCCGGGCGGACCTCCGCTGGACGGACCACAACAACTTCCTGATGGGGGAGAACCGCTTCAACGTCGCCTACCTGACCACCAATCAGGAAATCTACGCCTCCAATATGGAGTGGTCGAATTTCGATGTCAAGGGCGGCCTGCGGAATACCTATTTCAACATCGCACACCTGCTCGCAAGCGACGTGATCGGCGATTATGACCGGTCCCTGTGGCGGATGGACTATCCGGGCGTGTTCATCGACGGAACTGCCTACACGCTGGACGACGGGTATTTCCCGCGCCAGGGCTTCTCTGCCCACCTGCGCTATGACCTGGTCTCCCGTATTTTCGACGGCCCTGACTATCCGGGCTTCTTCGGCATCGTCTCGGGTTCGGGCCGGATGCCTGTCCCCATCGGTCGGAAATTCACCCTGACGATGATGGGCGGCTTCCGGTTCATCTTCGGTGACGACATCCCGATCCCGTTCGCCAATGTCATCGGCGGCGAGATGCTTGGGCGGTACGTGGACCACCAGCTGCCGTTCATCGGCATCAACAACGCCGCGTTCCGGCGCAACAACCTGGTCGTCCTGCGGTCGGACCTCCGCTACGAAATCGTTCACAACAACTACATCACCGCGGCCTTCAATTACTCCCGCGACTTCTACAGCTTCCGCCAGTTCGAAACCGGCGAGAACCTCTTCGGCTTCGGCCTGGGCTATGCCTACGACACCATCGTGGGCCCGCTCAAGGCCATCGTCCACTGGTCTTCGATGACCCGCAAGGTGGGCGCCTACCTGTCCCTCGGTTTTGATTTCTAGGCCCATGGAAGAGAAGAAGGTCCTCGAACGGCTGCAACGCCAGTGCGCACGGATGGAGTACTGCGTCTCCGACATCCGCCGGAAGGCCCTGAAAGCGATGGAGGGCGATGAGGAAGCGGCGGACCGGATCGTCTCCTCCCTGGTCAAGGACCGGTTTGTCGACGACCGGCGCTATGCGGCCGCCTTCGCCCGTGAAAAGGCCGCCCTGCAGGGGTGGGGGACGGTGAAGATCCGCTTCCAACTCCGTGGGAAGGGCGTCTCCGATGAAATCATAACCGAGGCCCTGCAGGAAATCGACCCTGCGAAGGCGGCCTCGAAACTGGATAAACTGGCTGCTGACCGATACCGTCTCCTCAAGGACGATCCCCAGTGCCGCCTGAAACTGCTCAAGGCGCTCCTTTCCCGGGGATACGGGTATGAGGAGGTGGAAGCAGCTGTTAAACGTGTGATGTCATGAAACGTTTTTTATTGACGGCCCTGGCCTTGATGCTGGCCCTGCCGGGTCTTTTCGCCCGGGATTTCGACCAGGATTTCGAGCATGCGACCCTGCGTCTGGACTATGTGTTCTGCGGGGACAACGCGCATCAGGCGATCTATTTCCAGCAGGCCCTGAAGACTTCCGAATGGGCCGGGCGGCGGCACAACCTGACCGCGCCGCTGCTGGAAGGCAACGGCCAGATCCGCGTCCTGGATCCGGAAACGGGGGAGTGCCTGTATGCCAATTCTTTCTCCACCCTGTTCCAGGAATGGCAGGTGGAAGAAGAAGCCACACGCGTCCAGCGGGCTTTCGAGAACTGCTACCAGGTTCCGTTCCCCAAGCGGCCGGTGGACATCGAAGTCTTTCTCATGGACACGCACCGGAAGCGGTCCTCTTATCTGAAGCACCGGATCGACCCCGCGGACATCCTTATCCGGAAGGTGGCGGACAACGGTTATTCCTCCGCCGTCGTCTGGCAGGGCGGACCGTTGGACGAAACCATTGACATCGTGGTCGTTTCCGAAGGCTATGACGCCTCCGAGAAAGCCAAATTCTACCGGGATGCCGAGCGCGTCGCGCAGGCGCTCTTCCACCACGAACCTTTTGCAGGCCTCCGGGACAAATTCTCCGTCCGGGCCGTTTTTGCGCCGTCGCCGGACTCCGGTGTCAGCGTCCCGCGCAACGGAAGCTGGAAGCGCACGGTCGCGGACAGCCACTTCGACACCTTTTACACGGAGCGGTACCTGACCTCCTCCGCGCAGCAGAAGATCTATGACCTCATCGGCACCGTGCCTTTCGAGCACATCGTGCTGCTGGTCAATACGGCCATCTATGGCGGAGGCGGCATCTACAACTCCCTGACCATCATGAACAGCGACCATCCCACCTTCGTCCCGGTGATGGTCCATGAGTTCGGCCATGCCTTCGGCGGCCTGGCCGACGAGTACGCCTATGGCGACCAGGCGGAAACGCCGTATCCGGCCGATATGGAGCCTTGGGAACCCAATATCACCACGCTTCACGATTTCGCCTCCAAGTGGCAGGACATGCTGCCCCAGGGTATCCGGATCCCGACACCGGTCGACGACCTGGACAAGCAGGATGTCCGCCGGATCTGGCATACCTTCACCCAGGAACAGAAGGATCTCCTGAACTTGAAACTCGGCGTGTATGAAGGCGCCGGCTATCAGCTGCACGGGGTCTACCGCCCCGTCCAGGAATGTCGCATGCGCATCAACGAATGCGAAGAATTCTGCCCCGTCTGCTACCGGGCCATAGTACGGATGATTGATTATTATACCCGATAAAGTTATGAAACGAATCTTGACCCTGGCCGCGATGGCGCTCTTCGCCCTGACGGCCGCCGCGCAGCCGGACACCCCGGTGGTGAAGTACCTCAAAGGCGATATCCGCCGCGCCGCGTTCAACACGCATTCCTACGAATTCGAGCCCGTCAAGGACACGCCCGCCCCGAAGGGGTACAAGGCCTTCTACATCAGCCATTACGGACGTCACGGCTCCCGTTCGGACTGGGGTGGTCCCCAGTACAAACTGGTCCGCGACCTCCTCACCAAGGCCAATGAACAGCATCTCCTCACTCCGGCCGGTGATTCCCTGATGAAAGAGGCCGCACTCCTCTACCAGCTGCATGACGGCATGGACGGTCGCCTGACTCCCCGCGGCGTCCGCGAACATGCGCAGCTCGCCGAACGGATGTACCACCGCTACCCGGAAGTGTTCAAGAAAGGCAGCAAGCACATCCGCGCCGTCTCCAGCACCACGCCGCGCTGCATCGTGTCCATGAACGGCTTCACCGCCCGCCTGCAGGCCCTGCAGCCGGACCTGGACATGGACCTGGACACCGGCGAGAAATACTATGCCTACATCGCCCGCGGTGAGAACAACATCCTCATCGCCCGTACCAACAAAGCCCTGGACGAATACAAGAAGACTATCCAGTGGGACAATGAGACCGTGTACCGCACCCTGTTCACGGACCCGGAAGCAGCCAAGAAGCTCATTCCGAATGCCTGGGATTTCCAGAACGCCATCTACGACTGCGCCCGTGTATCGGATCCCTTCGACATCCCGGACAACATGTTCCGTTACCTCCCCTTCGAGAACGTGGTCCACTTCCATGAACTGAATTTCCTGTCCGCCTATCTGAACCAGTGTGACTCCAAACTGAACGGCGAAATCCGCATGCCGCGTTCGCAGGAACTGGTCGATACCCTTATCAGCCAGGCCGATGCCGTCATCGCCGGCAAGGTGCAGAAGGCTGCTGACCTGTGCTTCGGCCACGACTGGCCTTTCCTGGGCTTGGTTTGCTATCTGGGCCTGGAAGGCGTGAGCGAACGCTACACCGTCGAGGAAGCCGCCGCGAACTGGCTGCCTTCCTATTTCTGTCCGTTTGCGACGAACCTGCAGATGATCTTCTACCGGAGCAAGAAGTCCGATGATATCCTCGTCAAGTTCCTTATGAACGAGCGTGAAACGAAACTCCCTGCCCTGCAGGCCGTCGACGGAATCTATTATCGCTGGAACGATGTCAAGGATTGGTGCGCGAACCGCATCCCGAAGACGAAGATCATCGCCCACCGCGGTTATTGGGAAGGTAACGCGGAGAATTCCGTCGCCTCCTTCCGCAAGGCCCAGGAATTCGGCCTCTGGGGCAGCGAGTTCGATATTCACCTGACGGCTGACGGCGTGCCCGTCGTCCATCACAACCAGACCATCGGCGAACTGGACATCCAGAAGAGCAACTACGAGGACGTCCGCGCGAACCGGCTTGCCAACGGCGAACACGTCCCGACCCTCGCCGAGTACATGGCCCAGGCCGCCCGGAGCCGGGAATGCATGCCTGTGCTGGAACTCAAGCCGCAGACGACGGTGGAGCGGGAGGATGAACTGGTGGACAAGTGCCTCCAGGCCCTCCGCCCGGCCGCTCCGCGCAACGTTCCGCCGGAGTTCGCCTCTTTCGCCCGTCGCTCTTCCGAGCCCACGAAGGTCGTTTTCATCTCCTTCAGCCACCATATCTGCCAGGAACTCGCCAAGAAGGCCCCCGGCTACACGGTCCAGTATCTGAATGGCGACCTTTCCCCGGCCCAACTGCACGCGGAAGGCATCAACGGCATCGACTACCACTACAGCGTGTTCAAGAAGCATCCTGAATGGGTGAAGGAAGCGCACGACCTCGGGATGAGCGTCAATGTGTGGACGGTGGACGATCCGGAGGATATCCGCGCGATGCGCGACCTGGGCGTGGACCAGATCACCACGGACAAACCCGCCCTCACCCGCGAGATCCTCTGGGAGCGGTAGTTGTTTTATCCCGTCCAAATGCGTAATTTTGTAAAATTTGAATAATATCATGGTAAAAGTTGACGTAAAAGGTTGCTGCGGCTTCGTGGATGGAGCCAAGTATGATGCGTATGTGGGCAAGGCCCTGGATGCTTTCGATGTGCTTGTCGCCGGAAACGGCGCGGGCAATGACTTCCTGGGGTGGAAGCACTTGCCGTCCGAAACCCCGGAAAGCCTGATTGCGGATTGCGAGGTGATCCGTGATGACTGGAAGGCCAAGGGGGTGGACCTGGTGATCGCCATCGGCATCGGCGGTTCCTACCTCGGCGCCAAGTGCGCGATCGAGGCCCTCAGCCACAACTTCGCGAAGCAGCTCTCGAAGAAGGACGCCGCCGAGGTGGTCTTCGCCGGCAACAACCTGTCCGAGGAATACCTGGCCGAACTGATGGACCTGGCCGCTGAGCGCAATGTCGCCTGCATCGTCATTTCCAAGTCCGGCACCACCACCGAGCCCGCCGTCGCCTTCCGCATCGTGAAGCAGTACCTGGAGGATACCTATGGCAAGAAGGAGGCGGCCGAGCGCATCGTCGCCATCACCGACGCCAAGAAGGGCGCCCTCAAGACCCTGTCCACCCAGGAAGGCTACAAGACCTTCGTCGTCCCGGACAACGTGGGCGGCCGCTTCTCCGTCCTCACCCCCGTGGGCATCCTGCCCATCGTGGTGGCCGGATTCGACATGCGTGCCATCCTCGCCGGCGCCCTCGAGGCCGAGAAGGCCCTTGCCGTGAAGTCCGCGGAGAATCCCGCCGTCGTGTACGCCGCGATGCGGAATCTCCTCTACAAGGAGTATGGCAAGAAGGTGGAGATCCTTGTCAACTACAACCCGAAGTTCACCTACCTTGCCGAATGGTGGAAGCAGCTCTACGGCGAGTCCGAGGGCAAGGACGGCGTGGGCATCTTCCCCGCCTCCGTCAACAATACGGCGGACCTGCACTCCATGGGCCAGTTCATCCAGGAAGGCGACCGCGTGATGTTCGAGACCGTCGTCCACGTGGAGAAGGCCACCCGCAGCGTGGTCATCGGCTCCGACCCCCAGAACCTGGACCAGCTGAACTACCTCGCCGGCAAGAACGTGGAGCATTGCAACCACATGGCCGAACTCGGCACCGTCATCGCCCACCAGGACGGCGGCGTGCCCCAGCTCCAGGTGTCCGTGGAGAAGGTCGATGCCTTCAACCTGGGCTCCCTGTTCTATTTCTTCGAATTCGCGTGCGGCGTGAGCGCGTACACGCTCGGGGTGAATCCGTTCAACCAGCCCGGCGTGGAGGCCTACAAGAAGAACATGTTCGCCCTCCTCGAAAAGCCCGGCTATGAGGAGGCCACCAAAGCCATCAAGGCCCGCCTGTAGGGGATTCGTCGAAGGAAACGGGCTGTTCGTCTAAAACCGGCGTCAGCCTCTTGCATATTGCGGTACTTTTGCTCTCGGAATTCGAAAACAAAAGTATCGCAATATCATGAAAAGAATCTTCATCCTCCTCGTCGCCCTGTTCGCTGGCCTCGCCGCGAACGCCCAGGAAATCCGCACTGTCAAAGGCATCGTCCTCGACTCCCTGACCCGTCAGCCGGAGCCGGCGGCCATCCTCCAGTTCTTCAAGGTCGGTGACGACTCCAAGGCCGTCGCCTTCACCACTACCGCGGAGGACGGTACGTTCTCCCATACCTTCGACATCAAGGGCAACTATTACCTCCTCTTCGACAACATGGGCCGGAAGCAGGCCCGCCGTTATTTCAAGATCAACGGGGAAGAGGTCATCGACCTGGGCGAGATCCTCGTCGAGGACGCCGCCGAGGTCCTCAAGGCCGGCACTGTCACTGCGATGCGTCCGCTCGTGAAGATGGAAGTGGACAAGATCACCTATAACGTGGAGGACGACGTGGACTCCAAGACCTCCACCGTGCTGGACATGCTCCGCAAGGTGCCGATGGTCTCCGTCGACGGCCAGGACAACATCTCCGTCAACGGCTCCTCCTCCTTCGTGGTCTATGTGGACGGCAAGCCCAACCAGATGATGTCCCAGAACGCCTCGCAGATCTTCAAGATGATGCCCGCGAGCTCCGTCAAGAACGTCGAGGTCGTCACCAATCCGGGCGTCCGCTATGACGCCGAGGGTGTGGGCGGTGTGCTGAACATCACCACCAACAAGGCCGTCACCGGCGGCCAGAGCGCGGCAGACGGCATGTACGGCACCCTCCGTGCCCAGGCTTCCACCCGCGGTTACGGCGGCGGCCTGTTCGGCAGCATGCAGCAGGGCAAGTTCGCCCTGACCGCCAACTTCAACGGTATGCAGCAGGGGAGCAAGGGCACCGTGATGGACATGACCCGCAAGCAGGACAACGGCTTCTCCACCTCCACCCACACCAAGTCCACGATGTCCATGCCGATGCTGATGGGCAACATCAGCGCCTCCTATGAGATCGATCCCCAGAACCTCGTGTCCGCCACCGTGGGCCTGATGCACTTCGGCACCAACAACACCGCCGGCACCACGAACACGATGCTGTTCGCCCCCGGCACCGACGCCTTCACCTACACCGGTACGACCGAGTCCCTGATGACCCGCAACAGCATCTCCGTGGGGGCCGACTACCAGCACACCTGGGCCGATTTCCCCGGCCGCACCTTCACCCTGTCTTACCAGTACAACGGTGCTCCGTCCGTGAACAACACCTTGAATACCTTCAACGCGGCGAGCATTCCCGGCTTCGACCTCACCGACCGCAAGTCCGACGGCCGTACCGGCTCCACCGACCACACCGTCCAGGCCGACTTCACCACCCCGATGGGCCTGTACTACAGCCTCTCCACCGGCGCCAAGTATATCGACCGCCACAACTCCTCCAGCCAGCAGGACTACCTCTGGGACGGCTCCAAGTTCGTCATCAACCCCCTGAGCAGCCTGGATTATGACTTCTACAACCGCATCGGCGCGGCCTACGCCGAACTCACCGGCAACTTCGGCACCGTCGGCGTGAAGGGCGGCGTCCGCTACGAGCACACCTGGCAGACCTACAATTCCACGGCCCAGACGAACGCTTTCAGCACCGACTACGGCAGCCTCGTCCCGACCGCCAGCATCCAGTGGAGCCCGTCGATGACCCAGAACATCGGCATCAGCTACAACATGCGCATCTCCCGCCCGGGTATCTCCTACCTGAACCCGTACGTGGACACCACCGATCCGACCGCCCTCACCTATGGCAACACCGAACTGGAAGTCGAACGCGGCCACAACATCTCCCTCGTGTACAGCGCCTATACCCCGAAGGTGATGGTGAACGCCACCCTGCGCTACAGCTACACCGGCAACGGCATCTCCGCCTACAGCTTCTTTGACGAGAACAACCTCCTCAATACGACCTACGGCAACATCGTCACGAGTCAGAGCACGGGCCTGAACGCCTACATGATGCTGAATCCCACCAACAAGACCCGCATCATGATCAACGGCGGCCTCACCTACAGCGACATCGCCAGCGCCCAGCTCGGCCAGCACAACAGCGGATGGGCCTACAACCTCATGGTGGGTGGCCAGCAGACCCTTCCCTGGGACATCCGCCTCTCCGCGAACGCCATCATGATGGGCAGCCAGGTGACCCTCCAGGGCCGTACCACCGGCATGTCGATGGCCATGCTCGGTCTCACCAAGTCCTTCTTGAACGACCGCCTGAGCTTCTCCGTGAACGGCATGCTCCCGCTGGCCAAGGGCTTCGAGATGTCCATGTCCTCCCACACCGTCGGCAAGGGCTTCGTCTCCGACATGAGCACCACCATCCCGATGCGCCAGATCACGTTCCAGGTCAGCTGGACCTTCGGCAAGCAGGGCAACTACTCCGCCAAGCGCGCCTCCCGCACCATCCAGAACGAGGATCAGCTGAACAGCACCACCACCGCCGAAAGCATGGGTTCGATTATGATGCAGTAAGTCCCTGTCATTTCGAGCTTGTCGAGAAATCTTATTATATTTGCAATATGCAAAATCTCCGGCGCAGAAATCTCATCCTGAACACCACCCAGATCGTTGTCTGGGCTGGTGTTTTTCTCGTTCCGGCCCTCGTCACTTGGACGACGACCGGCCATATGCAGCAGGCCTTCTTCGTGTTCCGCCACACCGCGCGGATGGTGTTTCCGCTGTTCCTCCTGTACGGCCTGAACTACTATCTGCTCGTCCCGCAGTTCCTGTATGGCGGGAAAGGGAAGGTGAAGTGGTTCTACATCCTCAATATCCTGCTGCTGGTGGGCTACAACCTGTACCGCTTCTGGCCCCGCGGACCGATGACACCGCCGGAGGAAGTGGTGCAACAGATCGGGCTTCGGAACATCTGGGCTTTCTTCCTGGGCGGGATCATCGCCGCCGTCTTCTTCCAGGTCCTGATGATCCTGCTCGCGGTGGGACTCCGTCACCTGATGCGGATGAACGACCGGGAGATGCAGTTCGAGGAAGAGCGCCGCAAGACCGCCGAGGCCGAACTGACCTGGCTCAAGCACCAGCTCAACCCGCATTTCCTGTTCAATACCCTGAACAACATCTCGTCCCTCACGCAGATCGATCCGGACAAGGCGCAGGAGAGCATCGGTCAGCTGAGCGACTTGCTGCGTTATGCACTGTACGACAGTGAGGCAGAGAAGGTCCAGCTCGCGTCGGAAATCGAGTTCATGGACAATTACATCGACCTGATGGCTCTCCGTTGCAACGAGCTGACGACCGTTGAGAAGCATCTCGAGGCTTCGTCCAAGCCGGTGGAGGTGGCGCCGCTCCTGTTCATCTCCCTGGTGGAGAACGCATTCAAGCACGGAGTCAACGCCCGGCATCCTTCCTTTGTGAAGGTGACAATGAACATGGACGGGGACGACCTGGTATTCGCCTGCGACAACTCCCTGTTCGAGAAGCAGGGGACGGACCACATCGGCTCCGGCATCGGCCTGGAGAACATGAAGCGGCGGCTCGAACTGCTGTATCCCGGCCGCTACACCTATGAGCAGACGGCTACGGACGATACTTATCACGTGCAAGTTACCTTGAAATCCTTATGACCTCCCTGCGCTGCTTCGTCGTGGACGACGAGCCTCTCGCCGTCAAGATGCTGGAGAACTTCATCGCCAGGACGCCGTTCCTGGAGCTGGTGGCCTCGTTCACCGACCCGGTCCTGGCCCTGTCCGAGATGCGGACGCAGGCGCCGGACCTGGTGTTCCTGGACATCCAGATGCCCGATTTGAGCGGGATGGAACTGTCCCGGATGGTTCCCGCGGGCACCCGCATCATCTTCACCACGGCCTTTAAGCAGTACGCGTTCGAGAGTTACGAGGTTTCCGCCCTGGATTTCCTGCTGAAGCCCATCCGCTACCAGAAGTTCCTGGAAGCGGCTGAGAAGGCGCGGGAATGGTTTACCTTGAAGGAGGCTGCGACAGCGGCCCCGACGGCTCCTGTTTCAGAGGCGAAGACGTCTACCTTCTTCAAGGTCGACGGTGCCCTCCGGAAGGTGGAATATGACGACATCCTGTTCGTCGAAGGAATGAAGGATTACGTGATGGTTTTCCTGGCCTCGCAGAAGCAGCCGCTCGTCACGCACGTGACGATGAAGGGGATGGAGGAGATGCTCCCCGCCGGGCAGTTCATGCGGATCCATCGGTCCTTCATCGTCGCCCTGGACAAGGTCGCCTCGGTGAGCGGCACCGGTGATGTGAAGGTCGGAGACCGGCTGTTGCACGTGTCCGATGCCTACCGCGAGGCTTTTGACGCGTACCTTCGGGAACATTCAATTGCAAGATAATACACTGTATATGAAGCCAGTACAAGTTGTGTCGGCCCTTTGCCTGGCCCTCGTTTCCTGTGGCGGTCCCGTCTCCGAGACCGCCGATTTCATCGGTAATCCCTACCTGCCCCTCTGGGAGCACGTTCCCGACGGGGAACCGCGCGTGTTCGAGGATCCGGACAACCCGGGTCATTACCGCATCTATGTGACGGGGTCGCACGATACGCGCGTCGAGAGCTATTGCGGCCAGGATGACCGCCAATGGTCGGCGCCCGTGGAGGACTTGACCGCATGGCGGGATGAAGGCCCGGTGTTCACGTACACCCAGAACGGGAATATGAGCACGGTTTATGCGCCGGACCTCGTGGAGGTGACACGCCGGGACGACGGTTCGCACAAGTATTACCTGTATCCGCACGCTTTGATGCATACGCCGATGGTGTGCGTGGGCGACCGTCCAGACGGCCCGTTCACGGTGCTGAACGTGCAGGATGGCCAGCTTGCCCCCGGCAGCATCATGGGCTTCGACCCGGGCGTGCTGATTGAGCCGGTGGACGATCCGGACGATCCCGATTATGCCATCGGCTTCCGGGCCTACGGCGCCTGGGGCATCCAGCGGGCCAGTGCGACGGAACTCGATCAGAATACGATGTATACGCCCCGCTACGGGAGCCCGGACTACCCGTTCTGGGTCCCGTCCATGATTACGTCTTATCTGGCGAATCTCCCGAAAGGACAGGCCGTCGCAGACGATATGAAGCAACACGTCCAGTGGGCGGGCATCCGGCAGGGCGAGTTTATCGATTTCCCGGCCGTGGCGGAAGGGGAGGACCTGGACGACTTCCAGTTCTATGAGGCCTCCTCATTCCGGAAGATCGGGAATAAGTATATCTACCTGTACAGCGGTTTCTCCGGACAGGAATATGGCCTGAAGCAGAGCAACGCGACGCTGCGGTATGCCTATGCCGATACGCCGCGCGGGCCCTGGAAGAGCGGCGGCGTCCTGGTGGACGCCCGCGGCCCCGTCCTGTCCCGCGACGGCTCCGCGCTGGAGACCCATTTCGGTGACAACAACACCCACGGCTCTCTGGCCGAGATCAACGGCCAGTGGTACGTGTTCTACCATCGCGCTCCGCGCGGCTTCGGCTACGCCCGCCAGGCAATGGTCGCCCCGGTGGCCGTTCAGGCCGATGAGAAGCCGGTTTCCGAAGGCGGTGTCGTGCGGATTACCGCGTATGACCCGTACAAGGGCGCCTTCACGGTAAAGGCCTCCGACGGCTCTGAGTACCGCGGCGCAGAAGTGACTTCCGAAGGCTTCTTCATCTATGGCCTGCCGCCGTACCGTTACTATTCTGCGGGCTATGCGTGCTATCTCTCCAACCCGAATTCGATCCAGGACAACTGGGATGTCTGGGACAACCGCATGGACATCACCGAGGTGCGGTCCGGGGATATCCTGGGATATAAGTACATCGGCTTCGGCGGTTTACCTGAGGGCGTGCCGGGACTGCCTGCGTTCGAAGGCGTACGTCCGGGCAATGGAACGGTTTTCAATCTGTTTGTCGCCGCCCGCACGGCGCAGGCGTTCCAGGTGGGCGTCTGGATCGACGGCCCCTGGGAAGGCGGTGCGTGGAACGGCACCAAGGTCGGTGAAGTGAAGATTCCCGCCGGTGCATCGGCCGATGTCAAGAAGTATACGGTTTCCTTGGGTGATGCTGTTGACGGCCTGACGGACAAACATGCCCTGTTCCTCGTGGCCGAGGGTCCTGCAGGGGAGCCTCTGTGCGATATCGTTGGCTTCGGCTTCACCAAGAAAGGACAGAAGATGGCATTCCCGGTCCCGCCGGCCGTGAAGATTTCCGTGGGCAGCCAAGTGCTGGAAATGCCTGCGCACCCCGTTTGGACGACGGAGCAGAACGGATTGACGGACAATACGTTCTATGAAATGGCGGTGCCGTCGGGTGTGACCGGCAAAATCGCCGTCAAGGCCCCGAAGAGCGTGGAGGTTACCATCGACCAGGATGCCCGCATCGTGCGGTGCACGTACAGGGGCAAGACGAAGACCTTTACACTGAAATAGTGCTCGTATAGGTCCCGCTTTTGGACCTGTACGAGCACTCGGAGGGGGTATCTCGCTACGGAAGCACCTCGATGGCCTCATCGATCGACCCATAGACGGGGACGCCGTAGCGTTCGCAGGTGAGGCGGACGTTGTCGTAGCGGTAGAAACCGGGGGTGCAGACGACGAGGAGTTTACCGCTGCGGGCGTGGAGGCCGAGTTCGAGCAAGGTGATGAGGGACTGGCTTCCATCTAGGAAGACCATCAGGATGTAATCGGCCTTCTCCATGTGCTCGAGTTCCCAATTGACCTGATAGTCCATCTCGCCCTCGCGTTCAGGGTGCCATTCTTCCTGGCGGGGGTTGTAGAGCAGGTAATGCCGATCCCTCCCGGCGAGCTTCGCGGCGACCGTCTGCTGCCAGTCCTCGCTGTGGCCATTGTCGATGGTACCGGCCAAGAAAACCGTGATCCGGCCGCGGAGGTCCATGGGTTCGTACTCGTGTGGGTGGATCACATTGTCGATGCGGACTTCCTCGCCCGTGGACAGCACATAGAAGGCAAGCTGTTCGTTCTCAAGGGCGAAGGAAACGGCCTCGCCGGGAATGCTCTCCGGGAGGATCCGAACACTGTCGAAATAATACAGGCTGTCCTCGCTGTTCCACCAGCCGCCTACATAGCCGTCGTGCGCGAGCGCATGGGAAACTACATCCCCGAGGTCCTCCTTCGAATGCCGGTCCTGCGTGGCCGCGTACGCTACAGAAATTCCTTCCGTGGGCACCTTCCGATCGCGGATGTCCACGGTGAACCCGTCCGGATGGGCCTGGCTGTAGGCCCATACCCAGTCGGCGGTCGCCGTGGCAGCCTCCTGCGTGGGGGCCGCGGCCTCCTGCCGCGCCGTCCGCGCCATCGGCCCGCAGGCCGCCAGCACCGTCAAGCATAGGGCGAAAAGGAGGTTTTTAAGTCGCATCTACTCTTGGGAATCTACTTATCTTTCTTCCTTTTCTCTTTCAGATATTCGACAATTCCGGAGAACAAACCGAAGACAATCGCACCTGCAAGATAAAACAGGAATGGTCTCAAGCCCCTGAAGATGGCATCCAGGATTACAAAAATCGCTGAAAAAGATAGAGCGGCGACAATCGCAGTGATGATGTATCTTTTCATAGGATTTGGAGATTGAATCTTGATACAGTGAACCACGGCTTACGGAAGTAACCCGGACAGGATGGCATCAAGGTCCGGATGGCCTTCGTGGACCAGAATTTCCCCGGTTTTGCAGTCGATCAGAAAGACAGTCGGGATATACTGGATGGCGTAATCCTTATAAACCTTGCCTCCGTGGGCCAGGACATTGATCCAGGTCATTTCTTTCTCCGCCACGAAGGACTTCCATTCCTGGGCTTTGGAATCTTGGGAGATGCTGTAGATTTCCAGACCCTTGTCGTGATACTTCGCATAAACCTCCTTCAACTTGGGGATGGATTCCAGGCAGGGAGCGCACCAGGTCGCCCAGAAATCCAGGATGACATAGCGGTTTGCAGGATTGTTGACGACCGAGCTCAGGCGGACAGGGGCATTGTCCGTATCCGGATACTCCATGTCGATGTACGGCTGATGGACGAGACTCACGGCTTCTTCGGCGGCTTTTTTCCTGCTTTCTGCCCTTTGGGCTCTGAGGACCCACCTTTTTTTCAAGGTTGAGATCGTTTTCTTATAGGTCTTGGCCAGGTCCGGGGACAAAAGGTTCAGGATCTCCGATGCCTTGTCGAGATCGTCGGAGTGCCTGTCAGCATACATCAAAGCCAGGAGATTCGTTCGTTCATCCCGGACCGCTTCTTCCCAAAGGGGATCTCGGGCATCGACATCCGCCGCCTGGATCCTCCGATAGGCGTCGTTCAGGGGCGTCCCTGCCGCACCCGTGATCATATCCATCTCATCCTCGGCATGGACATCGACGAGAATGGTTCCGGGCTCCAGGAAGAAATCCTTCAATTGACCCCCGTCATACGGATTGGCATATACATCCTCAGGATCCGTGGCATACAGGAAAACGCGGGTCGGGGTCGAGATGCGGGGATGAAACTCGAAGGTTCCGTTCTCGACCGTCGTCGTGGAAACGACTTTGTTTTTGTTCCAGTCGTCCTGCAAAACAAGTTCCGCCCCGTCTTTGACACCTTGGACGGTACCCTTGACGGTGCAGTATTCGGCATGGGGCTGGCAAGCATTAAGGCAAACAAGAAGCCAGAACAAAGTGGGGAAAAGCCATTTACTTTTCATGATAGTCACATTTCATCTGTTTGGACAATCAATCTTTGAAGAATCGTACAACACAAAGATATACAAAAAGTTGGAATTGCGTGAATGTGAGAGAGGTTTCTATGTACGTCAAGTGCCCGTACAGGTCCAAGTGCGGGACCGGTACGGGCGTTTTGGGGGTGTTTTGCTTGTATGGGTCCCGTCGATGGACCTGTACGAGCACTGGTGCTCGGTGGGCGCTCGGAGAGCACTCGAGGGGGTTATTCCAGCGCCATACCTCCCAGGAAAACCTTCCGGAGGAAGGGAGTCTGGTAGAGATAGGGGAGTTTGGTCAAGGTCCAGCCGGGGCGGGTGAGGAGGAGGTCGGCGCGCTTGCCGGGGGTGATGGAGCCGGTGATGTCGCTCAGGCCCATTGCATAGGCGCTGTTCAGGGTGACGGCGTTCAAGGCTTGGACGGGGGTGAGGCGCATGCGGATGCAGCCGAGGGCCATCACGAAGCGCATGTCGCCGGAGGGAGAGGATCCGGGGTTGTAGTCCGATGCGAGGGCGATGCCAAGGCCTGCGCCGATGAACTCTTTCGCGCGGCCGAAGGGGATGCCGAGGAAGAAGGACGAGCCGGGCAGCATTGTCGGCATCGTCTCGGAGCCCCGCAGGACCTCGATCTCCACGTCCGTCGTCCGCTCGAGATGGTCCACGGATAGGGCGCCGTGCTTCACGCCCACCTGCACGCCGCCGCTGACGGCGAGCTCGTTGGCGTGGATCTTCGGGCGCAGGCCGCAAGCCGCGCCGGCCGCGAGCAGGCGGTCCGTATCCTCCACGGTGAAAAACCCTTCGTCGCAGAAAACGTCCACGAAATCAGCGTATTCCGCCGCCTGGGGCATCATATCGACCATCGCCTGCACGTACCCTTCGTGCGTGTAGCCGCGGCCGACGGCGTGGGCACCAAGGAAGGTGACGCGGACAAGCGCCGGAACGGACTCCTTGATGCGGCGGATGACGCGCAGCATCTTGAGCTCGTCCGCAGGGTTGAGCCCATAGCCGCTCTTGATCTCAATGGCGCCGGTGCCCTTGCCCATCATCTCGCGGACGCGGGCCATCGACTGCTCGAACAGCTCGTCTTCGGAGGTCTCGTGCAGCAGGTCGGAGGAGTTGAGGATGCCGCCGCCGCGGGCTGCAATTTCCTCGTAGCTGAGCCCGTTGATCTTGTCCAGGAACTCGCCGTCGCGGCTTCCTGCATATACGATGTGCGTATGGCTGTCGCAGAAGGCCGGCAGGACCATGCCGCCCTGGGCATCGATAGATTCCCGGTCGGAGCCAGGAATGACGGAAGTGTCGGAGCCGGGGACGTCATGGCCGACCAGATCGGCCATCTTGCCGAACCCGGCAATCTTACCGTCCTCGATGGCGAGCCAGGCGTCCTTCAGCACGCCCGTCTCCGCCATCTCGGCGCCCTGCTTCCGCAGGACGCCCGCCGGCACGATTCCGACCAGTTCGCCAATATTCTTGATGAGGGTCATAGATTTCTCGACTTCGCTCGAAATGACAATTACAGATACTGCTCCCGGTGGAGGAATTGGACGGATTGTTCAATCAGGGGGTGCATGTAGGTGTCATTGTCGATGAAGGGGACAACTTTGCGGTAGTCTTCGAAGATGCGCTCCAGGATGGGGGAGGACTTGGCCGGGCGGCGGAACTCGAGGGCCTGGGCGGCATTGAAGAGTTCGATGGCCAGGACGGTTTCGGTGTTATCCACGACGCGGACCAGCTTGGTGGCGGAGTTCGAGCCCATGCTCACGTGGTCCTCCTGGCCCTGCGACGAAGGAATCGAGTCGCAGGAGGCGGGCCAGCAGAGGCCTTTGTTCTGGCTCACGATGTTCGCGGCGGTGTACTGCGGAATCATGAAACCGCTGTTCAGGCCCGGATTGGCAACCAGGTATTTCGGCAGGCCGCGAAGGCCGTGGATAAGCTGATAAGTACGTCTTTCAGAGATACTTGCAAGTTCCGACATGGCAATGGCGAGGGCGTCCATCGGGATGGCGATGGGCTCGCCGTGGAAGTTGCCCGCGGAGATGATCATGTCCTCGTCCGGGAAGATGTTCGGGTTGTCCGTCGCGGAATTGATCTCATTCTCGATTACCGACTTGACATAGTTGATGTTGTCCTTCACGGCGCCATGGACCTGCGGGATGCAGCGGAAACTGTACGGGTCCTGGACGTGCTCCTTGGGCCGGCGGATGAGTTCGCTGCCTTCCAGGGTGGACATGAATTTCTTGCCGGTCTCGATCTGGCCCGTGTGGGGGCGGATGAGGTGCGTCAGCGGCAGGAACGGTTCGATGCGGCCGTCGTAGGCGTCCAGGGACATCGCGGCGATGCGGTCCGCCCAGGCGGAAAGCCGCATGCTCTTGAGGAGGGAATAGACGGCGTGGGCACTCATGAACTGGGTGCCGTTCAGCAGCGCCAGGCCTTCCTTGGACTGGAGCCGGATGGGCTCCCAGCCCTTTTCGGCCCATACCTCCATGGCGGGACGGACCTTGCCCTCGTACAGGACTTCGCCCATACCGATGAGCGGGAGGCTCAGGTGGGCGAGGGGGGCGAGGTCGCCGGAGGCGCCGAGGGAGCCTTGCTGGTACACGACCGGGAGGACATCCTCGTTGAACATGTCGATGAGCCGCTGCACCGTGATGAGCTGCGCGCCCGAATGGCCGTAGGACAGGCTCTGGGCCTTGAGGAAGAGCATCAGCTTCACAATCTCCGGGCGGACGGTCTCGCCGGCGCCGCAGGCGTGCGACATCACGAGGTTATGCTGCAGTTGGGAAAGGTCGTCCTTCGGAATGGTGACATTATAGAGGGAGCCGAAGCCCGTGGTGATGCCGTACATGGGCTTTTCCGGGTCCTTCATCTTTTCGTCCAGGTAGCGGCGGCACTTGAGGATGGCCATCTTTGCCTCTTCCGAGAGGACGAGGGTGGCGTGGTTGTCGATGATTTCTTTCAGGCGCTCGAGGGTGATGCGGCCGGTGGAGATGGTATGGATCATAGTTCGTTCAGTGTTTTACGGAGAAGGGTTTCGTCGGCGAAGTTCGGGAGGGTGACTTTCAGCCCGGGCGTGCGGGCCATTTCGCGTTCGATGGCGAAGCGGGCGCCCTCGTTCCGGGCCCAGCTGCGGCGGGCGATGCCGTTGTTCACATCCCAGAACAGCATTTCGCGGATGTGGCGGGCGCTGTCTTCGGAACCGTCGATGACCATGCCGAAGCCGCCGTTGATGACTTCGCCCCAGCCGACGCCGCCACCGTTGTGGATGGACACCCACGTGGCGCCGCGGAAGCCGTCGCCGATGACGTTCTGGACGGCCATGTCGGCCGTGAACTGCGAGCCGTCATAGATGTTGGAAGTCTCGCGGAACGGGGAGTCCGTGCCGGAGACGTCGTGATGGTCGCGGCCCAGGACGATGGGCGCGGTGATTTCGCCCTTGCGGATGGCCTCGTTGAAGGCAAGGGCGATCTTGGTGCGTCCTTCGCAGTCGGCATAGAGGATGCGGGCCTGGGAGCCCACTACGAGGTGGTTCCGGCCGGCTTCTTCAATCCAGTGGATGTTGTCGCGCATCTGGCCGGCGATCTCTTCGGGAGCCGTGGCGGCGATTTCCCCAAGGACCTTCACCGCGAGGGCGTCGGACTTCGCGAGGTCCTCCGGCTTCTCGCTCATGCACACCCAGCGGAACGGGCCGAAGCCGTAGTCAAAATAGAGCGGGCCCATGATATCTTGCACATAGGACGGATAGCGGAAGGATCCGTCGGCCTTGAGGACATCGGCCCCGGCGCGGGAGCTTTCCAGGAGGAAGGCGTTGCCGTAGTCGAAGAAGTACATGCCTCGGTCCGCGAGGCGGTTCACGGCGGCGACATGGCGCCGCAGCGACGCCTTGACGGCCTCCTTGAATCGCTCCGGCTCCTCGGCCATCATCTTCTTGGATTCCTCGAGGCTGTAGCCCACGGGGTAGTAGCCGCCCGCCCACGGGTTGTGGAGGGAAGTCTGGTCGGAGCCCAGGTCCACATGGACCCCTTCATCCGCGAGGCGTTCCCACAGGTCCACGATATTGCCCACGTAAGCGAGGGAGACGACCTCCTTTGCGGCCACCGCTTTGCGGATGCGCGGGATAAGCTCGTTCAGGTCTGTGTGGAGTTCATCGACCCAACCCTGCGCGTAGCGCTTTTCCGCGGCTTTGGGGTTGATTTCGGCGGTGACGCTCACCACGCCGGCGATGTTGCCCGCCTTCGGCTGGGCGCCGGACATGCCGCCCAGTCCCGCTGTCACGAACAGGAGTCCGCCGCGGTCGTCACCGTTCAGGCCTTTGGCCTTCAGCTGCTTCCGCGCGGCGTTCATCACCGTGATGGTGGTGCCGTGTACGATGCCCTGGGGGCCGATGTACATATAGGAGCCGGCCGTCATCTGGCCGTACTGGCTTACGCCGAGTGCGTTGAACTTTTCCCAGTGGTCGGGCTTCGAGTAGTTCGGGATGACCATGCCGTTGGTGACGATTACCCGTGGGGCGTCCTTGTGGCTGGGGAAGAGGCCCAGCGGATGCCCGGAGTACATCACGAGCGTCTGCTCGTCCGTCATCGTGGCGAGGTACTGCATCACGAGGCGGTACTGCGCCCAGTTCTGGAAGATGGCACCGTTGCCGCCGTAGATGATGAGTTCGTGCGGATGCTGGGCCACGCGCGGGTCCAGGTTGTTCTGGATCATCGCCATGATGGCCGCCGCCTGCCGGGACTTGGCCGGGTATTCGTCGATGGGACGGGCATACATCTCATAGGACGGGCGGAAGCGGTACATGTAAATGCGGCCATACTTGTGCAGTTCTTCGGCGAACTCCTTCGCCAGCACGGCATGATGCTTGGCCGGGAAATAGCGCAGCGCATTCTTCAGCGCCAGCACCTTCTCCTCGTCCGTCAGGATATCCTTCCGCTTGGGGGCATGGTTGATCTCCGGATCATACGGCTTCACTTCCGGCAGCTCCGCCGGAATGCCCGCCAAGATTTCTTCTTGGAATCTGTTCATAGTTTAGGCTTCGATATGCTTGTTCACTTCGGCGAGCACCTGGTCCTGCAGGGCGAGGGCTTCGGCGACGATGGCGTCGGCACGTTTCAGGAGCGGCTCCGCAGGGGTTTTGTCCGTGAGACCGGCGGCGTTGATGCGGACGTTGAGGGCGGCGCCGCGGATGCCGGCGACGGCGGCGAGGGCCGCGACGCCCGCATCGGAGGCCGACGCCGGGTTGCCCTTCTGCGCCATCTCCAGCGCCAGCGGGAGGGCCTTCAGGGCCGCTTCCATCGTCTTCAGAGGTACGGAGGCGGCGTAGAGCGTCGCCTCTTCGAGCGCGGCGGCGCGGGCGGCCTTCTCCTCGGACGTGCCCTTCGGCATGGAGAAGCAGTCCATGATGCGGTTGAAGGCGGCCGTGTCTTCGTCGACCAGGGCGAGGAGCTCCGCCATCAGGGCCTGGCCCTTTTCGGCGACGTCGGAGAATTCCTTCCAGCGGTCGTCCCAGCCGCGCTTGTGCGAGGACAGGTTCGCGACCATCGTGGCGAGGGCGGCGCCGAGCGCACCCATGTAAGCCGAAATGGATCCGCCGCCCGGGGCAGGGGACTCGGAAGCCGTCTCGGCGGCGAAGCCCTTGACGGACATCCGGATCAGCTTCTCGCGGACAGCGAGTTCCGCCTCGTCCTCCATCAGGTATTCGATGACCTTCTCCTTCGGGTTGAAGGGCTTGAGGTCGTCCAGGGACATGGACTTGACGGCGATTTTGAGGATTTCCTCCTCGGAAATGCCTAGCGACCGCTGCTGTTTGGCCAGGTAGAACTTGCCGGCGTCGATGAGGACGCGCTTCGGGACCAGGCCGACGATTTCCACGCCGGTGACTTTGAGCCCGCGGGCGGCCGCGGCGCGGCAAACCTCCTCGTAGGCAACGTGCAGGGGCACCGTGTCGATGTCCGTGATGTTCATGGACACCTGCGCGATGCCGTATTCGTCGATATACCAACCGATGGCCTTGCAGCCTTTCAGCGTGCCGGGAACCCAGATCTGGTTCCCGTTTTCGTCCTTCAGGAGCTTGCCGGTGAGGGAACCGCCCTCGCGGGCCTTGCGGCCCTTTTCCCGCACGTCAAAGGCGACGGCCATCGCGCGACGGGTGGAGGTGGTGTTCAGGTTGTAATTGACCGCGATGAGGAAGTTGCGGGCGCCCACGTTGGTGGCGCCGGCGCGGGCGGCGACTTCGTCGTACGCCCCGCCGAAGTCCGGCTTGCGGGCCGGATCGGCCATCTTCTCGGGCAGGGCCTCGTATTCGCCCGCCCGGCACACGGCGAGGTTCCGCCGCTCCGGCTTGAAGGCAGCAGCCTCGTAGCAGTAGCAGGGGATGCCGAGTTCCTTATACAGACGCTCCGCAAGCCCACGGGCCAGCCCAGCGCATTCTTCCAGCGTAATCCCGGACACCGGGATGAGCGGCAGCACGTCGGTGGCCCCGCTGCGCGGGTGCGCGCCGTGATGCTGGCGCATATCAATCAATTCTTTGGCTTTTTCGGCGCCCTTGAAGGCGGCCTCGAGCACCGGCTCCGGCTCGCCCACGAAGGTTACGACCGTCCGGTTCGTCGCCTCGCCGGGGTCCACGTCCAGCACCTTCACGCCCTCGACAGCTGAAATCGCCGCCACGATGGCGTCGATGACCGACTTGTCCCGCCCTTCGCTATAGTTGGGCACGCATTCGATGATTCTTTTCATAGAAAAAGGTTATCAGTTTATCTCTCAAAGATAGCAATTTGTTTTCAAATTGTAACAAGATTTCTCGACTGCGCTCGAAATGACAAGGAGAAACTCGAAATGACAGGTTGTCGTCATTTCGAGCGATGCCGGAGACCATCCCATTGTCATTTCGAGCGATGCCCGCAGGGCGGAGTCGAGAAATCTATTTCTTGAAGTATTTCCCAATCACCGGAATCTCCGCCAGCGGCAGGTCCTTCTTCACGATGTACGCGCAGAAGACGAGGACAAGGAGGGTATTCACCAGGATGGCTGGCCAGAAGCTTAAATACTTGTTGGAGAAGGTGATGCCGATGAAAAGAACAGCCGCCAGCAGGGTGTACAGGCCGATTTCCTTCATCGGGTAGTGGATGGGATAGTATTTCCGCTCCATCACATAGGACAGGATCATCGAGATGCCATATCCGGCGAAGCCGCCCCAGGCGCAGGCCATGTAGCCGTACTTCGGGACCAGAAAGACGTTGATAGCGACGAGGACGGTGCAGCCGATGCCGGCGAAAATGGCCCCCCAGTAGGTTCTGTCCGTGAGCTTGTACCAGAAGGACAGGTTGAAATAGATGCCCATCATCAGTTCGGCCGCCATCACGATGGGGACGATGCGCGCGTCCCAATAGTCGCTGTGGATGAAGTGGCGCAGAATATTGATGTACCCCATCACGCACAGGTAGGCCAGCAGGGTGAAGATGATATAATACTTCATGCCCTTGGCATAGGTCTCCTTGCTGTCTTTCTCCTGGGAACTGCCGAACACGAACGGCTCATAGGCATACCGGAACGCCTGTGTGATAAGCGCCATGATCATCGCAATCTTCACGACGGCTCCGTAGATGCCCAGCTGAACATTGGCATCCGCTCCGGGATAGACTTTCGGGAAGAGGATCTTGTCCGCCGTCTGGTTCAGCACGCCTGCCACGCTCAGAATCAGGATGGGCCAGCTGTAGGAGAGCATCCGCTTGCACAGGTTCCAGTCGAAGCCGTAGCCGATGCCCTTGAGCTCCTTCGCGAAGAAGAAGGTGACGAGGGAAGTGCAGAACAGGTTGATATAGAAG
>JAEEGK010002807.1_pt1 | contig 43786 bp, 29 predicted proteins | sample 8958771 | NCBI WGS metagenome assembly JAEEGK01 (sample SAMN16246547, study PRJNA631951) | gut metagenome | biome: gut microbiome; feature: rumen; material: SC-attached | host: Bos | place: Iran: Karaj | collected 2018-10
AGGCACTACTATCCTGAAAGCCGCCCGCATGGCTGGTATCCATATTCCTACCCTTTGCTATTTTGAACTGGCAGGAATGAAATTTGAAAACAAACCCGGTGGCTGCCGCGTTTGCGTCGTCGAAGTGACTAAGGACTTCAACGGCCGTCCGCGTCGTAACCTGGCCCCGGCTTGCGCCACCGACTGCGTGGAAGGCATGGAAGTGCTGACCCACAGCGCCCGCGTCATCAACGCCCGTCGTACCGTGGTCGAACTTATCCTTTCCGACCACCCGACTGACTGCTTGACCTGCGCCAAGAGCGGCAACTGCGAGCTCCAGAGCTTAGCCCAGTACCTCGGCATCCGCGACATCCCGTTCAAAGGTGAGCAAAGCCATTATCGTCAAGACATGTCGCCCAGCATCGTGCGCGACATGGACAAGTGCATCATGTGCCGCCGCTGCGAGAACATGTGTAACAACGTCCAGACCGTTGGTGCTTTGAGCGCCATCAACCGTGGCTTCAGCGCCGTCGTGGCTCCTGCTTTCGAGCAAGACCTCGTCGACTCGCCTTGCGTCATGTGCGGTCAGTGCGTCCAGGTTTGCCCCGTTGGTGCTTTGACTGAGGTGGACGACACCCGCAACGTCATGGCTGCCATCAACAATCCTAAGAAGACCGTCATTGTCAACACAGCTCCTGCTACGCGTGTGGCCCTCGGTGAAGAGTTTGGCATGCCCGCCGGCACCATCGTCACCGGTCAGATGGCCGCTGCTCTGCGTCGCCTCGGCTTCGACTATGTGTTCGACACCGACTTCACTGCCGACCTTACCATCATGGAGGAAGGCACTGAGCTCCTCGGCCGTATCAAGAAGTTCATGGCTGGCGACAAGAGTGTCCGTCTGCCTATCCTGACTTCCTGCTGCCCGGGTTGGGTCAACTTCTTCGAGCACAACTTCCCCGACATGCTGGATGTGCCTTCAACCGCCAAGTCGCCTATGCAGATGTTCGGCGCTGTCGCCAAGAACTACTGGGCCGACAAGATGGGCATCAAGAGAGAAGACCTCGTCGTCGTCTCCATTATGCCTTGCTTGGCTAAGAAGTACGAAAGCAAGCGTAAGGAATTCTATAAGGACGGCAACCCCGACATCGACTACGTTCTGACGACCCGTGAGTTGGCCCGCTTGATCAAGCAGTTCAACCTCGACCTGAAGGACATGCCGAGCGAAGACTATGACGACCCGCTGGGTGAATCCACAGGTGCTGCCGTCATCTTCGGCGCCACTGGTGGTGTGATCGAAGCCGCCACCCGTACCGCCTACGAGGTGTTCACTGGCAAACCGCTGCCTAAGATTGACTTCACCGAACTCCGTGGTATCGAAGGTATCCGTGACGCTTGGGTTGACTTCGACGGCACACCGATCCACATCGGTATCGCCCACGGTCTGTCCAACGCCCGTAAGCTCCTCGAAAGAGTCCGCGAAGGCAAGGAACAGTTCCACGCCATCGAGGTCATGGCCTGCCCCGGCGGTTGCGTCGGCGGTGCTGGTCAGCCCTACCACCATGGCAACAGCGAGATCATCAAGAAGCGTACGGAAGCCATCTACCGCGAGGATGCTGGCAAACCGATTCGTAAGTCCCACGAGAATCCTTCAATCAAGAAGATCTACGAGGAGTACTTTGGTGAGCCTTGCGGCCACAAGTCACACGAACTGCTGCACACCCACTATTTCGACAAGTCAGAACACGTCGAGATCAGCGAGTAATTCAATAACCAGTAAATAATAGAAAGGAAATTAAATATGGCAGTTATTAAATTATCAGAAGCTAAGGTTAACTTCATCAAGGACGTCTGCAAGTCGTTCGGCAACAAGCCGGGTGAGGTCATCAATGTGCTGCACAAGGTTCAGGGCGAGTATGGCTATCTGCCTGCTGAGGTCCAGGAGCTGGTGGCTAAGGAGCTGGGTATCCCGGTTTCGAGAGTCTACGGCATCGTGTCGTTCTATTCCTTCTTCACCATGACGCCCAAGGGCGAGCACCCGATCAGCGTTTGCTTGGGTACCGCTTGCTACGTGCGTGGTGCCGAGAAGGTGTTGGACGAGCTGAAGCGTCAGCTGGGCATTGGCGTCGGCGAGGTCACTCCCGACGGCAAGTTCTCACTGACCTGCCTCCGCTGCGTCGGTGCCTGCGGTCTGGCCCCCGTCATCGAAGTCGGTGACAAGGTCTACGGCCGTATGACCCCCGACCGCGTGAAGGACGTGCTCGCTGAATATAAATAATTGGTTGTTTGTAGAGACGGTGTGCACACCGTCTCTACAACACACCTATTTATATTAATGGGACATGAAAAAACCTCCGCCTCGTTTTGAGGTGGAGGTTTTTTAGTGCTATAAGACAAAACTTTTGCCTTCAATTTATGCTGGATTGCAGGGAAAAGGCTATGGCCTGATGAACAAATTATGCAACGGTGTGTTGCACAATTCCCTTTGCGGCGGTTTTAGTTCTTGCAAGCCATCTCAATAATTCTTGAAACTGGAAAAAGAATACATCATTTGAAAAAAATCGTGTATCTTTGCAACATTAACTAATAGTCTTACGATTTCATATGAGAGGTATTAATGTGTATACCGTGGACACCATTGCAAATATTGCTGTTGCTGTATTGGCATTAGTGGCGATTATTCAGACAAGTTTAGCAATAAGACAAACAAAACGAGATTCTTTCATGCACCTTGTATTAACCATGTACACAGAATGTCGTAAAGTTATAGATTATGCAAGAATAGAGGATTGTGTCAAAAACCCAGTAGGTCTTGACTGTTTCAAAGTCGCCTACAATGATATTTTTCGGGCAGATTTAACCATATTAATAGATAGAAACAAAGACTTGTCAGAGCAAGTTGAAGAAGAAGTAGTTCCTAAAAAACAAGATGTTGAACAAAAATTCCAAGACATTGTTAATAATAGATGTCCGATTATTGGCACTTACCTTTCCTCAGTTGTCTCTATCTTGGCCTTGATAGATGATAATAAACTATTAGATAAAGAGAACAAAATCCAATGCGCATCGTATATAAAGGCACAAACAACACTATATGAAAAACTATGGCTTCATTACTATGGTGTCTTGAGAAAGGAAAATGCTGACTTACTTTATAAGTACCACATAATAGATGACGCTTCCGAAAGTAAATTATTTGCTATTGCAAAATAAAACTCCTATGTCGACAACTTTACATCAATAACAATTAATCTTTAACAATATGAAACGAATTGTACTCATTATTATGGCATTGATACCAATGATGCTTGCCGCTCAACCTAGAGTGGATGGTGACAAACCATTAACAATTCTAAAAACTTCACAAATTATCACCAATCCTGTCGGATGGGCATACGATGAAATAGCAACAAAAAAATGGTGTGGATATTATGGCTTGATATACGATGAGTTTAAGAACAACAACAAAAACCCTATCTGGCCAAATATTAATAGTATATCTGATGCGTATTTTGGATGCTCAAACAATCAAAGTGTATTGTCGATGCAAATAAAGCAAACGAAGATTGACACGACAATTTGTTATTTGCTTTATGTGCAACGATATTGGATTGACTGGGATTATCCCTCTATTCAAAGGGGGAGGCATAATTACAAGGAATACGCCATTTATGTCATACCAACAGAAGAATATAACAAACTATGGAACCTTGATTCTGATGTTACAAAAATATCTTTAGGCGGAGATGTTTGTTATAGCCCTAATTATTACGACATGAGAGGATATAAGAATGAGAGGATAGCTCTTACAAATTTAAATGATGTAAAACACCTTATCCCCCACGGAGACTATTATTTCTATGTCAAGAAAGAAAATGAGAATACTATTAGATTTTATCCGCCGACGATACATTCAATGGTGGGAGAACGTAGACGAGCAGGGTGGGATTCGCAAATTGATTTGTCAAAAATATATTTCGAAGTTAGTGCTGCTACTTTCAACAAACTAAAAATCAAATAGAAAAACGGATTGCAGTTTTCTCAAAGTACAAGACATATCAACAAAGAGACAAATGTCCAACCAACTATCAATCCGCAACAGCACAGCAGAATTCCTCATCTTCATGGTTGAAGGGAAAGAGGATGGCGTGCAGGTGTTGTATCAAGATGAAACAATATGGTGTACGCAAGATGCCATCGCATTACTCTTTGACAAGAGCAGGTCTACCATCGCCGAACATCTCCAGAATATCTTCAAAGAGGGCGAACTGAATAGAGATTCAGTTTGTCGGAAATTCCGACGAACTGCCACAGATGGCAAAACATACGACACACAATACTACAATCTCGATGCAGTAATATCTGTCGGATACCGTGCCAATTCTGTCCGAGCCACCCAGTTTAGGCAATGGGCAACATACGTGCTGCGCCAATTCGCCATCCGAGGCTATGTGCTTGACAGGGAAAGGATGGAAAACGGCAGTTTCATCAATGAAGACTACTTCGAGCATCTGCTAGCTGAAATCAGGGAGATTCGGCTCAGCGAACGCCGTTTCTATCAAAAACTGACCGACATCTACGCCACAGCCATCGACTACAACCCCGATGCACCGACTACCAGGTTGTTCTTCCAGAAAGTACAAAACAAGATGCATTACGCAGTACATGGCCATACGGCTGCGGAACTGATTATGGAACGAGCCAATGCCGAAAAGGAGAACATGGGGCTTACCACATGGGAGAAAGCCCCTAACGGAAAGATTGTCAAACCCGATGTGAGCATTGCCAAGAATTACCTCAAACAATTTGAACTGGAAGATATGGGAAGGCTGGTCAATGCTGTGCTTGACATGGCGGAGCGTATGGCCAATAGGCACATCCCGATGACGATGGAAGATTGGGCGAAACGAATAGATACCATACTTATTGCTGGAGGCGATGCCGTACTGAATGATGCAGGAGGAGTGTCGGCAGAAGAGGCCAAAGAATTTGCCGAAACCGAATTTGAGAAATACCGCATCATACAAGACCGTTTGTTTAGGTCGGATTTCGACCGCTTTACCGAAGACAATCTCCTTTCTCTCGATTTCGTCCCCGATGATAAAGATTGAGAAACATTGCCACGAGTGCGGAACGGCTCTAATTGAAAAAGAGCTGGAGAATGAAGGCATTGTGCCTTATTGCCCGAAATGCGAACAATACCGTTTCCCTATGTATAACGTGGCGGTAAGCATGATTGTTATCAACGAGCAGACGGGAGAGATTCTACTAATCAAGCAATACGGGAGACCGCACTTCATCCTTGTGGCTGGCTATGTCAACCGTGGTGAGCAGCTGGAACACGCCGTCAGCCGTGAGATAAAGGAAGAGACGGGTATGACCGTCAGCCGTATCAAGTTCAATCGCACCAGCTTCTTTGAACCATCGAACACGCTGATGTGCAACTTCACAGCCTTCGTGAAGGATGCCAGCGAGATGTCGCCTAACGGCGAAATCGACTCCTACCAATGGTTCACCCCCGATGAGGCCCGAAAGAACATCCGTCCCGACAGCCTCGCCGAAAAGTTTTTAAATGCTTATTTAGAAGATTGAGATTCTAGGTTATTCCTTCACGCCCTTGAACTCAAAACCCGCTTGCTCGACGGCTTTGCGTACCTCATCGGCAGAGGCGGTGCCAGTAACGACGAGCGTGTTGGCTGCAGGGGTGGCTTCACAGGTGTCAACACCTTTCACTTTGCCTACCGATTGTTCACAGGCGGCCTTGCAATGATTGCAGTGCATACCTTCGACGGCATAGATGACCGTTCCGGCTTCCACTTCTTGTTTCTTGAATTTGCTTAGGAATTTCATGGTAAGTGCATTTATGATGAATAATACTAATAATGAAGAACAGATGATTTGAAAGACACTGGGCGAGGCGGCTTCCGAGGCGCAGCAGGCGCTATGCATACCACAACCCTCTGTCATGCCGATGGACTTGATGCCAAGCGCATTGATGAGCAGGCCGAAGAGAATTGAGAAAACTACTATGGTGAGCAGGTAAATCCAAGTGAAGCGGCTGCCCATCGACTTGCGCACCACGAGGATGGAGGCGATGTTGACTGCTGGACCGGCCATCAGCATCACCAGCGCGGCTCCGGGCGAGAGACCTTTCATCATCAGTGCCGCCGCCACGGGGATACTGCCGGTGGAGCAGATGTACATCGGCACCGCCACCACAAGGATGACCAACATCTGTAGCAAAGGCTGCTTGCCGAAGGAAAGGAAGAACTCGTCGGGAACTGCCACATTGATGAGGGCAGCCACTAAGAGACCGATGGCTAACCGCAGGCCGATGTCCTGAATCATGTCGAAGTAGGCGTACTTGAACACGCGCCAGATGCGGTTGCCGCTTTCCACCTGGCAAGATGCCTCGGCAATGTATTCTCCCTCATTGTCTTTCACCAAGCGATTGACCAGAAAACCGCCACAAACACCCGTGACTAAGGCGGCCACAGGGCGCACCACGGCGAACCCTAAACCCATCAGCGAGAAAGTGGCTAGGATGGAGTCGATGCCCGTTTGCGGCGTAGCGATGAGGAACGAGGCCACAGCCCCTTTTGAAGCCCCTTCGTTCTTCAATCCCACGGCAGTGGGAATGACACCACACGAGCAGAGCGGCAACGGAACACCCAAAAGAGCAGCCCACAGCACAGAAAGCTTGTTGTTGCGCGAGAGATACTTGGCGTAAAACCGTTTCGGCACAAACACATGCAGTATCCCCGCAATGAGGAAACCCAGCAATAGATAGGGACTCATCGCATTGATGACTGCCAGTAGTGCATTGAAAAATTGTCCTAAAGTCATAGTTATTCAATACAAACTTTCGCACTCCACAACACCCTTTTTAAAAACATTTGGCATAGTTTAGCATTACATTGGTCGTTTTATTGTCAATACGCAACAAATTTGAATGAATTAACGAAATAGGGCATTTCTTTCTGTGCCTTTTTCATTATTGATGTCGCCCTTAACTCTGGATGAAGATAAATTGTGTTCAATAGCCATGCTTCAAAAATGAAACTTTCAGTCATCTTAACACTCCTTTCATAACCAGTTACCATTAATGCACCTGTCTGTCTTTTGAACTCTTTGATTTTATTTTCATCCAATTTAAGAGTACTACAACTACCAAAGTGAACTATTCTTCCATCGAAGACATCTTGGTTTGCTTCAGCAAAGTCTAATAAATCATAATGACGTTCTCCACCGAAGTTTCCTGAATCAGCAAATACAATTCTACCTTTCTCTCCATGAAAGCATAGGTAAACAATAGTGTAATTCTTATATGATGCTCGTTTCAGATGGCTAATATAATAGTCAAAATCTGACTTGGTGGCTACTTGTCTAAAAGTAAAATCCATTCCGTTTGAATTGTTTAAGAACTCAAGTATAGGTTTTGCTTGAGAGTCGTACTTTAAATCATATATGCTCTGTTCCCATTCTGTTTCAAGGCAAAAAATCTTATTATCCATTTCTTATGTGTTATTACAGTTTGTTATTGTTTTCTTCTTTAAGTACTTCTTTAATACGTTTCTTGTCGCATACCGTCATGCAGCGCATACACTTCATCACAGTGTACGTGGAGGCACGCTCTTGGTTGTCAGGGTTATTGCGATAATCTTGGCAGCGTTCGGCATCGTAGCCATCCTCAGTGAGGGCATCGCATGGACAGGCATCGAGGCAGGCGCGGCAGCCGTCGCAAAGGTCGCAAGTGACATCGGGATAGCGGTAGTCGCCACCCATCAACGGGGCATCAGTGAGCAGCAGGCCGATAGTGTGCCACGCGCCGTATTCGCCCGCAAGGAACCGTTGGCTGCGACCCACCACACCTTTGTGCGAGGCGGCCAACATACGCGACAACTTGGCATCGGGCAGCGGCGAGGGCGGTATCAACGCGGTCTTATAGCCTTGAAACTCTAATTTCTCGCGAAAGCCCATCAGATAGCCAAGCGTGATGAGTTCAGCACACGACGAGATACGGTCACCACGGTTGCCAGGAGCCGCTTGTTCGGCAAAGAGGAAAGGCTCGGCGATGGTCTGCCCAAGGAGGATGGCGGCATGAGGCTCGATGCCGTAGCCATCGAAGAGGGCTTTCTCTTCCGTTGGCAGCAGGTCAATGTCGATGAGGCAGAAAATCGGGATATGCTCCGAGAAGGCCGACTCCTGCAAAAGGAAGGAGAGCTTGCGGCGCTCCTGTGTCTCGTAGTCCTTTGCTAAGTAGGATTCAGGAATCTGCACCTCCACATCCTGTCGGCTACGTGGTTCTCCCCATTTCTTCTTCATGGCTTCACCTCCTTTCCATCAGGCCACTTCACTTTTCCTTGCGGACACACGCGCAAGCAACGGTCGCAATCCTGTTTCACGAAGTCGCTGTAATAATCCATGTTGGGTTTCACGTTGATGATGGCTTCGCACTGCCGCTGGTGGAAGTAGTAGTCGCCAAGGATGGCACCGCTCAAGCATACCTTTTGGCAGGCCGTGCAGCGTCCGCAGCGACTTGGCACCTCTTTGATGGTGGTTACTAATGGCGCGTCGGTCATCAGGTAGGTCATATTGATACGCGGCCCGTATTTTTCGGTGACGAGCACGTTGCTTTTGCCGATGTAGCCCATGCCGCAGTCGGCGGCGGCATCAGCGAAACGGATGCCTGTGTCGAAAAGGGCACCGCCGTAGGATTCGCCTCCGAAATAAAGGTAGCCTTCCTGTCGTAAGAAGCGTTTCACCGTCCACACACGGCGGTCGAGTTCCAGCAGGGCGTAGGAGTAGAACTTGCCGCTTTTGCCGTTCTGCACCCATCCTCTGGTGAAGTGGTCGGCCAGCCCCACGGCGAACATCAGCACCGCCTTGGCCGTCGGCCAGAGGTCTTTGGGTCGCCGTCCGGGACGTGCTTTCTCGTTGAGTGGCCCCACATCAGCGATGCCGAATAGATCCCAGTCCTCATCATCAACCAGCTTCAGCAGCCGGTCGGTGAGGGCCTGATCTTGCGTCCAAGGGTGGGGGTATTTTGTGGCGTCCATAGCTTTTGTGATTAACGTGGCAAAGGTAGTGAATAATCACAATCGTTCCACCTATCTTAATATTAATAGGTATCAGAAAAAACCTCCATTTTGTTTGAGGTGGAGTTTTTGCATTTTTAAAGTTGCTTTATTTTCAACCGGTTAATTTTTGCAAATCGGTTTTTAAGATGGATTCCCATCTTTGTCGAAATGAAAACAACATTTCTTTGAGAAGTGCCGTTGCATAAAAAAAATAAAATGAAAAGTAAGATGTTGTGTAGAATAATTTATTAGTTTTGCAGCGAAGAAGAGATTGCCAATTCGCTTGAAAGGAGGTAGGCATATTATTTAAATTAAAAGAACAATGATAAAACTTATTATGCAGGTGAATCCCAAAGCGGGTTATGAAAAGAAAGTTCTCGACAAAGTCAACGAGACTTTTGGTAAACCATTCATTTCACAAATCGAACAGCTCTCTGATTTCTATCTTGTTTTGGATTTCACGGCAGAGAATGTTGAAAAAGTGACATTGATTCAAGACTATGAAGGTATCTTGGATGTAACATTAACACCAACGGATATCGTTTTGTCAAAGCCAGAGAAAGCGACAGGGGATGAGGACTATTATGTTGTGTTTGTGGATGTCGAGAGAGGCCGTCACATCGAGACCATGAAGAAGATTCTCGCATGCGACAGCTTTAAGGTGCGCAATGCTGGCTATTTCTACGACAACAGGGCTGACATTATTGTCGAAGTTCTTTCAAAGGAAGGTCCATGCGTTGTTGCCGATACCATTCGCAAAATTGATGGTGTTGAAGACACTATCATCTATTCTTTGCCTCATAAATACGAGTAACAAGCTCCGGCAATCGGTGTTTCTGAGAGAAATCCTGTCTCCTATGTCATCGACAATACCTAAATACGTTTGTTGATGACTCTATAGGAGGCAGGACATTTGTTATTTGGAGAGGCTAACTTCCAAAAAACTGAAACAATCAAATAGTGCCGACGTATCCCAATAGCAAAGAAAATCAGAAAAATCGTTTTGAATTAACTTTTTTTGTATTTTTGCAGGTTTCAAAATTTTCAATAAAATGAGGTTTTTACGTTATCTAGTTTTGCTTTGTATCGCCGTAATCGGTGGTACGGTCAGTGCTCAAAGCCAAAGAGAATTGAGCCAACTCATGCGTGAACGCGGTGAGTATTATTTCACTCTTAATGTTGACAATCCTAAGGAAATTCAAGCTATCAGCGAAATCTGTTCCGTTGACGGCACTGATGGTAGAAGGGTTGTCGCCTATGCCAACCAAAAGGAATATGACAGACTGCTGCAAGCTGGTTTCCAACCTACCTTGCAGACCCCGCCCTCATTGAGAGCCAATGTCACCATGTGGAACGGTCAAGGCACCTACAATTGGGACAGTTACTTGACCTACCCTCAATATGTTTCCATGATGGAAGGCTTCCCGTCAAAGGCGATTAGCGGCAGAACATGTACTTTGTTCAGCCTCGGTACACTTGCCACGAGCAACCACCGCCAACTTTTGGGTGTTCGTATCAATAACGGTAACCCCGAAGGTAAGCCGAAGTTCCTCTATACCTCTACCATGCATGGTGATGAAATCACAGGAATGATTCTCATGTTGCGTCTCATCAACGAGTTGTGTACCAGTACCGATTCACAAATTGTTAACTTGGTGAACAACCTTGATATTTACATCATGCCGTTAACCAACCCGGACGGCACCTATAAAGGTGGCAATAGCACCGTAAACAGCGCCCAACGCTACAACGGCAACAACATTGATCTCAATCGTAACTATAAAGACTACTATCAAGGTGCTCATCCTGATGGCAATGGTTATGAGGATGAAACCATTTGGACCATGGCCATGGGCGACGAGAATCTGTTCACTATGAGTGCCAACTATCATGGTGGGGCAGAGGTGATGAATTATCCTTGGGATGCTACCTACGATGACCATGTGGATAAGGCTTGGTATGAGTATGTTTGCACTGAGTATGTTCAGATTGCCAGACAGACTTATTCGTCTTACATGTCCGACACTTATTCAGATGGTGTCACTAGTGGCGCCGCTTGGTATGTCATTACAGGTAGCCGTCAAGACTATATGAATGCCTACGCACAATGTCGTGAGGTCACTGTGGAGTGCTCTTCTACCAAGACCCCAAGCGCTTCCTCTCTTCCCAGTTATTGGAATTACAATCGCAACAGTATGCTGGCCTTTATGGAGCAGGCCTTGAAAGGCGTACATGGTTTTGTGTATGATGCTGTGACGGGTGCTTCCCTCGAAGGTGTTACCGTTACCGTGGAGAACCACGACAGCGAAACCTCATTTGTGACTTCACACTCCATCGGTGACTTCCATCGTCCCATCAAGGGCGGCACCTATACTTTCACCTTTACAAAACAAGGTTATTATCCAGAGTCGGTACAAGTCACTGTGGCTGATGGTCAAAGAGTAGAACTGAACAATGTCCTACTCACACCTGACTATCGTTTGATTCCAGACTTCACTGCTTCGACTACCGAGGTCTCATTGGGCCAAAGCATCAACTTCATCGATGCTTCAATAGGTACTGTCTCTTCTTGGAACTGGACTTTCGAAGGTGCCACTCCTTCCACATCAACAGCGCAGAACCCCCAAAGCATTACTTATAGCACACCTGGTGAGTATGATGTCACTCTGACCATCACTGGTCCTAATGGCGACACCCAGACTTTAACCAAAGAGAATTACATTCATGTCGAGGAATCTATCCTCATGCAAAACGGTTCGATGACCACATGTAGCGGCATTTTCTATGATTCAGGTGGCCCCGATTCTAACTATGCCAACAGCCTTACCTACACGATGACTTTCTATCCTGAAACCGAAGGAGCTTTTATGAGCGTTGCTTTCTCTCAATTCAATACGGAACCAGATTTCGACTACCTTTATATTTATGATGGTACCTCTACTTCTGCTACACTCATCGGCCAATATTCGGGATCAAATAGTCCTGGCACAGTGGTTGCCACCAATGCAGCTGGTGCTCTGACTTTCAGATTTACCTCGGATTATGGTGTTAACGCAGCGGGTTGGGTGGCCACGGTGTCTTGTTTTGAGCCTGCTCCTGTGTATATCACGGTCAGTGCCGATCCGTCAAACGGTGGAACAGTTAGCGGTGGCGGAGAGTATGCTTATGGAGAGACTTGCACAGTTACTGCCACACCTAGAAATGGCTATACTTTCAATGGTTGGATGGAAAACGAAGAAGTGGTCTCAAATGAGCTTGAATACAGCTTCACAGCCACTTCCGACCGAGACCTTGTGGCCACCTTTGTCCAAGGTGTTGTAGAGATAGGTGAATTCTCCGCCAACAATGCTTATCTTCCCAGCTATAACTATTTCAAATACTCACTTACCCAGCAGATATACACCGCAGACGAAATAGGTGAAGCGGGAACCATCAACTGGATCGCCTTCTATAACGAAGGAGGTGAGAAAACCCGCACATACGACTTCTATCTGAAAGCTACAACGAAGTCTTCGTTCAGCAGCAAAACTGACTGGATCACGGTGTCATCATCTGATAAGGTATTTAGTGGCAGCGTCACAATGACCGCTGGTGCTTGGACCAACATCAACTTCACCACCCCGTTTGAATATGACGGCATCTCCAACCTCGTTTTGGTGGTTGACGACAACTCTGGTGCTTGGACCAGTTCGCCTCACATGACCTGCTCGGTCTTCAATACCGCTGAAAACCAAGCCATCTATTATTACGATGACAACACTAACTTCGACCCGTTGTCACCTCCGACAACAGCAGGTTCCTCTGGATGGAATAACCCAAATGATGTATTATCGGTGAAGAACCATATCCGTTTGGGAATTGAGAGTGATGTGGAAGAGGAACAAACCATTACATTCGTACAAGGTCTGAACTGGTGGTCGACGAACTTGGACATCACCCTTGACCAGCTCAAGGATGCCATTGCAACCGCATTGGGGAACACTGGCACGGCGACAATCAAGTCGCATGGTTATACCATCAACTATGCGAACGGACAGTGGAGACCAGCCGACATGCCCTTCGACATTAGAAACATGTTTAAGATACAGGTGAGTACCAACTGCGAGATAACGCTGACAGGAGTGCCGGTCGATCCCGCCGCGTACGAAATCACCATCGTATACGGCAACAACGAGATAGGATACCTTTGCGGAGAGAGCATGTCGGTCAGCGACGCCTTCTCGGGACTTAATCCCGTTGTGGGAGACGTAGTCAAGTCAAAGACAAGCAGCACCACATACTATAGTAACGGTTGGAGAGGTTCGTTGGGAACCCTTGAACCTGGCCAAGGCTACATCTACCAGTCGAAGGCAACGGGCGAAAAGACGTTCACCTTTCCAGCAAATGCGAAATAAGTTTATTATTATCTTATAAAGCTCAAAAACGGCTGCTCTCGAAGGAGGGTGGTCGTTTTTTATAAATAAATGTTACATGAATGATATCATTTTTCTATTTTTGTAGCCAATTTTATATCAATTTCAAAATCACTGAATCATGAAAAAAACTATCCTACTACTTATGGCATGTTTTTGCCTCATCGGTGCAAATGCTGCTTATCTGAAAGATGTCCCGAAGACACTAACCCAACCAGATGGCACTGTTTTGCATTGCTTCGCGTCAGGTGATGAATATTTTAACTACCTCCATGATGAGAATGGATACACAATTATGCAACATCCCCAAACAGGTTTCTATGTTTATGCTGACAAGCAAAACGGCAAACTGGTTGCAACGGAATTTGTGGCTGGTAGAGTAGACCCCGCAAGCAAAAACTTGAGGCCTTTCAACCTCATTTCTCCTGAAGAATGGACGGCAAGAAGGAACGCTTGGCAAGATTATGACAACCCCGTTGTCCACAGAGATGGCCTTCCTAACCACGGAACTCTGAACAACATTTCAATATTTATCCGATTCTCTGACGATGCAGAGTTCACCAACTCCTATTCCGCCATCGACAATATGTTTAACGATGTGTCAGAAAACGCCGTTTCCATGAGGTCTTATTTCAGGGCGGCTTCTTACGGTGCCATTGAGATCCCCACAACTTTCTATCCTGGACACAATGGCGATGTCATTATTTCATACCAAGACACCTATCCCCGTAGCTATTTCGAACCATACAACGAGAGTACAAATCCAAACGGTTACCAAGATAGTGACAGGACCGACCGAGAATTTAGCTTGCTTCAACGTGCAGTGAACTACATCAATGCCAACTACCCAATTCCTGCAAGTTTGAACATTGACTATGATAACGATGGATATGTCGACAATGTCTGCTTTATCGTTCGCGGAACTACAGGTGAATGGAGCTCGCTACTTTGGCCTCACAAATGGTCGCTTTACGACAGGATTGTACGCATCAATGGGAAACGAGTGTGGACATTCAATTTCCAATTGGCTGATGCGACGGGGTACTTTAACACTTCAACGATGTGCCATGAGATGAACCATTCGTTGGGCGCACCCGACTTGTACCATTATTCTTATACTGGACCTGATGCTGTTGGAGCTTGGGATTTGATGCATCATAATGCAACACCTCCCCAACATTGTGGTGCCTACATGAAGATGAAATACGGTCATTGGGTGGATGAGATTCCCGAAATCACTCAGGCTGGCACTTATACCCTGAATCCTATCAGCTCAGCTACGCCAACCAATATCGCCTACAAAATACAGTCGGATGACCCTAACCAGTTTTATGTGTTGGAATACAGAGACAACACTTCATTGTTTGAGACATCATTACCTGGGTCTGGACTTCTTGTCTATCGTATTGACACTCGTTTTAGTGGTAATGCTGATTACAATCCGAGCAATGGCATTTATGATGAAGTTTACATCTTCAGACCTAATGGTTCATTATCGGAGAATGGTAATTTGAGCGCAGCATATTTCAGTGCTAATGTCGGCAGAACTGAATTCAGCTCTTCTACAAGTGCCTATCCGTTTTTCACCGACGGCACCATCGACTACAATTTCAGGATATACGATATCACTAGTGCAGGCAGTACCATTTCCTTCAAATATGGAACTTCTTCCGATTGTGGAGCCCCAACCAATCTTGTTGCATCTGTTGAGGACAACAATGTGTCTTTGTCGTGGAATGCAGCTGTCAATGCTGTCTCATACAATGTCTACAGGAATGGGAGTCTTATCGGCAATACCACTGGGACAACCTATCCCGACAACAATATTGCATACGGAGATTACACTTATTTCTTGAAAAGCGTAGATGCAAATGGACTTTTGTCAGTTGCTTCAGAAACAGTTACCGTGAGCGTCATGCCAGAGAACTCTTTCATCATAGGAGACGGGGGGGAGACTACCGACAATACGCTTCCAAGTTTTTCGTTTTACAAATATGCTCTTACCCAACAGATTTACACCGCTGAAGAACTTGGCGATGCTGGAATAATCACAAATATCGCATTTTATAATGGTGGAGCTGAGAAAACCCGTACCTACGACTTCTATCTGAAGAGCACAACGAAAAGCACTTTCTCCGGTACTACCGATTGGGAGACTGTTTCGAATGCAGACAAGGTGTTTAGCGGAATTGTCAACATGAATGCAGATGGTTGGACTATGATTGCCCTTAATACTCCTTATCATTATGACGGTATATCCAACCTCATTCTTGTTGCAGATGACAATTCTGGCGAATACACGGCTTCGCCTCACATGAGTTGCCGTGTGTTTGATGCCACCAGCCAGGCTATCCGTATTTACAGTGATGGTACCAATTACAACCCGTTTACTCCCACGAGCTACACAGGAACCATTTTGAATGTGAAGAATCAACTCCTCCTTACTGTGGAGGAAATTCCGATTGTGTTTAACATTACTGCCAGTGCCAATCCCCCAGAAGGTGGCACCGTGGGCGGAACAGGTTCCTACAATGAAGGCACCACTGCTACATTGACTGCCATGGCAGCTCCAGGCTATACCTTCATCAACTGGACCCAGAACGGCACCCAAGTGAGCACCGACGCCACGTACAGCTTTACCGTGACAGAAGATGTTACGTTGGTCGCTAACTTTTCTCTGAACAGCTATACTGTAACGGCCACTCCCAATCCTGTCGACGGCGGCATCGTTACTATAAGCGGCAACCGCAACAGGGACGAGCTCTTCTACGATTTTGAGGATGGCACCATGCAGGGATGGACCATCCTCCAAGGCTCCAACGGCGACTCGCCGAACAATTGGATACACAGTTCGAATTATGATGATATTGGGTATTCCACCGGCCATGGTCACAATTCCTCGAACGGATACATGCTTTCGGAGTCCTACCTTATCGACGGGGAGGAATCAGTACATCCCGACAACTACCTTGTCTCCCCTCGGATACAGCTTGGCGGCAGCATCAGCTTTTGGGCGACCAACGTGGAAGACGGTTACGCGGAGCACTTCGCCGTTGCCGTATCGACGAGCGGCAACACGGATGCCAACGACTTCACCGACGTGGAGGAATGGACTTTTTCCGCCAAAGCCGTGAGGACGGGCGGCACGCGCTCCCTTGAGAACGGCACATGGTACGAATACAGTGTCGACCTGAGTGCTTTCCACGGCAGAGGCTATGTTGCCATCCACCACTTCGACTGCTACGACCAGTGGCTGCTGTGTGTCGATGACATCACCCTCGTGCCCTATACTGGCACTTGCAGCGGCACCTTCAACCATGGGGAGGCCTGCACGGTGACCGCCACGGCCAATGAATTCTATACCTTCACCAACTGGACTCAGAATGGCACCCAAGTGAGCACCGACGCCACGTACAGCTTCACCGTGACTGAAGCCCTCACATTGGTCGCCAACTTTACGCTGAACAATTATGCTGTGACGGTTACCCCCAATCCTGTCGACGGCGGTTTCGTTAATGTAAGCGGCAACCGCAACAGGGATGAGCTCTTCTACGACTTCGAGGACGGCACCATGCAGGGATGGACCGTTCTCCAAGGCTCCAACGGCGACTCGCCGAACAATTGGACACACAGTTCGAATTATGATGATATTGGGTATTCCACCGGCCATGGTCACAATTCCTCGAACGGATACATGCTTTCGGAGTCCTACCTTATCAACGGGGAGGAATCAGTACATCCCGACAACTACCTTGTTTCACCTCAGGTGCAGCTTGGCGGCAGCCTCAGCTTTTGGGCTACTAACGTGGAGGAGGACTACGCGGAGCACTTTGCCGTTGCCGTCTCGACGAGCGGCAACACGGATGCCAACGACTTCACCGACGTGGAGGAATGGACATTTGCCGCCAAAGCCGTGAGGACGGGCGGCTCGCGCTCCCTTGAGAACGGCACGTGGTACGAATACAGTGTCGACCTGAGCGCTTTCCACGGCAGAGGCTATGTGGCCATCCACCATTTCGACTGCTACGACCAGTGGCTGCTATGTGTTGACGACATCACTCTCGTGCCCTATACCGGCACTTGCAGCGGCATCTTCAACCATGGCGAGACCTGCACGGTGACCGCGACGGCGAACGAGGGCTACGCATTCCTCAACTGGACAGAGGGAGGCGAGGAAGTCTCGGCCGAGGCCACATACAGCTTTGAGGTGACCGGCGACAGGAATCTTGTTGCGAACTTTGAGGAGCAGTCTGCTGTGGAGGAGCAGACCATGACGCTTACCCAAGGCATGAACTGGTGGTCGACCAACCTGGACATCACCCTGGACGACCTGAAGGATGCCATCGCAACCGCATTGGGAAGCACTGGCACGGCGACGGTCAAGTCGCATGGTTATACCATCAACTATGCGAACGGACAGTGGAGACCATCCGACATGCCCTTCGATATTAGAAACATGTTCAAGATACAGGTGAGTGCCGACTGCGAGATAACGCTGGAAGGCGTGCCGGTTGATCCCGCCGCGTACGAAATCACCATCGTATACGGCAACAACGAGATAGGATTCCTCCCCAACGAGAGCATGTCGGTCAGCGACGCCTTCTCGGGACTCAATCCCGTTGTGGGAGACGTAGTCAAGTCAAAGACAAGCAGCACCACATACTATGGTAACGGTTGGAGAGGTACGTTGGAAACCCTTGAGCCAGGCCAAGGCTACATCTACCAGTCGAAGGCAGCGGGCGAAAAGACGTTTACCTATGGAACGAACAGTAAGTAATAATTGTCTGCTATTCAGAAAAGAAACGGCATCGCAGGATGTCGTTTCTTTTTTTAGAAAACCAAAAACAAATCACATCGAAAAAAACACTACCTTTGCACGCATTATCTGTAATGAATTTCAATAAATTATTAAATTCCAAATTTTATAAAATTTTAAGTATGAAGAAACTTTTCTTGATTGCGATGACGTTGATGCTCAGCGTCTGTGTCATGGCTCAGCAAAAGATTCAACTGCGTTCGGTCGACAAGGCCGAATGCGTGAAAAGCGACATGAGTGGTATTAAGGCTTCGTTTTCGTTTTCAACCATCGAAGCAGAGAATGTGGATACCCAACGAGGCCAGTTCTCATGGCTTTCGATGCCTAATACCGTCATCGGCGGCAACGAGGGCGACCCTCAGATTCCAGTTGTGAATGAACTCATCGCTGTGCCTTTCGGTGCTACTCCGCGCATCGAAATCACGAGCTACAGTTCAACTGACTATCGTTTGTCCGATTACAGCATCAATACTTTGGTACCTCGTCAGCCTTCGTTACGTAAGGACAAAAGGCCTGAAGATGTGCCTTTTGTTTACAATGCCAACGCCTACCAGATTCGCGGCCTCCGTTCGGAACCTATTACTCGCATAAACGTGGAAGGCACCATGCGTGGTGTGCAACTTGGAAAGATGACCATCGAGCCTGTGAGCTACGACCCCGTTAACAACACCTTGCGTGTGTTCAACGACATTGAGGTGGAAGTCCACTTCGATGGGGCCGACCGCCAAGCTACCGAGGACATGCTCGTCAAGACTTACAGCCCTTATTTCGACATCGTATACAGACAACTATTTAACAGTGGAATGATTCGTACTGCCTATGAAGGCTTCCCCGACCTCTACACCACACCGGTGAAGATGCTCGTCGTGACTACCTCGAAATATACCAATAGCGAGCCCTTCCAGAGTTGGCTGGCTTGGAAGAAACAAAAAGGCATCGACGTGGATGTGCAGACAGTGACCAGCAGCACTAACGGTGCCACCATCCGTTCCTTGATCCAAAGCAGATACAACGTCAACCACCCGACTTTTTTGGTCATTGTTGGTGACGAGAACGATGTCACCAATTATGAAACGTATAATGTAGAAGGCAACTATTTCAACCCTTACGTCAGCGACAACCCCTATGCCTCTGTTGACAACGACATTTATCATGATCTGTATATGAGTCGCATGGCGGTGTCGAACGTCACCGAGTTGGGCAACCTTGTCCAAAAGATTATGACTTACGAGAAATATTCCATGTCTGACCCGAGTTACCTGGACAATGCAGTCCTGATTGCCGGTTTTGATGCCAACGGATGGGATGAAGCCGCTGGTCGCCCCACCATCCAATATGCCCTCAATAGTTATTTTAACGCAGAACATGGCTTCAGCGGTGTCCATGGCTACGTCACATCCAACTACTCAGGATGCTATGATCACCTGAATACCGGTGTCGGCTTTGTCAACTACACCGCACACGGAAATATCCAGGCTTGGTCAAGTCCCAACTTTACCAATTCCAATGCCAACGCATTGACCAATGCCGACAAGTACTTCTTGGCAGTGGGAAACTGCTGCTTGGCGGCCAACTGGGGCAACAGCACTTACACCCCTTGCTTAGGTGAGGCCTTGATTCGTTCTGCCGAAAAAGGAGCTTTCGGCTACATTGGTTCGGTTGTCGAAACTTATTGGTTTGAAGATTACTACTTCGGTGTGGGAGCCCACGACCCTGAGCCGGCAACGGTCCAAACCGTCGAGTCTACCATGACAGGCATGTACGATGCTTTGTTTGACGACACCGAGTTCAACTCCATAAGCTCAATCATCTACATTGGCAATGCAGCCGTGACCTACGCCCATGCGGCTGGTTATGAGTACACTGTCGATGACGAATACTACTGGAGAGCCTACCAGTGTTTGGGCGATGGCTCCGTGATGCCTTATATGACACAGCCTTCTATTAACCAGGTGAGTCACGCTCCCACCTTGGGCATTGGAGTAAACACCTTTACCGTCAGCGCCGACCCTGGATCGTATGTATCCATCACTAGAGATGATGAAATCATTGGCGTGGCGCAAGTTGGACCGGAAGGCAGTGTCAACGTGCCCATCACCCCAGTCACCACTGCTGGCGACGTGATGATTGTTGTCACTCGCAGCCAGCGTCAACCCTACATCCAAACCATCCAGGCTGTTCCGCTGGAAGAAGCCTATATCAGCCTTGTAAGCCATACGCCTACGGCAGCCCATATCGGCGAAGACACTTCGCTGGACCTCACTTTCAAAAATGTAGGCAGCAGCCCCTGCACGGGTAATACCACCGTCACCTTGTATTCCGATGATGCCAACATCATCACCAACACCAAGACCTTCAGCACCTTGGCAGCTGGTGCCACTATTACGGTAAGTGGCTTCCTGTTCAATATTAACACCAACGTGGCTGAAGGTACACCCATCACCTTCCATTATACTGCCACTAATGGCAGCAACATCTGGGAGGGAGACTTTGTGATCATCGCAGGTGATGCCTCATTGGAATACAAAAACATGGCGTGGGATGGCGGCTTTACTCCCGGCGAGACGCTAACACTGACCGCCAGGTTCTTGAACACAGGCCATTACCAAGTCACTAACGCCGTTGCCACGATGAGTTCCACCAGTAGTTACGTGGACATTTCCAACCCAACAATCGTGGTGGGTACCATCGCAGCCGAAGGAGAGGTGTCCTGTGTATTTACCGTTACCATCGCGGCCAACTGTCCTGAAAGTGCGGAAATACCCATTACTTTCACGATGACCGCTGATGGAGGTCTCAGCGCACAAGGCACTGAGACACTGAAAAACACATGCAGTGTCATCTTCAGTCTCCATGACAGTTACGGCGATGGTTGGAACGGTGCAAAACTCACCGTAAGCTTCGACGATGGTACTGCATCGCAAGTTCTTACCATAGCGTCGGGCAATAGTTCCGCCACATATACCTTGGAAATCCACAATGGCACCCATGTGACCCTGACCTGGACCAAAGGCAGCTACGACCATGAGTGTTCTTTCGTAGTTAGCTACGAAGGCGATGCCATCATCTTCCAACAAGGGGCGAGTCCCGCAGCCGGCGTGCTCTTCGAGTTCGATTGTCACTGCGGTGCTGCAACCGCTATTTTCAACATTTCCGCCACGTCAAGCAACACCGCACAAGGCATGGTCAGTGGTGGGGGAGAGTTCGGTTTTGGCGAATATTGCACCCTGACTGCCACACCAGCAAACGGCTACTTCTTCACAGGTTGGACCGAAAATGGAGTGATGGTGTCAACCGCCAATCCTTTTACCTTCCCTGTAGACAACAATCATCAATTTGAGGCAGGCTTTGGACAAGGACTTGAATTGGGCCAAGATGAAGGCAATCACGACTATCTTCCCTGCTACAGCTTATACGAATACGCGTTGTCACAACAAATCTACACTGCTGAAGAAATCGGATCGTCCTGCACCATCACCAGCATCTCCTTCTTCAATAAAGCCAACACAGAACGCACCCGTAGTTTCGACCTCTATCTGAAACACACGGACAAATCTGCTTTCAGCAGCAAAACCGATTGGATCACCATGTCGGCGTCCGACAAGGTGTTTAGCGGCACGGTGACGATGGGGGCAGTAGCCTGGACTACCATCGTGCTTGACACACCGTTTGAATATGACGGCACCTCCAATCTCGTCTTGGTATTTGATGACAACACCAATGGATACGACCAATCACCTTACATGTCCTGCTCGGTGTACAGTACTGAAGAAAGCCAAGCCCTGTATGCCTTTTCCGCAGCAACAGATTACAATCCGTTGGCACCGCCAACCAGTTCACAATACAATAGCAATGTGCTGTCGGTGAAGAACCACCTTATCCTTGGTGTCATGGCAGGTGAGCTTCAAGGGCAGCAGACTGTTTCGTTGCCTGTTGGGTCTACATGGTGGTCGACCAACCTGGACATCACCCTTGACGATCTGAAGGATGCCATTGCAACCGCGTTGGGAAACAGTGGCACGGCGACGGTCAAGTCGCATGGTTATACCATCAACTATGCGAACGGACAATGGAGACCAGCCGACATGCCCTTCGATATTCGAAATATGTTTAAGATACAGGTGAGTGCTAACTGCGAGATAACGCTGACAGGAGTGCCGGTCGATCCAACTGCGTACGAAATCACCATCGTATACGGCAACAACGAGATAGGATTCCTTTGCGGAGAGAGCATGTCGGTCAGCGACGCCTTCTCGGGACTCAATCCCGTTGTGGGAGACGTGGTCAAGTCGAAAACGGGCAGTACCACATACAATGGTACTATCTGGAGAGGTTCACTGGAAACTCTTGAGCCAGGCCAAGGCTACATCTACCAGTCGAAGGCAGAGGGTGAAAAGACGTTTATCTACCCTGCTGGTGCAAAGTAGGCTTTCCATCAGTATTGACTAAATGAAAACGACCGTTCTCAGACGAGGACGGTCGTTTTATGTGTGCTTCGCGTTATCCTTTGTAATGCTGCTCCCTATATTTCTTAGGCGAGATTCCGGCACTGGTCTTGAAGTACCTTGAGAACGACATGGAGTCGTCAAAACCAAGTTGATGACTAATTTGTTGGATGGTTAGGTCGGGTCGATAATGCAGCAACGCTTTGGCCTGAATGACAACATAGTGGGCTATACATTGACTGGCACTGATGCCCGTGTCTTTTTTGATAAGGCTGCCGAAGTATTTCGGTGAAAGGCAAAGCAATTGGGCATAATACTGCACTTCACGGCTTTCTTTGTAGTGAAGTGCCAACAAATCGTAAAACCTCCTGAATAGTAGATTGTCGTCGGTTGTGTTGGTGTCGGACTGTTGGCTATCGGTAAGGTCGTCGGTCTGTCGGAAATTATCCACTAGTTTCGAGATTACGTCAAGAATCCCTAGAGTCATTTCTTTTTGTGATTGTAAGTTAAAACTGATGACAGATTTCAGCAGTTTTATGGCATCGCAGATGCAGAGGTAATGCTCCTCGCTGAGATGGAAGCTTGGCTGACTGTGGAACAAAAGGCTGTTCCCGTAGGTAAGACGGGGGCGCAATTCATCGTAAAACTTTGGTGAAATGATGAGTAGGGTGGAGCGATAGTCCTCCGAGGTCTCCTTGGCCAGTATAGGATGGTCGGGATAGACCAATGAGAAATCGTGGGCGCGAAACTCTATCGGCTTCATGTCGTATTCGCCAATGGAATAGCCTTGATGGCAGATAACGATGACAAGATGGGGCGACACGAAAGGCACGCCAGGCATGTCAGAGGTAGGCAGCTTCACGACATCCTCAATTAAAAAGACGCCACGCTTTTCAATTTCCTCGTTTAATGCTACAACGGGATGAGGCAAGTGCTGTACCGATTTACTTTTACTCATGGTTTTCGACCTTTTGCTTGCAAAAATACCATTATTTCTTTGATTAAGATAGGTTTCTCCGACTTTTTGCCATATTGTTTCGTCTTTTGGTGGATGGCATTACTATTATAATGTAATACTTTTGCAAACTTTTATACCTAAATTAATCATGAAGAAAGTATTATTCACATTAATGATTACCCTGGCCTGTCTGTTGGCTTGGGCAGACAACAGTGTCATTGTCACCTACAACGGCAATACGGCTACGGTGACCGTGGACGATAACGTGGCGCAGTATCTGACTGTTACGCAAAGCGGAGCGCACGTCTCCATAACACAAAGCAGTGCTGTGGCACAAGAAATCACTTACACGCTCACTGGTACATCGAGCAACGGCGAGTTCTATATGTCGGGTTCCTACAAGGCCACCATTGAACTGAATGGCCTTACGCTGACCAACTCGACGCCCGTTTACAGCGGTGCTGCCGTCCACATCCAGAACGGCAAGCGCATCAACGTGAAGGTCATTACGGGTACTACCAACACTCTCACTGATGCGGCAAGCGGGTCGCAGAAAGGCTGCCTCTATGTGAAAGGTCACGCCGAATTCAAACAACAAGGCACACTTAACGTCGTGGGTAACAAGAGTCATGCTATTAAGGCGGGCGAGTATATCTCGGTTAAGAATGCCACTATCAACGTTACCTCTGCTGTGGACGACGGCATCTCTTGCAACCAGTATTTCCTTATGGAGAGCGGTAGCATCAATATCAGCGGCACGGGCGACGACGGCATCCAGTGCGACCTTGACGGCGACACATCAACGGGCATGACGGTCAACCACGAGGACGAGGACTCGGGTAATTTTTATGTCAGCGGTGGCTCAATCACTATCAATAGCAATGCCATCGCTGCCAAAGGCATCAAATGCCAGGGCGATGCTTACATCTCCGGCAATGCCGTCATCGACGTCACCACTACAGGTAAAGGCGAGTGGGACACGACCGACCAGGAAACCAATGCGGCGTGCGGATTGAGCTTCGACGGCGACATCAACATCAGCGGTGGCACACTTACCCTCAAAGCCACTGGCTCTGGCGGTAAAGGCATGAAGTGTGACAACGTGTTGAACATCAGTGGTGGCAACATTACGGTTTCTACCACAGGTGGTCTTTATTACAACAACGGCAACGGCACTGAAAACACCAACTATACTGCCAACACAGATTGGGTTGACAATAAATACTATTCGGCAGCGAAAGGTATCAAGGCTGGCTATAAGGACGAATCGGGCAACAACACCATTTGCTACGGCGGCATTAACATCAGCGGTGGCACCATCTATGTCACCACAACGGGTCGCAACGCCGAAGGCATCGAGAGTAAGAATTACCTCAACGTCACAGGCGGCGAAACCACAATTGATGCCTACGACGACGGCATTAATGCGGCACAAGACCTTTATGTCACAGATGGCTATCTTTATTCTCGATCCAGCAACAACGATGGTATCGATGCCAATGGCAATGTGGTCATTGAGGGCGGCCTGATTTACGCCATCGGTGCGGCATCGCCTGAAGTGGCCATCGATGCCAACTCTGAGGAAAACAAAAAGTTCCATTTCAATGGCGGTGTTCTCATTGCCATCGGTGGACTGGAATCGGGCAGCACTCTCGCGCAGACATGTTATCAAACCTCATCGGTGAGCAGCAACACCTGGTACTCGATGACTTACGGAGGCAATGTCATAGCTTTCTTAACCCCAACCATTAGTAGTGGTGGCAGTGGAGGCGGTCCTGGTGGTGGTCCCGGTGGTGGTCCTGGAGGCGGCAATTCCTCCAAGATGGTGGTTTCGGCTCCGTCCACACCAACCCTCAAGAGCGGTGTCACCGTTAGTAGCGGCACGCCCGTCTTTTATGGTCCTAAAGGCTATCTTGATGCCACGGTCACGGGCGGTTCTAGTGTCTCCCTCAGCCAATACTCCAGTGGTGGGGGAGGAAGCTCAGGTTCCTATACCGTCACGGCAACTGCCAATCCCACGGGAGGTGGCTCGATAACTGGAGCAGGCGTTTATTCTGCCCATACATTGTGTACCCTTACCGCCACGGCCAATGCGGGTTACACTTTTGTCAATTGGACGAGAAATGGAAGTGTGGCTTCGACCGATCCAACTTATAGCTTCTATGTAACTGAAAACACAACTTGTGTGGCCAACTTCACGCAGGGTACATACAGTATCACTGCCACTGCCAACCCGACTGAGGGGGGTAGCATTACAGGGGCAGGCAGATACAATGAAGGTGCCAACGTCACCCTAACGGCTACAGCCAATGAGGGCTATAGTTTTGTCAACTGGACGAAGGATGGAACACAGGTCTCCACGAACTCGACCTACAACTTCACTGTGACTGGAGATGCTGCTTTTGTTGCAAACTTTAGTTTGAACAGCTATGAAATCACAACTACAGTGAACCCGACTATTGGCGGCACTGTTTCTGGAGCCGGCACATACAACTATGGAGAGTTATGCACTTTGACCGCTACGGCCAATGAGTTCTATACCTTTGTCAATTGGACCAAGGACGGCGTTGAGGTGGGCACTGAAACGACGTACAGCTTCACCGTGAGTGGAACCTCCACGTTTGTTGCCAACTTCAGCTTGAGCAGCTATGTCGTGACGGCCACTCCCAATACTGTCGACGGCGGTTTCGTTACTGTAAGCGGCAGCCGCAACAGGGACGGGCTCATCTACGACTTCGAGGACGGCACCATGCAGGGGTGGACCATCCTCCAAGGCTCCAACGGCGACTCGCCGAACAATTGGACACACAGCTCGCATTTAGATTTTGAGTATTCCACCGGCCATGGTCACAATTCCTCGAACGGATACGTGCTTTCGGAGTCCTACCTTATCGAGGGGGAGGAATCAGTACATCCCGACAACTACCTTGTTTCACCACGGATAGTGCTTGGCGGCAGCATCAGCTTCTGGGCGACCAACGTGGAGGAGGGCTACGCGGAGCACTTCGCCGTTGCCGTCTCGACGAGCGGCAACACGGATGCCAACGACTTCACCGACGTGGAGGAATGGACATTTTCCGCCAAGGCCATGAGGACGGGCGGCACGCGCTCCCTTGACAACGGCACGTGGTACGAATACAGTGTCGACCTGAGCGCTTTCCATGGGAGAGGCTATGTTGCCATCCACCACTTCGACTGCTACGACCAGTGGTTGCTGTGTGTAGACGACATCACCCTGGTTGAAGGCGAGATTACCAGCTCCTCGACCTTCACCCATGGGGAGACCTGCACGGTGACCGCGACGGCGAACGAGGGCTACGCATTCGTTAACTGGACAGAGGAGGGCGAGGAAGTCTCTGCCGAGGCCACATACAGCTTTGAGGTGACCAGCGACAGGAATCTTGTGGCGAACTTTGAGGAGCAGGCCGCTGTGGAGGAACAGACCATGACGCTTACCCAAGGCATGAACTGGTGGTCGACCAACCTGGACATCACCCTGGACGACCTGAAGGATGCCATCGCAGCCGCATTGGGGAACAATGGCACGGCGACGGTCAAGTCGCATGGTTATACCATCAACTATGCGAACGGACAGTGGAGACCAGCCGACATGCCCTTCGACATTAGAAACATGTTTAAGATACAGGTGAGTGCCGACTGCGAGATAACGCTGACAGGCGTTCCGGTCGAACCCTCCGCGTATGAAATCACCATCGTGTACGGCAACAACGAGATAGGATTCCTCCCCAACGAGAGCATGTCGGTCGGCGAGGCCTTCTCGGGACTCAATCCCGTTGTGGGGGACATGGTGAAGTCGAAAACGGGCAGCACCACATACAGTGGTACTAGATGGAGAGGTACGTTGGAAACCCTTGAGCCAGGCCAGGGCTACATCTACCAGTCGAAGGCAGCAGGCGAAAAGACGTTTACTTTTGGGATGAATAACAACAAATAAAGATTAATTAATAATTGAAAATACTATGATAATGAGAAAAAGTATTGTTTTATTCCTGCTCTTGTTCGCTGGCTTGACGAGCTTTGCTCAATTCCAATCCAAGCCGCAGTGGAACAGGGTTCTTAGCGACCAGCCTGAGACGTTCCGGACGCAGCTCATTTCCTCAACGGAGAGCAGCATCAAAGTGAATGTTCAGGTTCCTGGCTTCTACACGACCAAAGTGAGCACCCCGAGGGGAGAGGCCAAGATTGTATCCATGCCCAAGGCCGTAAGTACGGCCAAGGCTGGCGAACCTAACGTACCCATGACGGGTATCCCCGCCATCATCGGCGACCAGGCCCGCATGAGCATACGTGTCGTCGATGCCCAATACATGGACTTTGAAGGCATCGAAGTGGCTCCTTCGAAAGGCGACTTCCCGCGTACCGTCGACCCCGCCACGGTGCCTTACACCTATGGCGCATGCTACAGCCAGGATGCGTTCTTCCCGGCCAACAATGTGGGCCTCTATGACCCCTACATCGTCCGTGACTTCCGTGGCCAGAACATGGTGGTCTATCCCTATGCCTACAATCCCGTCACGAAGACCTTACGTGTCTACTACAACATGACGGTAGAGATGTACAAGGTGGACAACAATGGTACCAATGCGATGGAAACCCGCCGCAGCAACACGATTAAGATGGATTCCGACTTCAAGAGCATGTACCAGCGTCACTTCATCAACTATGAGGCTTCGATGAACAGATACACGCCAGTGAATGAGGAAGGCGACCTGCTCATCATCTGCTACGACAATTTCATGAGCTCGATGACCGACTTCGCCAACTGGAAGAAGACCCGTGGCGTGAATACCACCATCGTGGGTACCAGCACTGCTGGTAGTACTTCTTCGGCTCTCAAAACCTACATCCAGAACCAATACAATGCCAACAACAACTTGACTCATGTGTTGCTCGTCGGTGACGCGGCCCAGATTCCAGGATATAGCTATTCTGGCGGTGGATCCTCATACAGTGGCTTAGGTGATAATGCCTACGGACAAGTTGCAGGTAACGACATTTACAATGATATTTTCATTGGTCGTTTCTCGGCTCAAACTGTTGCTCAGGTGACCACACAAACCCAGCGTACTATCACTTACGAGAGAGACCTTACTACTTCAGCCACATGGCTTCAGAATGCCGATGGTATCGCGAGAAAAGAAGGTGGTTCTGGCCATAACAGCGAGGATGACTACCAACATATGGACGTGATTCGTACCGATTTGCTCGGTTATGGCTATAATACCGTGTATCAAGATTACGAAAACTTGAGCGGTTATACTGGAACAGCTTCCTCCATCAGCAGTCATATTAACAGCGGCGTTGGTATCGTTAATTACTGCAACCATGGCAATACCCAGTTGTGGGGTGTGGCCAACTATAGCAACGTCCAGGTTAATGCTTTGACCAATGAGAACAAACTGCCTTTCATTTGGTCTGTCGCTTGCCTCGTTGGTAAATATGACAACACCAGCACTTCCTATGGTAGCGGATACACTGTTGGACAAGCCAATGACTGCTTCGCTGAGGCATGGATGCACGCCACCAACTCCTCACAAACCCAGCCCACGGGTGCTGTTGGTGCTTTGATGTCCTATATCAGCCAGCCTTGGATTCCACCCATGTGGGCTCAAGACGAATGTGTTGACATTCTTTGTGAACTCAAGACTAACAACATCAAACATACCTGGGGTGGCACTTCCATCAATGGCCTCATGGGTATCTTTGACCATTATAGCACTTCGTCATCAGATGCAGTGGGTACATATCAAGCATGGGTTCTTTACGGTGACCCAACCCTGATGTTGCGCACAAAGACCCCGCAGGCCATGACCGTTAACCATGCTGGTAACATTGGCCTTGGATCTACTTCTTATACGGTGAACGTCAGCAATGGCAACGGAGCGTTGGCCACTATCACCGATGCCAACCACAATATCTTGGGTAAGGCCACAGTAAATAACGGCACTGCTAACGTCAGTATCAGCGGTGAAATGATGCCTGGAACCGAGCTTACCCTCTGTGTATTTGGATATAACAAGGTGACGTATCTCGGTACTATTGAAGTGGTAGGTGGTGAACAATACACTATCACAGCCACGGCGAATCCGAGCAACGCCGGCACTGTCACGGGCGGCGGCCTTCTCTATGAGAACACCACCTGCACCTTGACCGCTGTGGCCAACTCGGGCTGGGACTTCGTCAACTGGAACGACGGCAGCACCGAGAATCCGCGCAGCTTCACCGTCACGGGTCCTGCCTCTTTCACGGCTAATTTCACGACCGTTCCTGAACGTACCATCACCTTAGCCTCCGTAATGCACGGTACTATCAGTTGTGACCATACAACCGCTTATAAGAACGACCTCATCACCCTTAACGCCAATCCCGCTTCGGGCTACAACCTTGAAAGCTGGGTCGTATTCAAGACCGGTGACGTGAACACTATTGTTACGGTGAGTAACAACCAATTCACCATGCCCAACTACGATGTGACGGTGAGCGCCATCTTCAGCAAGCCTGCTGGTGGTGAAGTGACCATCGGTAGCGGGACAACTTCAGGCAACTATCTGCCCACCAGTGACTATTACAAATATTCACTGACCCAGCAGATATACACTGCTTCAGAGTTGGGCACGGCAGGCATCATCACAGCTATCAGCTTCTATTACAACACTTCGACCAGCTCCAACCCCAGGAGCCTCCAAGTGTATATGACACATACCTCCAGCAGCACCATCACGTCATGGTCAACCGTATCCTCCAGCCAATGTGTCTACTCAGGTACCTACACCTTCACCCAGGGATGGAACACCATCACATTGACCACTCCTTTCGCCTACAACGGCACAAGCAACCTGCTCCTTACCGTTGACGACAACACAGGATCATGGTCGACCGACAGTCAATTCTATACATATTCCACAGGTTCCACCAGAGCCATCTACTACAGGAATGACTATACGAACCCGAATCCCACCGGAAATGTTTCCGTGACAGCCTCCTCACTTCAGGTCAACGCCCAGATGAAGATTACCAAGGAAGTCCCGAGCACTGAAGGCTACCTCTCCGTGTCGCCCACCAGTTTAAGCAATTTCGAAGCTGACGCCGGCTTCTCACCCTCTGATCCGCAAAACATTGCCGTCATCGGCAGCAACCTGCAAGCCAACCTCACCGTCACTGCTCCCACGGGTTTTGAAGTCTGCGCCACGCAAAACGGCACCTACAACAGCACCTTGACCTTGACGCCTTCCAACGGGAGCATTCAAGCCAACGTGTTTGTCCGCCTCAGTTCCATCGTGAACCCAGGCGACTACAGCGGCAACCTGACCCTCACTTCAGGTACGACTACGGCCACCGTTAGCCTCAGTGGCTCCGTCATCGATACTGGCCAACAATATACCATCACCGTCACCGCCAACCCAGCAGAGGGCGGTAGTGTGACAGGTGACGGTGAATACGATTACGGTACTTCTGTCACTTTGACTGCCACGGCCAACGAGGGCTACACCTTTGTCAATTGGACCAAGGACGGCGTTGAGGTGGGCACTGAAACGACGTACAGCTTCACCGTGAATGGAACCTCCACGTTTGTTGCCAACTTCAGCTTGAGCAGCTATGTCGTGACGGCCACTCCCAATACTGTCGACGGCGGTTTCGTTACTGTAAGCGGCAGCCGCAACAGGGACGGGCTCATCTACGACTTCGAGGACGGCACCATGCAGGGGTGGACCATCCTCCAAGGCTCCAACGGCGACTCGCCGAACAATTGGACACACAGCTCGCATTTAGATTTTGAGTATTCCACCGGCCATGGTCACAATTCCTCGAACGGATACGTGCTTTCGGAGTCCTACCTTATCGAGGGGGAGGAATCAGTACATCCCGACAACTACCTTGTTTCACCACGGATAGTGCTTGGCGGCAGCATCAGCTTCTGGGCGACCAACGTGGAGGAGGGCTACGCGGAGCACTTCGCCGTTGCCGTATCGACGAGCGGCAACACGGATGCCAACGACTTCACCGACGTGGAGGAATGGACATTTGCCGCCAAAGCCGTAAGGACGGGCGGCACGCGCTCCCTTGAGAACGGCACGTGGTACGAATACAGTGTCGACCTGAGCGCTTTCCACGGCAGAGGCTATGTGGCCATCCACCACTTCGACTGCTACGACCAATGGATGCTGTGTGTCGACGACATCACCCTGGTTGAAGGCGAGATTACCAGCTCCTCGACCTTCACCCATGGGGAGACCTGCACGGTGACCGCGACGGCGAACGAGGGCTACGCATTCGTCAACTGGACAGAGGAGGGCGAGGAAGTCTCTGCCGAGGCCACATACAGCTTTGAGGTGACCAGCGACAGGAATCTTGTGGCGAACTTTGAGGAGCAGGCCGCTGTGGAGGAGCAGACCGTGACGCTTACCCAAGGCATGAACTGGTGGTCGACCAATCTGGACATCACCCTGGACGACCTGAAGGATGCCATCGCAGCCGCATTGGGAAGCAATGGCACGGCGACGGTCAAGTCGCATGGTTATACCATCAACTATGCGAACGGACAGTGGAGACCATCCGACATGCCCTTCGACATTAGAAACATGTTCAAGATACAGGTGAGTGCCGACTGCGAGATAACGCTGACAGGTGCTCCGGTCGATCCCTCCGCGTACGAAATCACCATCGTGTACGGCAACAACGAGATAGGATTCCTCTGCGGAGAGAGCATGTCGGTCGGCGAGGCCTTCTCGGGACTCAATCCCGTTGCTGGGGACATGGTCAAGTCGAAGACGGGCAGCACCACATACAGTGGTACTAGATGGAGAGGTTCGTTGGAAACCCTTGAGCCAGGCCAAGGCTACATTTACCAGTCGAAGGCAGCGGGCGAAAAGACGTTTACCTATGGAACAAGCACAAAAAAACAATAATTTAGAAGTGCCTGTGTAAAAAAAAGAAAAAAATAGAATATTGAAAAAAAGTTTTTTGTACTTTTGCAACCATAAATTAAATTACCTAAATTACACTAGAAGATGAAAAAAGTATTATTTTTAGTCGCAGCACTTGTGTTCTGCGGATCAATTTTTGCCCAAAACGCCCAAGAATCCTATTGGGATAATGTGAACTATCACATGTATGAGGATCATGAACCTTTTGTTGCCATGATGAGCCTTGACAACCACCTCGTTATGCCAGATGACAACTACGCAGCCTATGAAGTAGCTGCTTTCGTAACAGTTGATGGAAATGAATTATATAGAGGGCATGGTTTTATGAAGCATTATGCAGGTGATCCGAACCCCATTTTGGAGTTTGAGATTTTTTACCAGCCTATTGATGGCTGTTTGGTGGAAGAAGGTAACCCTAATGAAACACCCCTGCCTGTAAGCTTCAAGTTGTATGATCACAGCACGGGTACTTTGTATGAGTACTGGACATGCACAGTGGATATTGAAACTCAAACTCAGTATAACAGTTACGATTTCGATGTTATGCCGGTTGTTTCCTTTACCCACACATTTACAAAGGAAATTGATCCCTACACTGAGGAAGGTGGTTACTATCTCATTGCTTCCCCCATCGATGAAGTCATGGCCAAGGATGTAGTAGGTCTTAGGACCTCCGACTTTGACTTCTATTCCTTCAAACAGGATCCTGAAGACGGTAAGGAATGGATTAACCATAGGACTGAAGCAGAATACCTCCTCCAACCTGGTGTAGGTTACCTCTACGCCAACAGTACAGGTGCAGACCTCACCTTCATCGGTGCTCCGTACAATGGTGACGGTACAGTGACCTTAGAAAAGAAAGAAGGAGATAATGTAGAGTTCTCGGGATGGAATCTCGTGGGTAATCCTTTCGCCCAGAAAGCATATCCCAACCGCGAATTCTATGTTATGAACGAAGACGGTTCGGAAATCATTACTGCTGAACGCGACACTGTTAGTGCAATGGAAGGCATTTTTGTCATTGCTGCCTCTGATGATGAGCAGATGCAATTCACCACTGCGCCAATCAATTCGAAGGGACAAATCGTTCTTAATGTCACCCAAAATCGTGGCAATGTTGTGGATCGCGCTATCGTTCGTTTTGGCCAAGGCGGCACATTGCCCAAGTTTATGCTGAATGAGAACCACACCAAAATGTACATCCAAATGGATGACAACGACTATGCCGTGGTACGTAGCAACAAAGCAGGTGAACTCCCCGTCAACTTTGAGCCTGCCCAAAACGGTACCTTCACCATTAGTGTCAATACTGAGAATTTGAATGTGAAATATTTGCACCTCATCGACAGAGCGACGGGCATGGACACTGATTTGCTCCAAACCCCGAGCTACAAATTTGATGCTAGGACAAATGACGATCCTAGGCGTTTCGTTTTGGTGTTTAAGACCAGCATCAACATTTTCGATGTATTTACCACAAATAGTGGCAATAAGGGTGATTTCAGCTTCTTCAGCAATGGCAACTGGATCATCAACAATGATGGTGAAGCTGTCCTCCAAGTGGTTGATGTCAATGGACGTATCTTGAGCAGCGAGGAAATCAATGGTTGCGTTAGCAAGCGCATTGAAGCCGCTCCTGGCGTTTACATGCTCCGTCTTGTCAATGGCAACGATGTGAAAGTGCAGAAGATTGTGGTTGAATAAGCACTGACAACTACAAGAAACTTCTTATAACAGAAAAGTCTCCATCTCAAACGAGGTGGAGACTTTTCTTATTTAGGGGTAGGCGAGAGGCTTACTCTTCTGTTGCTTCATCACTGCCACCAAGGCCTTCCTTGATGCCGTCGATGACACCGTCGAGCATTTCCTTGCCTTCTTCGATGGCGTCCTTGATGTCGCTGCCGATTCTCTTGGCGCCTTGCTTGGCGATGGCTGCGGTCAGCTCGGCTTCAACTTTGGCTAGGTCTTTGAGTTGGTCGGCCGAGAAATCGCATTCCTTGGCTTCTTTTTGGAGTGCATCAAATTCATTGGTGACTTTGTCCCACTCCGTATCGCTGTAGGTGTCGTTGTTGCTTTCGACGCGCTCTGCAAGGGCTTTCATCTTGCTGATGACCTTTTCTTCCTTCGTCTGCGTCTGGCACGATGACATGAATGCCACTATGAGGCAAACTGTCAACACTTGGATTGCTTTTTTCATCATAATTAGTTAGTTTTAAGGGGTTAATAATTAAGTGAATAGTGATTCAAATGGTAGAGGTCAGGCTTTCACTGCCTCTGCAACGGCTTTGCCGAGGTTGTAAAGCTTGTCCCAGTCTTCTTCGCGGATGGGTGCGCCTTTCACTTCAACACTTTCGGCAACGAGGTTCCACTTGCCTTCCTCGGCATATTTGGCTAGGGTTCTCACACCGCCACCGCTCCAACTCATACCGCCGAAGGTGGCATAGCACTTGTCCTTCGGTTTGAACTCGTTGATTTCGTGAACCAACAATGTCATATTTGGGAACATGCTGCCATAGTGAGCACAAGCTCCGATGATAACACCTTTATACTTCCAGATGTCGCTCATGATGAATGAGACCTCAGTCTTGGCCACATCATAGACTTTCACTTCCTTGATGCCAGCCTCGGCGGCGCCACGGGCCACAACCTCGGCCATACGGGCGGTGTTGCCATGCATCGAGCCGTAGACGATGACTACGCCTTCTTCCGACTCCTGCTTGCTCCATTGGGTGTACTTGCCAATGACCCAAGCAAGGTTGCTGCGCCACACTAGACCATGCGACGGGGCAATCATCTTGATTTCCAAGGCACCGAGTTTCTCGATGGCTTTTAGGGCTTGCATGGCTACTTTGCCGACGATATTGGCATAGTAGCGACGCATCTCGTCCTCATAAAAGACTAGGTTGACCTGATCGTCGAAGATGCAGCCGTTCAAGGCACCGAAGCCTCCGAAGGCGTCGTTGGTGAAAACAATCTTGCTGTTTTGTTCGTAAGTGACCATCGACTCGGGCCAGTGCACCATGGGCATCATGAAGAATTGCAAAGTGTGGTTGCCGAGGCTCAAAGTTTCGCCTTCAGCCACAACTTTCTTGTTCTCGATAGGACCATAGAAAGCCTCCAAGGGGGCAAAGGTCTTGGCATTGCCCACCACCTGTACCTCAGGATACTCGCGTAATACGGCTGCCACTGTACTGCTGTGGTCTGGTTCATCGTGATTAATAATAAGGTAATCCACCTTACGGCCTTGTAGTACCGATTTCACCTTGAAGAGGTATTCTTCCAAGAAATTGGCTTCCACTGGGTCGATTAGTGCTACTTTCTCATCCACGATGAGATAGGAATTGTAAGAAACGCCGTTGGGCAGTTCCATATGGTTCTCAAACATATCGGTGTGGCGGTCGTTCACGCCGACATAGTAAATGTTTTCGGTTAATTGTATTTGTTGCATAGATAATGTTGTTTTGTTTTGTAGAGACGCGCTATGGCACGTCTCTACAGCTAAAAAACCTCCTCAAAATCCTCCTTGCCGTGTTTGCATAATGGGCATTCGATGTCGTCGGGTAGGAAATCGCCTTCATAGACATAGCCGCACACCTTACATACCCAGCGGCGTTTGCCGTCCTTGGGCTTTTCGGATTGGGGCTGTGGTTTGGGTTTGATGTTCTTTTGGTAATAGTCGTAGGTCACCGAAGGCTTGTCGGAAAGCACTTGTGCATCTAATACATCGGCGATGAACATCGTGTGTGTGCCGAGGTCGATGCTCTTGGTGACACGGCAGGCTAGATACGCATTGGTGTATTTCGGGATGTAGAGCACATGGTTCACCGCACGATGCTCAGTCTCGCAATCGGCGAACTTGTTCACCTTGCGTCCCGACTGGAAGCCGAAGTGCTCGAAGACCTTCATCGGTGTTTCGGTGGTCAGCATACTGACATTGAACACGCAGGAGTCCTTGATGAGGTCGTGTGTGTAGTTGCCCTTGTTGACCGTCACGGCAATCTGTAAGGGGTTGCTTGTGACTTGGATTACCGTGTTCACAATGCAACCGTTGTCCAGGTTGTCGTAATTGGTAGTCAGGACGTATAGGCCATAACCAATATTGAATAATGCCTTGGTATCCATGATGTTATTAATTATGTAGAGACGCGATTGATCGCGTCTCTACAAACATAATGAATTATTCCATGACAGAGAAGCTGTCCTTGCCGATGCCGCAAAGCGGGCAGGACCAGCTGTCGGGGATGGCTTCAAAGGGGGTGCCGGGAGCGATGCCGCTGTCGGGATCGCCTTTTTCTGGGTCATAGATGTAACCACAGACATCGCAAACATACTTTTTCATAATGAGTGAATTATTTGATTAATAATGGATTAATAGTTTTCCGCTTTGATTTGGAAGAAGGACTGTGGATGATTGCACACAGGGCAGATTTGCGGTGCCTTCTTGCCGATGACAATATGGCCGCAATTGGAGCACTGCCAAACCATGTCGCCTTCGCGAGAGAAGACCAGACCATCTTCAATGTTCTTCAGGAGCTTGCGGTAACGTTCCTCATGTTCCTTTTCGATTTTGGCCACCAATTCGAAGAGCACGGCAATCTTGGTGAAACCTTCTTCGCGGGCGGTTTTGGCCATACCAGCGTACATATCGGTCCACTCGTAATTTTCGCCGTCGGCAGCATCCTTCAGGTTGGTCTTGGTGTCGGGCACATCGCCGTCATGCAGGAGCTTGAACCAAATCTTGGCATGTTCCTGTTCGTTGCGCGCCGTCTCCTCAAAGAGGTCGGCGATTTGGTTGTAGCCCTCTTTGCGGGCTTTTGAAGCATAGTAAGTGTACTTGTTGCGGGCTTGCGATTCGCCTGCAAAAGCAGCCATCAAGTTGGCCTCAGTTTTTGAACCTTTCAAATCCATAGTAATGAGTTTTTTTATTGATTTTGAATTAGTTACAGAAAATAATGTTTCAATAGAGTAGGGGAGTAAACCTACTACTCGGGGCAAAGTTAGCATTATTTTTCTGAAATACTGCACAAATTCCGTAATTTTGCGCCCAATATGTTTTTGAACCGAAATAAACAAAAGATAAAAGGTGCAAACTGGTCGGATGACGAGTGGCCGTCCTATATACCGAAATACCATCTGTATGACTTTGCCGCCATTGACTTTGAAGGTGCCAATGGTGAGGTGACGAGTGCGTGCAGTATGGGTTTGGTCATCGTAAGGGATGATGAGATTGTCGACCGTTTTTATAGTCTCATCAAGCCGGTGCCCAACAGATACGACTTTTGGACGACCAAGGTGCACGGCATTACCTATAAGGACACGAATCAATCGCCTTTGTTTCCCGAGGTGTGGGACAACGTGAAGGACAAAGTGAAAGGTTTGCCGATGGTGGCGCATGGCATTTCGTTCGACGAGCGCGTGCTGAAAGCCTTGCATGAGTTGTATCATATACCGTATCCGAATTTCAAATTTTATTGCACGCATCTTGGTTCGCAACAATTGGTTCCAGAATTGGAGAACCACAAACTCCAGACCGTGGCAAAACATTTCGGTTATGACTTGGCAGGGAACCATCACAATGCTGTCGCTGATGCGGAAGCTTGTGCGGTGATTGCGATGAATATTTTTTGAAAAGAAAGTGTCCGCTTTTATGTCATTCCCATGGGAATCTATAAAAGCGGACGGGTCAAGAATTGGTTTTTATTTTTATTATATCGTGTTCAAGAGGACGATGTTTCGTGTCTTAGTGGGGCATACGCTGAATTATACTATTTAACATAATGTTGATTATTTCCAAAAAGGGAAATTTCGGAAACAAAGACAAAATTTGCCATTTCCCTCAGTTTTTCGCTTGTCGGAAACAAAATGATGATTACCTTTGCAATTTCATTCTATCCATAAAGTTTTGGTGAAAATGATCCCATAAATCTTTGAATCTTTGAATTTTAAATTTTAAATCTACATACTATGGAAATTATTGGAAAAGTGGTCAGACTCGGTAATCTGACCGAAGGTACAAGCGCACGCGGTCCCTGGCGCAAGCAAGAACTCATCATCGAGACCGAAGAACAATATCCTCGCACAGTCTGCTTGATCTGCTGGACGAACCAGATTGACGAGATTCAGAAATTCGCGCCTGGACAGACCATCAAGGCGCAGATTGAGATTTCATCGCGCGAATTCAATGGCAAGTGGTACACTGACGTGCGTGTATGGCGTTTCGACCCGGTCGGTGCCACCGCTGCTCCAACTGCTGCTCCCGCACAACCTGCCTCGCAGCCTATGGTGCACCAGACGCCACCTGCCGCCGCTCCGTCACAGGATTTCTATCCACCTGCGGAAGACAGCGTGGATGACTTGCCCTTCTAACATTATGTTAAATTGGACGGCCCTTCGACAGGCTCAGGGACCTGCAAAAGCTAAGGTCGTTGAGCCTGTTGAAATGCGAAGCATTCAACGAAGTTAAACGCCGACACGGTATAATGCAAGTTAACTTCCTAAATACTGATACGATCTGCGCCATCGCTACGCCGCATGGCATGGGCGCCATTGCTGTAGTGCGTGTCTCTGGCCCCGAGGCCATTTCTATTGTCAGTCAGCTGTTTATGCAGAGCGGCAGGCCTTTTGACATTGGTAAAATAGTCCCTCATAGAGCCTATTATGGCCATATCGTGGACCATAACGACCTGCTCGATGAAGTGCTGGTGACTTTTTTCAAAGCCCCCCACTCTTTTACGGGCGAAGACTCGGCCGAAATCAGCGTGCACGGATCGGTGTTTGTCCAACAAAAGCTGTTGCAAGTCCTTATCGCCCATGGCTGCCGTATGGCCGAAGCTGGTGAATTTACGCGTCGAGCCTTCGTTAACCGAAAATTTGACCTTGCTCAGGCTGAGGCTATCGCTGATTTGATTAGTTCTGAGAGCGAAGCCGCCCATCGTGTAGCCATTAATCAACTGAAAGGCGGATTTTCTAAAGAACTTCAAATAATGCGTTCCAAGTTATTGGAAATGACATCATTGATGGAATTGGAATTGGACTTCTCAGAAGAAGATGTCGAGTTTGCAGACCGCAGTCAATTGAAGGCTTTGCTGCAAGAGACTCTGGACCACATCAACAAGTTGAAGGACTCATTTCGCTTGGGTAATGCCATCAAAAACGGCATCCCTGTGGCGATTGTTGGTCAGACCAATACTGGTAAAAGCACCTTGCTGAACGCTCTTCTCGGTGAAGATCGAGCCATCGTGAGCGACATTGCCGGCACCACGCGCGACACCATTGAGGAAACATTAAACATCAACGGCATCCTCTACCGATTCATCGATACTGCAGGACTTCGCAATACCGATGAAACCATCGAGAAAATCGGTATTGAACGCTCTTACAAGAAAATCGGTGAGGCGAATGTTATTATCGGGATGCTTGATGCTACAACTGGCTATGAATCAATGCTTTTGGCGGCTAACGATATCCGTTCTAAGGTGGACTTGGCGCACCAGCAACTGATACTATGTATTAATAAGGTGGATACTTTGACCGATCAAGGCGAAGCCCTGTTGGGTGAACTCCGCCTTGATCTTGACGATGATGACATTATGGTCATCTGCCTTTCTGCAAAGCACGGGTTTGGACTCAACGAACTATATAACGCCCTGAAACATAGTCAACCTCTCGCCTCTCCCAATGCCACTTTGGTGACCAATGTTAGGCATTACGAGGCCTTATTGCATGCTTCAGAAAGCTTAAAATCAGTTCAACAAGGACTTGAAATGAATATTCCTACTGACTTGATTTCCCAAGATTTGCGTGAAGCATTATATCACCTTGGAAGCATTACAGGTGAAATCACTACCGAAGAGGTACTTGGCTCCATTTTCTCTCGGTTTTGCATCGGAAAATAAACACTGGATTTTCGTTCACTATAAAAGCAAGAGTGGAATGATCAACCTCTCCTCGCCTCTCGTAACGGTTGGTTCCAATCAACGGTTCCACCGGCTTCTTGGGCAAGTTCGTCGATATGCTGCTGAAACTCTTGCAGCAAGGCCTCTTCCCTTTTCTTCGACCTTCGACCTTTGGCCTCATAAAGCATCTTGCTGAAATAAGCATCGTATGAAACGGCATAATCCTCTTCATCACGATGCGGGAAAAAAGTTACTGCGGCCTCGTAGCGGATGTTGCCTTCTTCAGAAGTGGCAATGAGCATCACCAATGCGCCGTGGCGCGGTACTCCGTTAAACTCGGCCTCGGCGGCATAATAGCGTTCGTATACATTAATAGTTGCCATACATAACAAGTTTTCTTATGAGAGCAAAAATACTAAAGAAATCGGATTCAAGGTGTTATCTTGCAAGAAAATAGATAATCAGCATGTGGAGAGGATAAAAAGCATAGAAAAAGTATTTCAGGAACGGCGTCTTGATGAAGCCCCGCTTGCCGTTATAAAACACCGTTAACACCAATGACAGAAAGACCATCGCCTTCAGTGGAAGTAGAAAGGGAGAAATAATGCATTGAAGAATTTTTTCCTTTCGCAGGCCATATATGAGCAAGATAAAAAGGAAACCCGCCGACCGATAATCAGCGTTTAGGTATCTTGAGGCAAGGAACAACCCAAATACAACAAGAAAACTAATGATGCGGTTTTTCTTGAAATACTCCAAACTGCACAATGCCAAGAAACCCAAGAACAGAGTGATTATCACATTGTTGTGTTCTGGATTAAACCATGTTCTCGAAATCATCAAGTCAAATGGGATTTCAGAAATCAAGGCTAAGATGAACAAGCGGATGCCATACTTTTTCCTATCGTGCGTTTTTTCGAAGCCTTCGATGAGCAGGAAAGCAAAAAGAGGAAACGCGAACTTGCCAAACATCAGTAGCAACTGATGGAACGAAATCGCCTTTCCTGCAATAGTAAACCAAGTCGCTGTCGGCCAAGTGGCTTTGACCCAAGAGAAATGGTAAAAATAAAACTTCGTGATGTGTCCCGATAGCATAGCGGCAATAGCAATCAATTTCAGCATACTACTACTCAAAAACTTGTAACGTTCAATGCTTATTGCTTTCATCTTGGTTTGATACTATTGGTTTGTATTGCTGTATTGTTATAGGGGCTCAGGGCGTTTCCTTTCTCAGGCATGGCATTTTTGTTGGACAATGAGGTGCATATCTTTACAACTCACCCGTTCTATTCATCTCAACCCAATACAAATTATCTTTATTATAATAAGTTATTGAACAGCCATTAAATTCATCAAACAATAAAGATAAAGAATGAACCGTGTTCCCATCATTATTTATCCAGCCTTCATCTTCACTAAAACCAACTTTATATGCCTTTGCTATGAATTCCTTCAAAAGGCTTTCTTTGGCAAAAACAACAGTAATACGATCAACATATTCATTCGTAAACATAACAGCAGAACCAAAATCATTCTGTTTAGCAAATTTCAAGTCATCATATCCCATTTGATTTGTAAACACTTTTCGAACAGCATCTTCATTCGATCCTGCCATTTCAAAATAATACTGATAGGTCTCATGTTCAACGAGTTTATAACCCATTTCTGTCAACTTATCATCAATATTAGAATCATTTTTCACATAGTCAAAAGCCAAATCAAATGTTATATACTTAGGTATAACTGTTTCGGTCTCTTTATTGACAAGATTATCTTCAGTCTGAGGAGTCTCCTCGTTTTTTTTGCTTTTACTATTATTAAAACTGCATGATGTAATTATCAATCCTGTTGTAAGCAAGAAGGCAATAAATAATCCTTTTATTTTATTCATCATTTTTGTTGTTCGTTAGAGTTATTTATTAGGTCAGTACATTTCTTAAATAGAAGAACTTCCTTGGCTGTACTAGTAGAGGCGGTGTACACACCGCCTCTACAAAGAACAGCATCTCAGAGAGATCAATTACTTCTCGACCTCTTTTTTCAGTCTTTCCGTCAGCATAGGAACAATCTTGTGCAGGTCTCCAACGATGCCGAGGTCGGCGACGCTGAAGATGGGCGCAAACTTGTCCTTGTTGATGGCGATGATGAAGTCGGACTCTTCCATACCGGCCAGGTGCTGGATGGCACCGCTGATACCGCAAGCCATGTAGAGGTTCGGGCGGACGGTCTTACCCGTCTGACCTACTTGTCTTTCATGCGGCATCACGCCGTTGTCGACCATGGCACGGCTGGATGAAACCACACCACCGATGACATCGGCCAAAGCCTGAAGCTTGTCGAAGCCTTCCTTGTTGTGGACGCCACGACCGCCAGAGACCAAGATCTTGGCATCGGCGATGTCGACCACTGCCTTGTCTTCCTTGATGGTCTGGATGAGTTTCACCTTAAACTTGCTGGTGTCGAAGGTCGGGACGAAGCTGGTGATCACGCCTTGACGGCCTTCTTCGCGCTGACGCTTCTGCATCACGCCAGGACGCACGGTGGACATCTGCGGACGGGTGTTCGGGCAAATAATGGTGGCCATCAGGTTGCCGCCGAAAGCGGGACGCGTCATGCGGAACTGAGGCTCGCCGTTGCTCTTCTCGTCGCTGACGACTTCGAGCTTGGTGCAGTCTGCGGTCAGACCGGTCTTCAGACGCGATGCGATACGCGGAGCCATGTCGCGGCCAATGGTGGTGGCACCATACAGCACGATGTTGGGATGACGTTCTTTGATGATCTGGTCGACGACCTGTGAATACTGCTCGCTGAGGTAGTCCTTCAGCTCGGGCACATCGGCAACGATGACCTCATCGGCACCGAATTCAATCAACTTCTGGGCTTGGTCTTTCACATTGTAACCCAACAGCATGGCGACGACTTTCTCACCGAGGGCATCGGCAAGATCGCGGGCCTTTCCTAAAAGTTCGAAAGCAACGGATTGGATGTTACCTTCACGCTGTTCTGCGAAAACGAATACGTTCTTATAATCTTTCAATTCCATGGCTGTAACTTTTAGATGATGTGTTTTTCTTTCAGTTTGTTGACGATCAGCTCAACGGCCTCTTCTTCGCTCACTTCGTGAACCTCGCCCGGGGCCTTCATGGCCTTCGGGAACGACTGGAACACCTTGGTGGGTGAACCAGAGAGACCCAGCTTCGTTTCGTCGTAGTCGATCTTATCGGCACCCCAAACCTCAACCTCGCGGTTGTAAGCCTCG
>JAEEGK010002808.1_pt1 | contig 43785 bp, 34 predicted proteins | sample 8958771 | NCBI WGS metagenome assembly JAEEGK01 (sample SAMN16246547, study PRJNA631951) | gut metagenome | biome: gut microbiome; feature: rumen; material: SC-attached | host: Bos | place: Iran: Karaj | collected 2018-10
CTGTCAACAAAACATATATCTCTTTCTTTGGCGATAAGACCCTGCGGGAAGCTGTACACTTCGCTTCTTTTTTCTCCGAGGAGTGTATCCGCAAAGTCAATGAGTTTTACGACTTTAAGATCTGCTCCCGTCTCCATGCACCAGTAATGGCTGACGGTCCAATCGTTATCATCCGAAACATCATACTGTGCAAAGAAAATGTATATGCTTCCTTCGACAACATCCATAGAAACAAGGTGTACCCTACCTAATCGGATCTCTTCACACATTTCCTTCCAATCCCGCTCTTCTATGTGTATGTTAGGATTGTTCGAAAAGGTCGGTATCATGTCGGACAAATAAAACTTCGAAACGGTTTCCGACATCGAAACTGTATTCACCTTCATGAGTCTGAAGAAGAAACTATTTCTTTCTTCTGTCTCCTCATGCTCATAGCAAAGCGAAAAAGAATACAAGTCATCGCCGGACCATGCATATGCGGAATTTTCAAAAGCGTTTTCACCCTCCGGCAGCTCGGCAAACCCGCCGTTATAATCACACGAATGCCAGGGCTCTGTGTCTTCGCTTACTTCGTCAAACCCTTTCCATAAATGATTCAAAACCTGTATGGGCTCCCAGTCATCGATGGCAGGTGCGGGTGTCGGATCATCGTTCTTTTGGCCGCAACCGATCATCAATCCCATAGCCATAATGGATACTAATATGATCGCTTTTATGATTCTGTAATCCGAATGTTGCTTTTTCATATTTCCCTCTTATCGTACCTTCTGTCGGGATCCCAAAAACATCTTTACATCTATGCGGCGTTAAGACAATAGGATTAAACATATATTAGTATTTCTTAACATTTCTTAATATGTCCTGACCGGGATTCTCTTTTTTCATGTTTTCTCAAAGAGCCAAACGTTAAGCCATCTGAAAATGTTGAACATCCGTTAAATTATATTCTGAGTATAGGTGTATGATTATACAAATGAATAAAAAAGAAAAGAACCGCAAACACAGATAAAATCTGCATTTACGGCCCTAGCCAGGTGAAATGTTCCATGTGTTCCAATAAATATTAAATATTTTTTTGATTATAGTTTGTGGCTAATTTTTCAGGCATCCGATAGGAATGACATATACGCCGTCTTCACGCTTATAACCATATTCAGTCGCGGTTATGACAAGCTTAAGATCCGGCAGTCTTAGCGGGACCTGTTTTTCCTTTTTGTTGTACTCTCCAATGAGTCTTTCTATCTTGCATAGATGTTCGGCGCCCATATCAATTTCTTTACTTCCGAGTTTGAATTCTATCAGAGCATATCGCCCATCCTTAAGATGGAGTACTGCATCCGCTTCCAAACCATAGCGATCATGGTAATATGAGACTTCTCCGTTCATTCCGGAGGAATAAATCTTTAGGTCTCTGATACATAATGACTCAAAAAGGAAACCTAAGGTCTTGAAATCGGTATTGAAGTAGTCAGGCGAAAGACCAAGTGCTGCTACTGCTATGGATGGATCCACCAGATTTCTTTTGTTACCGGATCTGATTGCTTCTTTTGAACGGATTGCGGGACACCATGCAGGAAGTTCGTCTATTATGTATAAATCTTCAAGATCATGGAAATAATCATAGAAAGTAGGCTTTGATATTTCCGTTGCCTGCGAAGTATCTGAAAAAATGGTTTTTGTTTCTGCCAAAGTACATATATTTCTTGAATAGGATCTTATCAGGCGTTCTGCCCATAAAGGATTCCTTTTAACATGGCTGATATTAGAAATATCAGTATGACAAGTCTGATAAAAGAGATCAGATGCGATAGAAAGCGCAGCTTCCCTGTTCTCGACATCAATACTTTGCGGCCATCCGCCACGACAGATAGCATAGATCAGGTCGTCAATCGTCAGCTTAGACTCTTCCCATTCGATATCCTTTCCTTCAAAAAGATCCATAAGCGAAACGGTACCCGAAGACTCGCCGCTCTCATACAGACTCATAGGAAACATACGAAGTGTTGAAATCCTCAGTGTTCCGGTATGAGCCGTTTCAACCTTCTGGGAAGATGAGCCGGTAAGGATATACTGACCTTTTAATCCGGAGTCGTCCACGCTTTTACGTATTGCCCCCCAAATCTTCGGAGCATCCTGCCATTCGTCAAACAGCCTTGGTTTATCTCCGATCAGAAGCTTTGAAGGCATGTTTTCGGCAACGGACAAAAGCCTTTCTCGGGTATCTTCATCTTGAAACTCTATATAGCTATTTGCATAATGCTTTGCAGTTGTTGTTTTTCCACAGCCCTTTGGTCCCACGATTAATGTTGCACCAAAAGCCTCGAGCTTTAGTTCTAATGCGGAATCAGTTATTCGGTTGCGATATATCTTTTCTGTATTATCCATATGTTATTCACCTCAAGGATGATTATACTTCATTTAACATATATGTGCAATCCTGTTTTACATTTATGAGGTTAAGTGTCTTACACATATGTGATATAATATTTTACAGATTTGTGGTGGCAATTTAACTTCCGATGTATCCTCCTTATTCCATACTTAGCGTGATAGTAACAGGCTGCACTATATCTCTTTTTTTGTTGATTTAGATCAGAAAACATAAAAAGCGAAGATAAAACAAAGAAAAATGGCTCCGAAAGCTATAAAAGCCCGAAGCCATTTTGTCTACACTCTGATACGACCCTCCAAATTTGGAGGGTCGTTCAACTTTATGACCAAAACACACAAAACCTCATTTCAAGTCAAAGGTTTCTTTGACGATCGCGGCGAGCGGAACGTAATCTTTTGACTTAAACGCATAAATCTTCATTTCAAGCCAAAGAAATCCGCGGCAATCGCGGCGAGCGCGACGTAACCTTTTGACTTAAACGCGCAAAACTCCGTTTCAAGTCAAAGAATTCCTCGACGATCGAGACGGGCAGATCAAAACTTTATGACTTAAACGTAGAATTAAGCCATTTAGACCATAATTCTTCCGGATACGCTGCTAAGATGGGGACGAAATCTTTGACTTAAACACGGCGAAGTCGCTGTTTGAACCATAAAAGCGCCTGTGAGCTCTGACTATGCGGAAAAATAAGGTTGATATGGTTGCCCCCAACGCAGGATTGCCAAGATAATAGGCGGCGAGGTGGATGTAAAAGCATAAACCATCTCATTATTTTAATAAAAAAAGGAAGTCTGGAAGGTATGTTCCTTTCAGACTTCTTCTCATTTTGCGTTACCGTCTTATGAAAAAAGCCCCACAAACCCGGGGGCGTTTTCCGGGTCTGTGGGGAAAATGTGGATCTAATCTTCAGGTCTGTTCATAAGAGTTACTTCCAATTCCATTTCGGTCCATTTGCCTTCAAGCATTCGCTGGATCGTTACCTTTACGGTAGTGCCCGCACGGTAGGAGTTCACTTTCGCGATCAGCTGCTGTTCATCGGAAACCGTAACGCCGTTGACTGCGGTAATGATATCTCCTCTGTACAAGCCGGCCTTTTCGGCTGCGGAATCCTCTACCACGCTCTGGATACGAACACCGTAAGGGAATCCGAACGACTTTGCAAGGTCCTCGGTAACTGCCTGGATCGTAACGCCCAGGTAGCCCTGCTCTTCCTCGGGAACGATCTCACGGTTGATAAGGTCATCCAGGATCGGGATCGCGGCAGTGATCGGGATCGCAAAGCACATGCCTTCAACGCTTTCGCTGGAGTACTTTGCGCAGTTGATACCGATAACTTCGCCCTTCACGTTGAAAAGAGGTCCGCCGGAGTTTCCTTCATTGATGGCTGCATCTGTCTGAAGAAGAGTCATCTCTCTGTTTTCATAAGTAACTTTTCTGTCTTTCGCGGAAAGGTAGCCGACTGTAACGGACTGACCGTATCCGAGTGCATTGCCTATCGCTATTACCATTTCGCCCACTTCGGTTTCATCGGAGCTTCCCAGTGTGGCGATCTTGATCTCTGAAAGTGTATCTGCGGAAACATCCGCCTTAAGTACTGAAACTATTGCCAGATCGTTGTCCGGATCGGTAGCTCTTGTGGCAGCCGCAACCTCTTCGTCATCGGAGAAGGTGACGGTTATCTTGTCTACATCCTCAACAACGTGATTGTTGGTGGCGATAAAGATCTCCGTGTCGCTCTCGCCTACAATGAAGCCCGAGCCGCCGCCCTCAGTCTCATAGGTATGAGTTCTTCCGGTCCAGAAATCTCTTTCCGTCAAAGTCTTGGAAACGCTTACACATACAGTGCTGCGCATATTTTTTTTAACCACGTCCACGACTACATTGCTGCTGTCGTTGGTTTCCTGTGTTGTCTTGGTGGGTGCGATCACCAGATTGCTGATGCCCAGCTTTTGAAGAGCATTTGTTGTCTGATCCTCAACCGAAGTTCCCGCAACCTTGATGGGGGAATCCTCACCCAAAAGTGCATTGAGCCCTGTGCTGACCCCGAAGAAGGTGGCTCCCGCTACAACCCCGAACACAGCCGCAAGCCCTACGAACTTTGCAGCCCGGGCAAAGAAATGTTTCTTTTTCTTTTCGGGTATTTTTTCATTCAGATCCGTAGATCCGGAGTAATCGTAGCTGCTGTAAGCGGAGTAATAGTTGTCCTTGTTTTCATTCTCCGTATAAGGGGATGAGCCTATGTTATCGGCTGCCGCCCTTATCTCATCATCAGTCATCGGCTTAGCCTGTTCGTTATTTCTGAATTCATCGTCCATAGTATTTCCCTTTCCGCCCCATTTATGGAAGGGCTTTTCTTTTTTTCATGGACAATTCTAACTGCCGTTTGTGATGGAATTGTGTTTAATTTAAACAGATTCTGTGAAATCACGCATTGTTGATCTCTATGTACTTGTCCGCCACTTCTTCGGCGGTTCCTTCAAACGCGATCCGGCCTTTGTCGAGAAGAATGCCTCTCGTGCATAGCTTTTTAACCTGCGTTTCACTGTGAGAAACAAAGAGTACCGTGGTTTCCTTGTCGAACATGCTCATTATCTTCTTTTCACACTTTTTCTTGAAGCTTGCGTCTCCCACGGAGAGCACTTCGTCAAGTATCAATATGTCCGGTTCAACAATGGTGGCAATGGCAAAGCCCAATCGCGCACGCATTCCGGAGGAGTAGTTCTTCACAGGTACACGGATGAAATTCCCGAGATCGGCGAACTCGACGATCTCGTTGAATTTTTCGGCTATAAAATCCCTGGGGTAGCCGAGCATGGCACCGTAGAGCCATATGTTCTCTTCTCCGGTGTACTGCATGTCAAAGCCTGCCCCCAGCTCGAGCAGCGGAACGATGTTTCCGACATGCTCCGTTTTCCCCTCTGTTGCTTTCAGGACTCCCGCGATGACCTTCATCAGAGTGGATTTCCCCGCTCCGTTCTTGCCCATTACGGCAAGTCTCTCGCCCTTGTTCACCGTAAAGGAAACACCGTCAAGCGCGAGGAACTCCTTGTATTTTAAGTCTCTCTTTATGAACCTGATCACATATTCTTTTAGATTGTCTACCTTTTCTTCCGTCAGTCGATATCTGACGGAAACATTATCAACAACCAGTGCTGTTTCTGCCATATTTTTATTTCCCGATCATATATGCAAAATAAATCTGTCCTGTTTTTTGAAAAAGAAGAATCCGCCAACGATGATGAGTCCCGCGGCCACACATGCGGAGTAGATCGTTTCGTCGAGATTCATGGCCGTTCCGAAGACCGCGCTTCGGAAATTGTCTATGCAGGCATAGATGGGATTCAGTTTAAATATCCACTCGTTCTTATCGGAAAGCACATCCTCCGCACGATAGAATATGGCTGAGGAATACATGAGGATCATGGTCGCAACACCCCAGAGATACTCCAGGTCCCTGAAAAATACGGCTGCAGCCGAAAGGAACAATCCCGTTCCCAGTGCAAGACAAAAGATTATGGCAAGAGGCACTACAGCCTGCAGCAGCCATAAGGTCGGCGTAACCTTACGAACGATCGCAACACCCACCAGTACCACGAGCGAGATCAAAAAGGTCACATAGTTCGAAAGTACCGCCGCCAGCGGGTACATATACTTGGGGACATATACCTTCTTGATCATCCCCGCATGGCTTCTGACCGATTTGAGCGCCTGCTTGCTGGTCCCCGAAAAGAAGGAGAACAGCAGACGCCCCGTCAGGATGTACACGGGGAAGTCCCTTGTGTTTTTACCCAGCAGCTTCGAAAAGACCAATGTCAGAACGAGCATGGTGAGCAAAGGCTCCAACAGGGTCCAGATTATGCCCAGATAGGAATTTCTGTATTTGAGTTTTATCTCCTTCACCGTCAGCTGGACAAGAAGGAATCTGTACTTTTTAAAGTTTAATAAAAACCTCTTCATTATTGACCCTCAGTGCCTTCAACCTCCTGCGCGTCGACATTTGCAAGTTCAACTTCGGCGACAACTTCTTTCGTAAGGACCTCCACTCCTGCGGGAGGCACAAACTTTAAGATGATCTCATGCCCGCCGGGTGTCTCCGTAAACCTGAGATCCACATAGGGTTTAAGACTGCTCAGGTCCAGATTTTTAATGATATCTCCGGGTGCCCTTACAGTCAGTATTCTTTCGGAAAGCGATCTGACGTTGGCTTGCATGCCGTCACTCACATTGATCGCAGTTACGTCCTCCGGTCTGATCACAAATTCTTTCTTTTCCTGTTCCTCTATGTAAGCCGTAACGGCAAGAGTCGTGTCTTCTTCTATGATCCTGATGCTGCTCAGCTTGCTGTCAAACAGGGAATGTATGTCTATGTTGCTCTCTTCATTTGAGGAGCAGTTTGAAACATCGATGTATGCCCTGAGGCGATCGCCGAGCTTCATGAGGTCATCGGCAGTACCCGCAACCGTAATGGTCGAAGGCTGGAACGAAACGCTCTTTATCTCATAGCCATCCGCAACATTACCGATGGGAACGGCTTCGAGGCGAACAACTCTCGTCTTGTAAAGGCAGGTCGAAACGCTTACGGAATTGGCGCTGAGTTCAAGATTCTCGGTGCTGATGGCCTCATCGTTCATATCGTATATGACCGGATTCACGATCACTTCCGAATCGCTGCTCAGACCGTTAACATTTACATGCGCAACAACGCCCTGAATACGGCTGATCTGCAGCTTGGAGCCGCGGATCGTGATAACGTTGGGGCTTGAAGAGCTGGTGCCCACAACAAAACCGTTGGCAGGCTCGCCCACCGTATTCACTCTGATCTTGAATTCCTTTGTTGCATAGTCTTCGAGACTCAGTTTCATGTAGTTGTTCTGTCCGCGTATGATCTCGACTTCGCTGTCGTCATAGCCCATTATCTCGATCTCGATGGGAACCGTATCCGTCACATAGATCTTTTCAAAATCCGCTGTTGCCTTGATCATATCGGATGTCAGCACATCGCAGATCGATTTTCTTGCCTGGATCGTAATCGTCACGGTGCTCCCGTAAACTATCTCAGGGATCTTGTCCTTACGGATCAGCGCATCCTCATTTAAAACGGTTACAGGAATGTCATGGAAGGTAACGGTATCTATGGGATCCTGAGAATTTACCACCGATATCCATATGAGAAAAGCTGAGATCAATGCCAGCAGCTTCAGACCGAAGTTGTGGGAAAGCCATTTCCATATGTTCAAAAAGAAGGTTTTTATCATTTCCGAACCTCCTCTTCTTTATGCTTTAACAAACCGAACAAACGCTTGTCGGAATCAACCTTTTTGGGGATGAGCTCCGTAAGCTTTGTACGCAGGAATTCGCCGTCCACGTTGTAGACAAGGCTTCCGTTCTTGGCTATGGAAACCTTACCCGTTTCCTCGGAGACGATGATGGTCAGGCTGTCCGTAACCTCACTGACGCCCACGCCCGCTCTGTGTCTGGTACCCAGGTCCTTGGAAAGCTTCATGTTCTCCGAAAGAGGCAGGTAGCAGGTGGCTGCCGTGATCCTGTTGCCGCGGACTATGACCGCTCCGTCATGCAGCGGCGTATTGTGTTCAAATATATTGATGAGCAATGCGGCAGTCACAACGGCGTCTATGCATATGCCCGTGTCTTCGTACTCTTTTAACGGAACCTCCTGCTGGATGACTATGAGCGCGCCCGTCTTGGTCTTGGCAAGCTCAAACGCTCCCTTTACAAGCTCCTCCACAGTCTTTTCGTCATAGGCCCCGCGTTCCTCCTTGACGTCGGAGAAAAGTCCGAAGGAAACAACGCTCTTCTGGCCCAGGTTCTCCAGAGCCTTTCTGAGCTCCGGCTGGAACAGGATGATGAGGGCTGTGATACCGACACCGATGGCGTTGGTGAGGGCCCATATGATCACGTCGAAATTCAGAATGGACGCGATGGCCCAGAAAATGAGCACAACAAGAAGTCCCTTTACGATGACCCATGCTCTCGTGTTTTTGATCCATCTCGCAATGTAGTAGATAAGCCATGCGATGATGAAGATCTCCACAAAATCAAGGAATTTCATCTTGGGGAAAGATAAAAGCTTTGTTATATTTTTTAAGATCGCAGTAAGATCGCTCATCGTCAATCTTCCTTTTCTTCGTTAGCCTCCCCGGTTTCCGGATCGTCGTCAAGTTCAAAGCCTTCGTCTTCGGGTTTATACTCTTCGGGTTTATCCTCTTCGGCTTCTTCCTCGTCGTCTTCTTCGTCCCCGATCGTATCCTTCCTGCTCAGCTGCTCCTTCATGTTCTGCAGGAATGCCTTCAGGCTCCTGTTTTTAGCGGCTTCCTTTGCTTCCTCGGAAACAACGATATCTCCGATGACCACTTTGTCAAGCTTCGGAACAGCCTTTACGAAGTAGTAGTAATCATCATCCTCGAACTGAACGCTTTCCGTTCCGGAATAGTTCAGGATCATCAGGAAGAACTGTATAACATATGTCATCAGAACGGAAAAGACCACTCCGATGATGACACGGCTCGCAGGAACCGTAATATCCACAAAATTTCCGCTGACTATATGCCCGACTGCCATCAGCAGACCGCCCAAAAAGATGGTAACCTCGAAGGAATAGTCAAAGTGAATTCTTCTGACCGCCCACATTATGATGATGACGGCGGCGAAGACCGCAGCCACCACGATCATTTCCTTGTTTGCAAAAATGTCGGTCATGAAGCGCTGATAAAGGTCAAGCACCTCGTCCAGGGATGATATCTTGTCGCCGGTGATGGAGTTTTTGATCGCGCCGAAAATATAGTAGGTGATGACTCCGACTATGGCAGGGAAGATCGCAACGGGCGTTGCCGTGATCCCCAGAAGCAGGGCTATGAGATAGTGGAGATTGTAGTGCACCAGAAGAGGTATCGCCACGATCGCATATGCATACTTGCCCGAAAAACGCGCCGCAAAGCAATAGATCACGACAAAGACCACGAGTGCCAGGAGCGCCATGATCGGAGAGCCGGCAAAGACCTCGTAGCCCGCTACGCATATGCACAGGACCACCGTAATGATCGGAGGCAGGATAGCGCCCGCAACGCCGAAGCCGAGCTTGATAACGCCGCGGCCCAACATCGGGCTGTAATTCAGGGCGGTAACGATCCTGTCGTACGCCTCGAAGGCCAATATGAACTTGAGCACTAACTCTATCAAAAACTGATACTTCAGATAGAACCGCCTGGCGGCATTTCTGAAAGTCATAAGGTTCCTTAACATTTAACTGTCCTCCCTTTCCGCTGCGGCGCTTTCTTCTTCCTTGTAGTACGCCTGCAGGTGGCGAAGCATTCTGTAATACTTTGCCAGTTTATTACGCGACTTGTTGTAGTGTAACATTCCGTAAACCAGGGAGCCCATTACATCTATTGCAAGTAACACTATATAAACTGCAACGACGCGTCTGATGAGCATGAAATAGTCCATGTTGACTGCGTTGCTCACAAAATAATCCATTTCAAACAATACTATGAGTCCGACCAAAAACACAAAACCGATGGTGGTCGCCAAAAAGCTGACAAGCATCCTTTTCCTGAGATAGTCTCTCCTGAAAAATCTGTTGAGCTTGATGTCTTCCTTGCCTTCGCCCGTTTCATACATGGCAAGTTTTGTCATCAGTCTGACCTTTCTGTTATCTATCATTAAAAATCACCTCAAAGTCAGAATATACCACGTTTATGATAGCATAACAAATACAGCAGTGTCAACAGAACTGAAAAATAAAATGACACCCGGGGACGGGGTTATGGGCTCATTTTGTGAGCCCATAACCCCGTCCCCGGGTGTCAAAAAGTGTATCGATGGTTTAGTTGTTCTTCTTGCCGGCCTTCTTTTCGAGAGCTGAAAGAAGTGTATTTACAAGGATGCCGAGGATCAGAGCGCATGCTACGGAAGTGATCGTGATCTCGCCGAACTTAAGTTTGAGACCGCCGATACCGCAGATGAGGATGGTGGAAACCACGAAGAGGTTTTTGTTCTGCTCCAGGTCTACCTTCTGGATCATCTTGAGACCGCTGACTGCGATGAAGCCGTAGAGTGCGATGCAGACACCGCCCATTACGCAACTGGGGATCGAGTTAACGAAAGCAACGAAGGGAGAAAGGAAGGAAATGATGATCGCAAGTACCGAGGTACAGAAGATCGTAACAACCGATGCATTTCCTGTGATCGCTACACATGCGATCGACTCACCGTAGGTTGTGTTGGGGCAGCCGCCGAAGAATGCGCCGGCCATGGAGCCTACGCCGTCGCCGAGGAGTGTTTTGTTGAGGCCGGGATCTTCAAGAAGATCCTTCTCGATGATGGAAGAGATGTTCTTGTGGTCGGCAATATGCTCGGCAAATACTACGAATGCTACGGGTATATATGCTACGGCAATTGTTCCGATGTAACCTGCGGAAAGCTGATCGAAGCTGCCCAGTGCCTTTACGAAGGTGAAGGAAGGAACGCTGAAGAAGGTCTTGACCGTAACGCCGTCCTTTACAAGCTCAGTGAAGGGTTCAAAGCTGCTGATGAGAAGGGCATCACTGCCTGTTGCGCTTCCGATGAGAGTGAATACCGCCGCTACAAGGTAGCCTGCCAATATGCCTATGATAAAGGGAATGAGCTTAATGTTCTTGCTGCCTATCGTGGAGCAGATGATGGTTACAAAAAGTGTTACAAGACCGCAGAGAACCGCGATGAGGGGTGATCCGCCGGCAGGAGCCGTCTGTAGATCGCCTGCTGCATTTCCCGCAAGTGAAAGTCCGATGATCGCAACAGTGGGTCCGATAACCACAGCGGGCATGAGCTTGTTGACCCAGCCTGAACCTACCGCTTTTACTATTATGGAGATTACGACATATACAAGGCCTGCAAAGATCGCCCCGAGGATCACTCCAAGGTAGCCGACAGCCGCAGATGTCGCACCTGCAAAGGCTGCTGTCATCGAGCCCATGAATGCGAATGAAGATCCCAGAAATACAGGGCTCTTGAAGCGTGTGAAAAGAAGGTAAACCAGAGTTCCCACACCTGCTCCGAAAAGTGCGGCAGCAGAACTCATCTCATTGCCTGCAAGAACTTTGCTCCCGAGTTTCAAAACGTCGCCGTTGACGACGATGGGAACCACCAATGTTGCCGTCATGATGGCAAGCAGCTGCTGCAGGGCATAGACAATGGTCTTGTTCAATGCCGGTTTGTCATTAATGCCGTAAGTAAGTTTCATAAATTTTTCCTCCGTTGCTGATTGTTATTGGTTATATATAGAAAAAGAGGCGGTTCGGAAAAAACGGGAACACCCGTTAGTTGTCCAAATCGTCTCTGAAAAGTGGAATACCAGCCGTTCCTTCGGAAACCCCGGGATCGGCTGTAATTGATTCATTGATTTAATTTTGGTCTCTTCGCTAAAACAAGCACTGACGAACATCTTTTTGTCCTCTCACAAATTTCGCTTACCAAAATTTAACTGGAAAGATGATAGCACTTTCATTCTTATTTGTGAAGAGGAAATTTAGAATTTTTTTAGATTTTACGAAACCGGTCTTACTTTACTTTTGTAAACTCTATATCATCGATCTTGATGGTGTCTTCGCCCTTATAGAAGCTGTGAGTTTCAGTCTTTTCCTTTGTTTCCGAAGTACCGTCGTCGTTTGTGACCTCTTCGGTAAAGGTGAAGGTGATCTTGTTATCCGCTATCTTGTAGGTACCTTCTTTGGTGGTCTTCTGTGAACCGATCAAAGTAAGTTCGTTTTCAATGCTCACCTTGTTCAGACCCGAGAAGGTGTAGGTAGTGGAGCCGAGGGAATAATCGATTCCGAATGCGCTTCCCGCCATTTCGCTCTTGTAGCTTCCGGAAAGTCTGATCGTTCCGCAGCCGATCACAAAGCTCAAAGCTATGATCGCACAAATGACGCTTAACAATCTGCCGTGATTTCTCTTCTTGTTCATATCTCATCCTCTTTTCTCTTTTAATCATAAGGCCGCAGAATTGCAAAAATCCTGCGGCCCCTTAACTCGATTATATCATGTTCTGTCCGGAAGAACAAGTAACGTTTACTTCTGTACGAGATGAACAGCGAAACCTCCGAAGTCATCCTTCAGATATATGCGTGTCATCTTGTTGTTCTTGTAAAGGATCGAATCCTTGTCGAATTCGAAGCCCTGAAGCTCCATGTGGTAGATCGCTCTCTCGATGTAGTTGGTTCCGATGGCGATGTGACCCAGTCTGCCGGGTCCGGGCTTCTTGTTTACTTCGATGGCAGAGCTTGCAAAGATTGAAGAGTTGCCGGGCTTAACTTCGAAGCCGAAGAACTTGCCGAACATCTCAGCGAGAGCCATAGCCTTGGTCTCGTTCTCGCAGTTGATACCGATATGCTTGAACTCGAAGCCCAGCATGGTGTTGACTGCTTCTCTCGTGAGTCTCTTGATCTCGTCAAACTGTCCGTTTGCGATCATATCGCTCTTAACCATCCAGCTGCCGCCGCAAGCGACGATCTTGGGGAAGTCAAGGTAATCCTTGAGATTGTTGGCATTGATACCGCCTGTGGGCATGAAGCGAACGCCTGTGTAAGGAGCTGCCATAGCCTTGATCTTAGCGATACCGCCGGACTGCTCTGCAGGGAAGAACTTGACCACGTCAAGTCCGAGCTCGAGGGCTGCCTCGATGTCCGTAGGGCTTGATGTTCCGGGTGTGATCGGAACATTCTTGGAAAGGCAATACTTAACGACCTTGGGATTGAGTCCGGGGCTTACGATAAACTTTGCGCCCGCACCGACCGCACGGTCAACCTGCTCTGTTGTGAGCACCGTTCCCGCGCCGATGAGCATATCGGGATATGCCTCGCACATACGGCGGATGGCTTCCTCTGCCGCATCTGTTCTGAAGGTTACTTCAGCAACGGGAAGTCCGCCTTCGCAAAGCGCCTTGGCAAGCGGCACTGCATCTTTGGCATCATTGATCGCAACAACGGGAATAATGCCGAGTTTTGAAAACCGGGTAATGATTTCGTTCATCTTTCTCTCCTTAAGAATAAATCTTATATTTATGATCTTACGATCTTGACTGTCTGATCTTGCGATAACATTTTCTGACCGTAAACGCAATGTACAGTGCAAAAAACAATGTGACTGCTGCCACTGCTATCCCTCCGGGCAAAGAGTCGGTCGTAATGAGCCAAACGCTGAAAACCACGCCCGCAACGAGAAGCGCAGAGACAACTGCCAGGGATATCATCCCTAAAACGATCCTTGCCTTTCTCGGAAGCTTTTTGCCGGCTTCTGAGTTTGTGATCAGCTCAGGAACCTCTGCAACAAAAAATTCAAAAAAAAGATCCAATACCAGTTCGATTACGTATTCCATAGTTTTCCTCCCCAAACTCAGTGAAACATCCTTTTTCTGCCCCACGTGATTATATGTTTTTTAGATCATGATTTCAATAGCAAAATCTTGCGGTTAACTGTGTGATTTGATTATTGTTGTTGCTGTTCACGCTTCGCCCCCCGGTACACTCGCAATCCGCTTCGCTCCATTGCTCGTTAATCGGGGGGCGCAAATTGTGTAATTGTGTAATAGCTAAAATGTGTAATAGCAAAGTATTGCTGTTCACGCTTCGCCCCCCGGTACACTCGCAATCCGCTTTGCTCCATTGCTCGTTAATCGGGGGGCGCAAATTGTGTAATTGTGTAATAGCTAAAATGTGTAATAGCAAAGTATTACTGTTCACGCCATGGTCAAACCACGGTTTGACCATGGTATTCTGCGAAGCAGAATATGTCGGTAATAATGCCGTTTTTTGGAAATGTATTTCCAAAAACGGCTTATTACCGACACATCTGTGAACAGTAATACTTTTGACAGTAATACTTTTACGACAATATGTTTCTTGTAATAAAGTTATGGTTATATATGAACGTAAGGAGCGGGTTCTCCGCGATCAGGGCAAGCATCTTCTGCCCGAAGGATGACGCACTGAGCGAGGTGAATACGGCGAAAACGATCCATACCACCGCAAGCGCTATGAAACCGCCCGAGATTCCTCCCGCGATCATGTTTACCTTGTCGACTCCCGGGATCTTCCCGAGAAGTCCGAAGAGTCCGCCCACAACAGCCAGAATGACACCCACCACGAGAAGAGTGAGCAGGAAAGCAATGGCCTTCACCACAATGTTTGTAATTCCGGTATATGTTCCCTTTTTCATGCTGTCTGCGGCTTCATTCACATCCGCATCCATTGATATCTCGAGATTTGCCAGAGCACTTTCGTCGCCTACCATGGATTGCTTTACACTTTCGGGAAGGTTCAGTGTGTCAAGCACATCCCCGAACAACTCCAGGCTGTCGCTTCCGCTGGTTTCCGGCTTCGTTTCCTCCACCGCGGTGAGATTTGCGATCATCTTTGCGATCGTACTCTTTTCACCCAGCGTCTCCGTTTTTTCATAAAAGAAATTGTAGATCTTGGGATTACCCATCATTTTCGCCTTTGTGATGGGTGAAAGGAAATTCGTGAGGATGATCGCCATTGCAAAAGCCACCGCGATATAGATCAGCTTGAACGCTCCCTTCACGGCTCCGAGTATGATGCCTGCAAGGATCAGTCCCACCACTAAGATACATAACCAGTTGATATGCAGTTTTTCCAGGATGTTTACCCCCTGCTCGGTCGCATCCAGTGTTCCCGCCTCCAAAATAATACCTGTCATAATTCCTCCCTGTTTTTTCTGAAATCTACCGCTCCGCCGTGCATATTCTACCTGGTCAGGCTCACGGAGCGTATGCTGTCGGCATCGGTGATAAAATAATCGTTCCCTCCGCCGGAATAAAGCTTTGCGCCGTTACCCTCGAAAGCGCGATCCAGCTTTATCGTACCGTTCATTCTGTATATTTTTACTGTCCGGGAATCGATCAGAAGCGCCTCTCCGTTAACCGTCGTAAGGCTTTCGCAATCGCCCAGTCCCGTGATCTTTCCCGTAGCGGTTCCGTTCTTACCGTAAAAGGTAAGCGTGTTGCCCGCCTTTCCCTCTGTGATGACCGTAATGCATTGGTCGCAGAGAGATATGTCCGAAATTTTTTCCTCGATCCTTTTGTCTGCCGTAAGCGAGGGGATCTCCTCCATCGCAAACAGCGAAAAGCCGTTGTCGAAGATGAGTGCAACATGGTTGTTCCCCATAAAATCAACGGAATGTGCCATCTCGCCCATATATATCTTCTGTCCGACTATGTTTTCTATAAAGTTTTTGCCCACCGCGTCCATGTTGTAAAACGTGACCTTGCTCAAAAGGTTCTCGCCTTCGAACGCAAGATAAAGCGTCGCAAGCTTTCGCCCGTCGCGGGAAAGAGCAATGTCCACCGGGAAACCGTCCACTGCCGTTTTCGTACCGATCTCCACCTTCGGTTCCCCTTTCGGATCGTAAACCCGAACGAGGTCGCGCTTGTCATCGTCCAGAAGGACCGCTGTTGTACCGTCCTGCGCAGCACAGATCTTGACTATCGGAAGGTCCGTTTGGTAGCTGTGAGGTATGCCCGACGAGGAAATGACATAGACCTTCGTTCCGCCTATATCCGCAATCGCAGCCACATCACCGCAGCCTACGGTCATGGGATGGTCGATGTCAAAAGCCACGTCCATGAGAAGTCCGCAGTCGGAGTCAAAGCCGCGCATTCCGTCAGCCGTTGTAACATAGATCCGGCCGTCATTGTTCTTAAGGCTTGCGGTTCCCGAGATCTTGACCTCTTTGCCGTATTTCAGCCCTGCATATTTGCCGTAATTCTTGAACCGAACGTTTATCACGACGATTATTCCGATCACGATGAGCACAGCCGGGATCAAAACATATTTAAATTTTCTAAAAGATCCGTTTCTCAAGGCAATGCTCCAAAACGCGAAGTTTAGCGGGCTATCCCTTTGTCACCTGTCGCCGTCTTTTCGAAGCCCGGATCGTTCAAAGCATAAAAAACCGGCGTGGGAAGACCCACGCCGTCATTATATCATTTATGATCTGATTTGGGAAGAATTATTCGGATGCAGTGATTTGGTTCATTGTGTGAAAATTTACCGTTCACAGCCTTCTACAGCTCCGTTCGACCGTCAAGGGCACGAAGGAGCGTTACTTCGTCTATATATTCCAGATCTCCGCCCACGGGAACCCCGCTGGCTATGCGCGTTGTCTTTATCCCGATGGGCTTTATGAGCTTGCTGAGATACATGGCCGTTGCCTCGCCTTCAATGCCGGAGTTGGTGGCGATGATGATCTCGTTCACATCGTCTCTCAGTCGTTCGAGAAGTTCTTTGATCTTCAGGTCCGCGGGAGATATGCCCAGCATAGGCGAAATCGCGCCGTGGAGAACATGGTAGACGCCGTTGTATTTGCCTGTCTTTTCATACGCCGCCAGATCACGGGAGTTTTCAACCACCATAATGGTCTTCTTGTCTCTCGCGGGACTTTTGCATATGGGGCAGAGCTCGTCGTCCGTGAGCGTGCAGCAGCATTTGCAATACCGCACTTTGGACTTTGCCTCGGTCATAGCCGAAGCGAGCTTCTTCACGTCCTCCTCAGGCATATTCACGATGTGGAACGCCAGTCGCTGCGCGGTCTTGGCGCCTATGCCCGGAAGACTCCCCAGAGCCTCTATTAACTTGTTGATCTGACCGCTGTAATAATCCATTTAGAATCCAAAGCCCCCAAGTCCGGGAAGTCCTTCGCTTGCCGCAGCATCGATGGCTTCCTGCTCACCTTTAACCTGTTTGATCGCCTCGTTGGCTGCCGCAACGATCATGTCCTGTAAAGTTTCGATATCATCCGGGTCAACTGCCTCCTGTGAAAGGGCAACACTCACAACCTCGAGCTTTCCGTTCACCGTAACTTCAACCGCGCCGCCGCCTGCGGAAGCCTTGAATTCCTTAGCCTCCAGCTCTGCCTTCCTGCTCTCGGCCTCGGCCTGCTTCTCCTCGATCTGACGCTGCATTCTCTGCGCCTGCTTCATAAGATTGTTCATGTTTCCGGGCATTCCTCCGCCCATGAATCCGCCTCTTTTTGCCATAATCGTAAGTATCCTTTCCTCTTGTTTAATCGGTGAATTCCACCGTTATATTTTTGTCCGCAAACATCTTTTTGAGATCCGGGAAACCTTTGGCCTCCTTTTGGGATTCCAGAAGCTTCAGCTCAACGTCCACGATCTTTCCGGTCTCTTCGGCGATTACGCTTGAAATATATTCGCCGCCGTTGCCGTCTTTGTTCACATATCCGTACGAAAAGCTTTCCGTAAAAATGATCAACAGCTTGTCATCATCGGTAATGCTCAGTTTTGCCGACTGCACATCGCGATAAGGGCCTTTAAAGCGCTGGCTGATCCTGCCCCATTTTGCCACTATTTCCTTTATATCTTCGGGAAGCGCACGAGTGAGCACAGGTTCTTCCTTGACCGGAGCCTTGGCAGCGTCTGCGTTCCCGTTTGCGTTTGCGTTTTCGTTTGCATTTTCGTTGTTGTTGCCGTTACCCTTAAGGGTCTGCGGTGCATATGCACCACTCTCGAGTTGGTTCTCGAGGAATTCCAGCCGCTGGACATATGCCTCCTCCTTCTTTTCGGTCTGCGGCTTGCAGAGCTTGATCAGCGCTACCTCCGTCAGGACTCGCTTCGAGTTGGAGAATTTGATGTCGTTGGTGAGGTCCGAAACGATGCGGATGTACCTGCCCAGCGTTTCCTCCGAGTTTGCATTGACTTCCTCCGTGAACCTTGCGAGATAGTCCGTGGGTATGTCGTTGATGGCGGCCATATCTCCCGAAACCTTTGCCACCAGCAGGTTCCTTAAGTACCAGGTGAAATCCACCGTGAACTGCGTGAGTTCCCTGCCCTTTGCCACAACCTCCTCGAGGATCGCAAGTGCGCCGTTCACATCCTCTTCGCGGATGGCTTTGAGCAGGCCGCTGAAGGTGGAGACGTCCACGGTTCCCAGAACCTCAAGAACATTGTCGTATGTAAGCTCCTGCCCCAGGTAGAAGGATATGCACTGGTCCAGGAGGGATATGCCATCTCTGAATGACCCGTCCGCTGCGGTCGCAATGTAGCGGAGCGCCTTGTCCTCGGCCTTCACGCCCTCGGCGTCCACCAATGTGCGGAGTCTCGCCGCGATCTCGTCTATGGTGGCGCGGCGGAAATCGTAGCGCTGACATCTGGACAGGATCGTGATGGGGATCTTGTGAACTTCCGTGGTTGCAAGGATGAAGATCACGTATGCGGGCGGCTCCTCCAGCGTTTTAAGGAGCGCGTTGAAAGCGCCGGTAGAAAGCATATGCACTTCGTCGATGATGTAGACCTTGTATTTGCCCTCGGTGGGGGAATACTGAACCTCGTCCACTATCTCACGGATGTTGTCAACGCCGTTGTTGGAAGCAGCGTCGATCTCGATCACGTTCATGGAGGTTCCGGCCATGATCGCCTTGCACATAGGGCATTCGCCGCAGGGATCGCCGTTCACGGGATGCTCGCAGTTCACTGCCCGCGCCAGCAGCTTGGCCGCAGTGGTCTTACCCACGCCACGCGTTCCGGTAAACAGAAATGCGTGACCCACGCGCCCTGATGCTATCTGGTTTCTGAGTGTCGTCACAATATGGTCCTGCCCCTTGACGTCGTCAAACGTCTGAGGCCGGAATTTTCTGTAAAGAGCGGTATATGCCATTTTGTGCCTTTCTATGTAAGCTTGTTGATAAGTTCAATGATCGTCGAAACGCCGTTTCCCTGCTTGCTTCCATCCATGGCCCGGATGTATTTTTCGCTGTTCTCGGAAACCTCGCGGATGGCGGTGAGCAACGTTTCGTTCGTAAGCTCCTCTTCCCTTAATACATAGGAAAAGCCCTGTCTTTCAAAGGAATCCGAATTCATGATCTGGTCTCCTCTGCTGGCATCCGTCGACAACGGAATGAGGATGTTGACCTTTCTCAGTGCCAGCAGTTCGCATATGGCATTGGCGCCCGCTCTCGAGATCACGAGATCCGCCGCCGCGAAAACATCCGGAAGCTCCTTGCTGATATATTCAAACTGACGATAACCTTCTATATTATTGAAATCTTCACTTGTTTTCCATTTACCGCAGATGTGGATGATCTGCCAGTCGCGGAGCAGTGTGGGGAGGATGTCCCTTACAGCCTCGTTCACTCTTGCGGCTCCCGTGCTTCCGCCCACGATGAGGATCACGGGCTTGTCGCCGTTGAGACCCGCAAATTCAAGGCCTTTTTCTCTGCTGCCTTCGAAAAGCTGCTGTCTGATGGGCGAGCCCGAAAGCACCGCCTTGCCTTTCGGCAGATACTTTATGGTCTCGGGGAAATTCGCGCAGACATAGGTCGCTCTGGACATACTCAACCTGTTGGCAAGTCCCGGACTTACGTCGGATTCGTGTATCACGATGGGGATCTTCCTTCTCGCAGCCGCATAGACCACGGGAACGGAAACAAATCCGCCTTTGGAGAAAATCACGTCGGGCTTTTCCTTCCGTAAGATCTTTTTCGCCTCAAAATATCCTTTAATAACCCTAAAGGGGTCTGAAAAATTCTGCCAGGAGAAATACCTGCGGAGCTTGCCGGAGGATATGCCATAGTACTTTATGCCCTCTTCCTCGATGAGCGTCTTTTCGATGCCGTCGTAGGAACCGATATATTCCACCTCAAACCCAAGTTTCTTCAGCTCAGGGAGCAATGCAAGATTTGGCGTGACATGACCGGCAGTGCCCCCGCCGGTCAGAATTATCTTTTTCATGTGTGCCTCTCATAAATGTGATCAATGTCTTTACGTTTTGTATCCGACGCGCTAAAAATTATACAACAAAGGGCAAAACAAAACAAGCCTTGATACCCGGGGACGGGGTTATGGGTTCATTTTTTGATACCCGGGGACGGGGTTATGGGCTCATTTAAGAACTGTGATTTTTGACACCATAACCCCGTCCCCGGGTATCATTTTGCGCGGATACGTTTCATTATTCTCCGATAGACCACGACAAAGTAAGCTCCCTGAACGAAGGTCGCCAAAGTCCAGGAAACCGGGTAGGAGGTGTAGAGGCACTCAAGCGAGCGCACCTGCGAGAACACGGTGAAAATCCAGAGTATTCTGAAGCCGCAGACAAAGGCCAGCGTGATCAGCATCGGCGGGATGGATTTTCCGAGACCGCGAAGGCCGCCAACCAGCACGTCCATAGTTCCACAGGTGAAGTAAGTGAACATGATGACCGTCATGCGGATGATACCGTACCCGATGATCTCCTCCCGCGGTGTGTCGGGCTTGTGATCCACAAAGAGGTCCAGCAGGGGCTCTTTCAGCAGGAACGCAAGGCTTCCCAGCGCAAGTCCCACAAGCATTACGAACAGCAGTCCGTTCCTCACGACCTTGATGATACGGTCATATTTTCCGCCGCCGTAATTCTGGCTTGTGAATGAAAGTGTCGTATGATGAAAGGCATTCATGGCAACGTAGACATAGCCCTCGATGTTCTGAGCCGCCGCGTTTCCTGCCATTGCCATATCTCCGAAGGAGTTGATGGAGGACTGGATGAGGACGTTGGAGATCGAGAAGAACGATCCCTGTATGCCCGCGGGAAGCCCGATCCTGACCATCTGCAAAAGCTTCTTTCCGCTGATCTTGAGTTTGTTTACCTCCAGCTTCAGACAGCCGTCATAGGTGAACAGCGCGTGGAGCACGAGTCCCGCGGAGATCGCCTGGGAAGCGACCGTTGCGATGGCCACGCCCGCTACGCCTATGCCCAGCACTATTACAAAGAAAAGGTTCAACAGAACGTTGATCACGCCCGCGATCATGAGGTAGTACAGGGGGCGCTTGGTGTCTCCCACCGCGCGAAGGATCGCGGAAGTAAAGTTGTAGAGCATGATGACGGGCATGCCCAGGAAATATATGCGCATGTAAGTAACCGCACCGTCGATGACTGTGTCCGGGGTTTTCATGAGCGTCAGCAGCGGGCGCGCCATGAAGAAACCGAAGACCGCGAGGATGATCCCGAAGATCACGCTGATCACAACCGCTGTATGCACGGTTTCCGAGACTTCCTGCTCATTATTCTGGGCATAGAATTTGGCGACGCAAACATTGGCGCCCACGGAAAGCCCGATGAACAGGTTTACGATCAGGTTGGTGAGGGACGCAGTTCCGCTTACGGAGGCAAGGGCGGTGGGGCCCGCGAATTTGCCCGCAACGATCATGTCCGCAGTGTTGAAAAGCAGCTGCAAAATGCCTGTCGCGATCAGGGGGAGGGTAAACAGGAGCATCTTTCCGACAAGATTTCCTGTACACATGTCTATTTCATAGTTTTTGGCTTTATATGCCATAATCGACTCCTTATTTATAAGCAAAACGCCGAGAATTTATAAGCAGTAAGTCAGAATACATCAAAAAAAGGTGAAATTCAACCTATCGAATGTAAAATAATTATTAATAATGCCGCAGAGGGCGGGGAGGCGGAAGCTTTCACGCAGCCGGGAGACAGCTTCTTAAATTTTCCCGCAATAATATGAAAGGATATGACAAAAATGAAGTTGAGCGGACAGAACATATAGAGTAAAATCAAAGTAACATGACCATCGGGAAGGTGTCGGGCATCCATATGCAGGTGCGATACTGACAAGGCGGAAAGCAAGGAGGTTTGTATGGTTTATTATGTAAACGCGAGTGCGTCGAGAGACGGGAACGGCTCAAAGGAAATGCCTTTTAAGAAGATCAATGATGCGGCGCGGGTGGCTGTGGCCGGGGACGAGATCGTGGTGGCGCCGGGCATCTATCGCGAGTACGTGGATCCGAAGAACGGCGGACGCGAGGATGCGCGCATCACTTACCGTTCGGAGAAGCCGCTGGGCGCTGTGATCATGGGAAGCGAGGAGCTGACCGGGTGGCAGCCGTTTAAGGGCGACGTTTGGACGAATAGTGTGGACAACACGATTTTTGGCGCATACAACCCCTACACCACATATGTCTGCGGGGACTGGTACTTCGCTCCCACCGTGCGGCATACGGGTTCGGTGATCTATAATGACCGGATGATGTACGAAACCGTGACTCTGGAGGAATGCATTGCCGGCGAGGCAGACCCCTGCGCGTGGAATGCGGAAGAATCCCAGTTTAAGTGGTTCAGCGAGCAAAAGGATGGGCGTACCGTTTTCTATGCAAACTTCCGCGGAGCGGACCCCAACAAAGGATCAGTGGAGATCGGCGTGCGCAGGAATTGCTTCATGCCTTCCGAAACCGGGCGCGGATACATCACTTTGAGCGGCTTCGTTGTCAAGAACGGCTCGACAACGTGGGCGCCGCCGGCTGCATATCAGGACGGAATGGTGGGTCCTCACTGGAGCAAGGGCTGGATCATCGAGGATTGCGAGATCTACAACAGCCGATGCTGCGGCATATCCCTCGGGAAATATTATGACGAAGAGAATGATCTTTACTTTTATACAAAACACGTAAAAAGCCCTACACAGATGGAGCGCGATGCGGTCTGCCGCGGGCAGTATCACGGCTGGCTCAAGGAAAATGTGGGCAGCCATACCATCCGCCGATGCAACGTTCATCACTGTGAACAGACGGGAATCGTGGGGCGTATGGGCGGCGTGTTCTCTACCATCGAGGACTGCCACATCCACCACATATGCAATTCCCAGCAGCTGGGCGGTGCTGAGACTGCCGGCATCAAGCTTCATGCAGCCATCGATGTGACCATCCGCAGGAATCATATCCACAACTGCATCATGGGTGTTTGGTGTGACTGGGAGGCGCAGGGCGCAAGGCTGTCCGCTAATCTAATGCACGACAATCACAAACCCGCGGGCATAGGACACGCGCAGGGCGCGATGTTCAACTGCGATATTTTCATTGAGGTTGGCCACGGACCGACGCTGATCGACAACAATATCCTGCTTTCAAAGGTTTCCGTTGTTTTGCCCAGCGAGGGGCTTGCCATGGTGCACAATCTCATGCTTGGCTCCTTTGGGCTCATCAATTCAGGCGTTGACAGCATCGTGAACGGGCAGCGTGAACCGCGCTACACTCCCTACCACATCCGTCATCGCACAGAGGTTGCGGGTTTCATGACGATCCTTCACGGCGACGACCGTGTTTACAACAATATCTTCGTGCAGCACTATCCGATCACCGATCCGGAACGGAAGCCTGCCGCAAACGACTATGAGCATGCGGGAACTGCCTGCTTTGACATCTTCCCGTCCTACGAAGAGTGGATAGCTCAGTTTGATTTCACCAAGGAGCCCGATATGGGCGCGCTGGGCACTGCGCATTTCGGCCATCTGCCCGTATGGATCGGCGGAAATGCCTACTTTAACGGCGCAGAGATCAGCAAGCATGAAAAAAACGGCCTCATCGCAGAGGATAAAGAAGCTTCCGTTGAGTTTTCCTTTGACAATGAAGCTTCCGAGGTTGACGGCGTATGCGGCAAACGCATTCTCGCCACTTTAAAGACAAACCTCTACTCGTTTCTCAAGGATTTCCAAGTTTCGCTCCTCACGACCGAAGCTCTGGGCAAGGCTTTCGAGCCCGAGCAGCGCTTCGAAAACCCTGATGGCACCCCCATCACCTTCGACAGCGACTACTTCGGAAACCACCGTGGCGCAACTCCCCTCCCGGGTCCCTTCGCCACTCCCGCCACTTCCTTCAAGGTGTGAAAATGAACCCCGGGGACGGGGTTATGGTGTCACTTTTTGATACCTTGGGGACGGGGTTAGTGGCTCATTACAGGTAAAGTTTTGACATGGAATTAAACACAGCGCAGATCGTCGATATCAATTGTAGATATCAGTCTGCGCTGTGTTTTTATATAACCCCAATATTGAAGATGTAACCCTTGTTTTATAACTGATTCTTTCTTTTTCTTCTTTTTAGATTACTCTTTTTTCTCTTTGAGTGAGAGATTTCTCATTTCTCGCTTGAAGGTTTGATTTTTGTAACTAAATCGGGGGGTTGCTCAGTTTTAATAACTGTTCAGTCCCCATATGCACGCAAGAGATTAAATGATACCCAAAGGGATCAAAACGATCAGGAGCAGCGCCACGAGCCCCCACTCGCAAAGCAGGAAATTGCGGCGTTTCTTGGGCTCCATGTCGGGGACATAGTTGCTCGCGAGGAAGAACGGAACGTACGTCGTGATGAACACGGGGATCACGCCCCACCACTTGTAAACCCAGATGAAGGAGTTGTTATCCGTAGCCGCCAGAAAGGACTCGAAAAGTGCGAAGAGAAGCGCCATTTCCAGTGCGCCAACCAGCTTGCAGCTAAAGCCGCGTTTCCCGTTCTTTGCGAAGTAGCGCTTGGTGCGATCCTGCGGCAGCATCTTGAACGAGATGATCCCTGCGATCGAGAACATCATTGAGAGCTCCCAGCTGACGCCGATGAGCAGGATGAAGGTGGTGGATCGGTTTGAAACGGACCACAGCGGATAGCCCGTCACGTGGCCGATCACGGCGTTCGCGATCTCGTAGAGCCAATGCACGCCATACAATGCAAGTCCGGCGCATATTACTTCTGTGTTCTTCTTGTGGATCTCGGTCCAGTAGATATAGAACACCACCGCAAGAGTGAAAATAAAAGTCCAATTGAAGTTCTCCGTGCTTCTCACACGAATTGCTTCAACCAGGTCCATGGCTGTTTGTGAGCCGTCTCCCCAGAATTTAAACATTATACTTACCTCCTATATTTTTCGTCTCTGCAGACGATTTTTTCATAGATCTCCCATGTCAAAAAATTACCTGTGATGAGCCACTAACCCCGTCCCCGGGTATCATTTGGGGGGGCCAAAACCGCCAACGAAGCCACAGCCAACGGGGCACCCCCCGAGGGTTAGAAGTCGTAGTCGTCGTCAACTTCCTCCTGCCATGCGAGGGCGGCGCGGACCGCTTTGTTCCAGCCGTGGAGCAGCTGGCGGCGGCGTTCCTCGGGCATAGACGGCTTGAAGGTTTTGGAGAGCTGCCAATTCGAGCGGATCTCGTCCCTATCCTTCCAGAAGCCGGTTGCAAGGCCTGCAAGGTAAGCTGCGCCGAGCGCGGTGGTCTCGATGCAGGCGGGGCGAAGAACGTCCGAAGTCAATATATCCGCCTGAAATTGCATCAGGAAATTGTTTGCGGAAGCTCCGCCGTCCACCTTCAGTGAATTCAGCTTGTGGCCCGTGTCTTTTTCCATCGCGCGGAGCACGCTGTACACCTGGTAATCGATGGACTCCAGCGTAGCGCGGATAAAATGTTCCTTTTTGCAGCCGCGGGTAATTCCCACAACTGTTCCTCGGGCATATTGGTTCCAATAAGGCGCTCCGAGGCCTGTGAAAGCAGGCACGACATAGACGCCGTCGGTATCCGGTACCTCATTTGCATATTCCTCTGACTGCGCCGCCGTCTTGAACATTCTGAGACCGTCGCGAAGCCATTGGATCGAAGCGCCTGCCACGAACACACTGCCTTCGAGGGCATATTCGACCTTGTCGGAATCGCTCGCTGCTATGGTAGTTACAAGGCCGTGCTGTGAAGCCACTGCCTCGTTACCGGTATTCATCAAGAGGAAGCAACCTGTCCCATAGGTGTTTTTTACATCTCCGGGATCGAAGCAACACTGTCCAAAGAGCGCGCACTGCTGGTCGCCTGCCGCTCCTCCGATCGTAATCTCTCCTCCGAGCAGACCTCCATCCGTTTTACCGAAATTGTAGCTTGAAGGATGAACCTCGGGCATCATGCTTCTCGGAATTCCAAGACGCTTCAGAAGCACATCATCCCAGTCAAGCTTGTGTATGTCATAGAGCATGGTTCTTGAAGCGTTGGTGTAGTCCGTAGCATGAACTCGCCCTTTGGTGAGATTCCATATGAGCCACGTGTCCACAGTTCCAAACAAAAGCTCGCCCTTTTCCGCTTTTTCGCGTGTTCCTGGCACATGCTTAAGGATCCATGCAATCTTCGTCCCCGAGAAGTAGGCATCGGGCACCAGACCTGTTGTGCTTCTGATGTGCTCGCCCAGTCCTTCCCGGTTCAGTTCTTCTATCATAGGTGCCGTTCTGCGGCATTGCCAAACTATGGCATTGTACACAGGCGCACCTGTTTTTTTATCCCAGACAATGGTGGTCTCACGCTGGTTTGTGATGCCCAGGGATGCGATGTCTTCCGCATCAGCACCGATCTTGGCCATAGCCTCCGTAGCCACCGCAAGCTGCGATGACCATATTTCTCTCGGATCATGCTCAACCCAACCGGGCTGCGGATAGATCTGCTCGAACTCTCTTTGAGCCATGCTTAAAATGTTTCCCTTCTTATCAAAGAGAATGCATCGTGAGCTGGTTGTTCCCTGGTCCAGCGCCATTACATATTTCTTCTCCATGTAAACCTCTCCATAATGAATTATTTCCGCCTACCAACCTCGCACATCTGTCTCGCGCGTTGAGTTGCCACGAGCTGCACGCCCGTACCGGCTATATTTTCGCACACTACGTCCCCAATTTCAATAGGCGCAGTGACGGTTGTTTTGCGGATGACATCCATAACATCGAAGATCTTGCCCTTTGGGATGTCCGTTTTTGTCTTGACGGAAATGCGCTTCGTTTCGCTCCCGCTTACAGCTACGGAAGAGGTCACGATCCTGCGCGGATCCGTCACTTCCTTTCGGGCATAGTCATCGCCGCGCGGGCAGGTGTTGCCCGTAACCGTGATGCTGTCGCCGTCGATCGTAACGGTGAGCTGGCAGCCCATGGGGCAATTAATGCATGTAAGTTCTCTTTTTTCCATAATGCCGCCTCCTTAATCCACAAATCCTATGGTGATGGTCTCCGCATTCGGGAATTTTTCAAATTCCTCCTTGCGGATGCGCAGTTCTTCCATTTCGCCGGGCGCCACGGTCCTCTTCTTCACGCTGCGCAAAAGCTCGCCGTCAAAGAAGATCCCCAGCTTGACATCCCTGTAAACGTTATCGACTCTGAAACGCACCAGAACGTCCTTCTCCACAGTCTCAGCACAAACCTTGCTCGGAACCGTATAGCGCACGCCCTTCCCCGTCTTCACCGCAATGGACCCGCGTTCGGTGCCGCGCGCCGGCTCTTCCCCGTTCTGCACATATTTCGCAGCACTTCTGCCCGCATTGCCGGCTTCCTCGGAAACGTAGTCCACGAGATCGTGCACGTGAAGAACGTTGCCGCAGGCATATACGCCCGGGATACTTGTTTCCAGTGTGTTATCCACCACCGCACCGCCTGTTATGGGGCTCATTTCCACACCTGCTCCCATCGAAAGCTCATTCTCCGGAATGAGTCCGCAGGAAAGCAGGAGAGTGTCGCAGGCATAGAATTCCTCTGTACCCGGAATGGGCTTGTTCTTGGAATCCACCTGTGCGACAGTAACGCCTTCCACTCTTTCCTTGCCTTTTATATCAACAACCGTATGGCTAAGCTTCAAAGGTATGCCGTAATCGTTCAGGCACTGGACGATGTTACGCTTTAAACCGCCCGAATAAGGCATTAGTTCCGCAACCAGCTTCACCTTTGCCCCCTCGAGAGTCATACGTCTCGCCATGATCAGTCCGATATCTCCGGAGCCGAGGATGACAACCTCTCTGCCGGGCATTATGCCTTCGATGTTAACAAAACGCTGGGCAGTGCCCGCGGAGAATATGCCTGCGGGACGAAAACCCGGAATCCCGAGCGCACCCCTGGGCCGCTCGCGACAACCCATGGCAAGTATGACCGCCTTCGCCTTGATGGTGAACATACCGTCCTCGCGGTTCATCGCTGTGATCACCTTGTCCTTCGAGAGATCGACGACCATGGTGCCAAGCTTGTATTCGATGCCCTCGGCAATGACTCTGTCCGCAAAACGCGCGGCATATTCGGGGCCGGTCAGCTCCTCCTTGAAGGTGTGAAGGCCGAAGCCGTTGTGAATGCACTGGTTCAGAATTCCGCCGAGCTTGAGGTCGCGTTCAAGGATCAGCACATCCTGCACGCCCGCTTCTCTTGCGGCGAGTGCTGCGGCAAGTCCCGCGGGACCTCCGCCGATTATAGCTATATCAACCGTTCTACAATACATGTGAATCCCTCCCGCTCTTTAAGATTTCGTCCATGGGAATGCCCAATTCCTTGGAGATCAGCTCCATGGTCCTCGGAGTGCAGAAGCCTGCCTGACAGCGTCCCATGCCCGCTCTGGTGCGGCGTTTGATCCCGTCCAGCGTTTTTGCGCCGAGGGGACGATGTATCGCGTCAAGGATCTCGCCCTCCGTAACCATCTCGCAACGACATACGATCACTGAGTAAGCGGGATTCTCTTTTATAAGTTTTTCTCTTTCTTCAACAGGAAGCATATTGATGTGCTTTATACCCTCGCGCTTTGCGACGAACCCCGCCTTCTTCGGAGGGTTCAGCTTCGGAAGTATCAGATCCGCCACATATTCTCCGATAACCGGCGCACAGGAAAGTCCGGGCGACTCGATCCCCGCCACATCTATGAAATTCTCGGCATCCTCCGCCTCTTTGATAATGAAATCATCATTGTCCTCATGGGCGCGAAGTCCTGAAAAGCTTGTGATCATCATTCTTCCGGGCGGCATCATTTCAACGCTCTCCGCCGCCTTCATCCGTGCATAGTCCATGCCGGCAGCCGTAGTGTTTGTGCCTTCCTTGTCATCAATATCCTCGGCGGTGGGTCCCACCAGAAGGTTTCCGTGCACTGTCGGCGTGAAAAGCACACCCTTACCAAGCTTTGACGGCAGCTGGAAGATCGTTCTCTCCACCATCCTGCCCATCTGCTTGTCATAGAGGCAGTACTGCCCGCGTCGAGCGGTTATATGCATGGCAGTCATGCTCACCATGGAATGGATCCTGTCTGCATATACACCTGCAGCGTTTATCACGATCTTCGCTTCGATCTCGCGTTTCGAAGTGATGACCTTGTAGCAGCCGTTGCTCCTCTTGACGTCCTTCACCTCGTTGTCGAAGGCAAACTCAACGCCGTTCACGCACGCATTCTCAGCCAGCGCTATCGTGAGCTCGAAGGGACAGACGATCCCGCCCATGGGCACATCAAGGACCGCGATCACCTTCTTGGAAAGGTTGGGCTCTTTTGCGCGAGCCTCGTCTCCGGAAATGATCTTCATGTCCCTCACACCGTTCTTTTTGCCGTTCTCAAGCAGCTTTTCCAGCGTAGGCAATCCGCTTTCATCCTCGCATATTACCATCGAGCCGTTTCTCTTAAATGAAAAATCCAGCTCTCGGGAAAGCGCTTCCATTCTTTCATTTCCCGCTCTGTTCAGCTGAGCCTTTAAGCTTCCGGGCACAGCATCAAATCCCGCGTGAACGATACCGCTGTTTGCTTTGGACGTTCCCTCGCAAACATCAACGCAGCGTTCAACCACGATCGTCTTCAGTTCGTATTTGGAAAGTTCCCGAGCGATGGAGCTTCCCGTAACCCCTGCACCGATTATGCAGACATCATACATATGCATTCCTCCTAACTTTTACCGCTTTTCTGCCGTAGCCATCGGGCATATACCCCGGCAAACAAATCGGAGCCATACAAAACATTGCGAAGGATCCGGTTGAAGAACCGATAACCTCCGTAATACTTTGCATGACTCCGAATCTCTTGCAATCAATATCTATGTAATATATACCATTTTTCGCCGAAAAAAGCAATAAAGCAATTATAAAGAGTTGGGGGGAAGCGGATTTTTTGCATAATTGCGAAATTTTTGACACAAATATCCGATATATATAAGGAAGCATGTAGTTTAGTTTCAAAGGAAAACACTATGGGAAATATGAAAAAAACTCTTATTATTTCAGCCTTGATCCTTTTTGTGATCAATGCCGTCGGATGCGCGAGCATTAAGGACATCTTCAGTAAGCCTGAACCTACAAATGCGCCGACTCCGACTCCGACCAAGTCACTGGATTTTTATGCTACGGCAACTCCTTCGCCGAAGGCGACCGCCACACCAACGTTGGCTCCGCCTACACCTACGGAGGCAACAAAGCCTACACCCACGAAAAAACCTACACCGCCGGCTTATATCACCAACACGCCGACGCCCAATATAGCATATCCAACAAATACACCCACTTCGGCTCCGATGCCTACGAATATGCCTACCCTGTCGCCTACTTCTAAGCCGACCACGGTTCCGACAAAGGCACCGACCGCGACTCCGACTCCCATCCCCGGAAAGATCACGGCAAATGTGCTGATGAACAAGCTCTATGAGAGCTATCCGGAACTGATGTCCACGACCTGCATAATGGCGGATGTCATCGAGACCTCCGGAGATGACGTTATCAATATGAGCTACACCAAATACACAAATCAGGAGAGTTTCGAGAATGTAACCCACGAGTCGAACGATGTGTGGATCACGTCGCCCACGGCGAATACCTTCAAAACCGATTCGATCTATACCGAGATAAATTCTTCGGACGTAATGACCTACACGAATTATCCCGAAGTCAACGCGAAGAAGTGGACCAAGAAGAAGCTTCCCAAGGATTCCGTTCAGCCGGGTGTTGACGTTATCCCGAGAGCTGGCATAGTTTCCCTCATCAATCCCAGGATCGTTTCCTCCGATCCGTCGGAGGGCTATAAGATCGAGATGGATTGTGCGGTCGATCTGTCAGAGATCCTCTCTTTGATAACCGACGGAGTATATTCCAGAACCTTCAACAAGACCTTTAAGGGTACCGCAATTCTTGATTACGAAACCTTGCAGCCTGTATCCTTCGAGACAGAAGCAAGTGAAGTGAACATTGCAACAAACTACGTACTTCAGTTCTTCAGATACAGCGTAGACAATATCATCGATAACATTTCCGACTTCCCCGAACTCGGGGATATAAAGAAAACAGCGGTAAACTGATCTGATACACAAAATAATTGCTGCCTCCGGCAGCAATTATTTTATTTGTTCTCTGTTTGTGGTGGAGACCGCTATTACGCCGGCCTCCGGGGAAAGGACATCGCCGTCATTCCTTGGGTGTTTCCTCCGCACCTTCAGCACCTTCGACTCCTGCGTCATCAGCTTCGGCTGCTTCTTCAGGCGCTCCCTCCTCGGCTGTAACCTCTTCTGCGATACGTTTTGCCTCCTCCTCCAAAGCCGCGGTCGCATTATTTATCAGTTCATTGAATTCCGAGCCGTCCTCCGCACTCATGCCCATGTACTCCTGTTCAAAGTCTTCAACCGACATGGGTTTTGCAAAATAATAACCCTGATAAAGGTCCGTTCCCATTTCCGTAAGGGAATTCAGTTGTTCTTCCGTTTCAACACCCATGGTAATGGTCTTGAAATCCAGCTGCTTGGCGAGATCGAGAACAGATTTAAGTATCTCCCTGCTCTTACTGTCTTTTTCGGATTCCTTAAGACACTTCATATCTATCTTTACGGCATCCAACGGAATGTCCTTCAGGGAGCTCAAAGAATAGTGCTCCTTACCGTAATCATCCATGGCAACCGAAAAACCGAATTCACGGAGTTTCTTGATGAGAGTTACGCGATTTTCCACATCGGACATGATCGCGCTTTCCGTGATCTCCAGTTTCAGGTTCGCGGGTTCTATGCCATACTTTTGAACGAGAAGTGTCAAAGTGTTATATACATCAACATAGAAAAAGTCTCTGGGCGAAATGTTCACCGACAGGTATTTATCGGTAATGCCGATATTCTGCCACTGTCTCAGAACCTCGCAGGCCTTTTCCCAAATGTACTTATCAAGAACGGTGATGAAACCGGTACGTTCAAATACGGGAATGAATGAAGCCGGCGGAACCACACCCTTTTTCGGGCGTACCCATCTTGCAAGCGCTTCGCCGCCTTTGCTGTTTCCGTCCGCATCGACTATGGGCTGTATATAGAAAGTGAATTCCTTATTATTGATCGCACTTTTCAGCTCGTTGACGATCTCCTGTTCCTTCTTCAGCTTGTCGCTGATCTCGGCGTTGTAATGAGCCACACGGTTCTTTACACTGCCCTTGATCTGCTCCATAGCAAGGATCGCCTTATCGCACATTTCGGATACGGGCAGGGTGGGATCGGTGATGTTGTATACGCCTATGTGGCAGAACACCTTGTAGTATTCGTTGCCCGGAACGCGCACCGCTCTCTGTGCCACATCGTTAAAGAGTTCGTCCGAGTAACGCTCTTTCCTCATGCAAAGTGCAAAACGATCGTTTTCAAGTCTTGCCGGAACGCTGTCTGTTCCGCTGCAGTTCTTGATCAGCTGCCGCGCGATATTGACCAGAACACCGTCGGCTACTTTGCTGCCGAAAAGCTCGTTGATCATCTTAAAGTCTTTGATATTGCTGCATACAATGACTCTCGGAACATTGGGCTCCTCTTCCAGCAGCTGTTTAACCTTAGCTTCGAAGCCCTCCGCATTGTATATGGCCGTCAGATTATCGTGACTCGCCTTGTACTGCTCGGTCTTCAGGTCCGTGATGTTCTTGGTCCTGTCGCTCAGATGCAGGTAGAAGCCAATGAAATTCCCTCGCTTATCCGTCAATTTCTTGTATTCCGATTCAAAGTAGTGATTCTCTCCGTCTATCTCGAAGGTGTCCGTTTTGCTGTTGTTCGGGGTATGCTCGTAGTCCAGATTCGGGAAACGGGCGGAAAGATACTCCATGAGCTCGTAGGGATTGTCATTTCCGAGGTGGAATATCCCGGTTGCTACGCGGTTACTGTATATGCAGTTTCCGTCATTGTCGAAGCACAATATCGCGGAAGGCATATCATCCACGGTCGCGGAAAGCATATCTCCCACGGCCCTCATTTTCTCATAGACAAGCATATAATTCGAAATGAACAACGCAGCCAGCGCATAGATCAGGCCATTGAACCCGGCGAGAGCCCTGCTGAATATGATCACGTTGTCCAATGCGACAAGTGCAACGATTATCACACTTACACAAATGTATTTTTTCTTATAGAATATGGGGCTTTCAAGCGCTTTCTTCACAAGCATGGCAACGCTTCCCAGAGTATACAGGCCGCATATGGCGATATGCAGATAAATGCCTGCTCCGAGGTGGGAGAAGATCAGGAAATCATCGGAATATCTCGAAATAGGCACCATTTCAAACATATTTCCGTTCATAAGGTTGGCCAGGAAAACAAAAATGCTCACAACGTTAATGCCTATCATGCCCATGAACGCAGGGAACGGAATGCGCAGAATGCGCGTGAAACCGCTCACAAAAAGGAGCATATAAAGCAGTTCCCATTCCACAAAGGAAAGAAAAATCGAATATGCCGTAACAGAAGTTATCTCGTTATGTACGCAGAAGCTGATACAGAAGGAAACAGCCGCAAACCCGCCGAATATAAGAAGTCCTTTGATCTTTCTTCCCAGTTCTCTTTCGCGTGGCTTGATCATAACAGCAGAAATAGTCGAAACAAGAAATACCAATGTATAGATGATGTAAAAGACTATGCGCATATAGAGACTCCTTTTGCAAAATTCTTATGTGCTTTACCCTTTATTATAACACATTTTTCAAAAATATGGCAAAACGGGCAAATCTTTCTAAATATTTAAGATTTGCCCGTTGAGATTTATTTCTTATTTGATCTTTTCTGCAATTTTCTTGGCAAGTTCGCCCGCTTCACCGTCGGAATAGCTTCCCGTAACCCACTTTACATCGACCGTATCGTTGTCGTACCTGGGAATAAAGTGAATGTGCAGGTGGAAGACCGTCTGTCCCGCCGCAGGACCGTTGTTCTGCAGGATATTCATGCCGTCGCAGCCCGTAACTTCTTTGATGGCCGCAGCGATCTTCGGGACAACCGTGAAGATCCTTCCCGCCGTCTCCGCATCCAGTTCGAATATGTTTGCAGCATGCTTCTTTAAAAGCATAATGGCATGTCCCTTTGCTGCGGGTGCAATGTCAAGGATCACCCTGACATCATCGTTTTCAAAGATCGTTGCGGAAGGGATCTCCCCGTTCGCAATCTTACAAAAAATGCAATCGCCCATAGTTTTTCTCCTTATATATATATTTCCGGCGCATCAAACCTCAAGCTTCTGATCGCCGAACTTTATGATCTCCTTTTTACGCATAAACTCGGAAAAAATGAAGGCAAGCGCTCCGGGCAGCAGGAAGTGGAAAACGAGTATCTTGATAAGAACAATGATCCCGCTTTCGTTTGCAGTCATAACCTGCCAGGTCATCAATTGTCCCACCAGACCGCTGGTACCCATGCCCGAGCCCGTTGCATTGTTGGTCATTCCGAAAAGAGTGATGGCAATGGGACCGAGGATGGCCGAGGATATGATCGAGGGCAGCCAGATAACCGGCTTTTTCATAATGTTGGGCACTTGAAGCATACTTGTGCCAAGGCCCTGTGCAAAGAAGCCTCCGATGCCGTTTTCACGATAGCTCGCAACAGCAAAGCCGATCATATTGCAGCAGCAGCCTATGGTAGCCGCACCCGCTGCCGGTCCCGAAAGTCCGAGGATCAGGCCGAGAGCCGCAGAAGAAATCGGCAATGTGAGGATCATACCCATGATGACCGAAACCAGGATACCCATGACAATGGGCTGTTGTTCCGTTGACCAGTTGACTATCGCACCCAGCCAGGTCATGAACGCCGAGATCGGAGGTCCCAGAATGAGTCCCGCCACAGCACCGCTCATGATGGTGACCGAAGGTGTTACAAGAATGTCAAGTTTTGTCTTGCCTGCCACAAGACGTCCCACGGTAATCCCGGTAAGTGCCGCTATGTATGCGCCGAGAGGCTCTCCCGGACCCGCAAGCGTCGTAACGGTGGTAAACACGGTTCCCGCAATGATCTTCGAGGCATATGCACCGATCATACCGCAGGAAGCTGCGGAGAAGATGACCAGCGGCTTTTCCTTAAACTTCACCGCGACGCCGCAGCCTATGCCCGCGCCCGTCAGAGAGCAGGCCATAGAACCGATGTAAACGATGTAAGTTCCGATCATTCCCGGAATATAGGAACCGATCTGCTTGATGATCGTTCCGATTATCAAAGTTGCAAAAAGTCCGAGGGCCATACCGCCCAGACCGTCAATAAAGATGTAATTAAGAACTTTTTTTACTGTTTTCATTTTTTACAGCATACCTACCATTTCAGATATTATTTTTATCGAATGCCATGCGGCCATCCGCTCGAAAGCGGGGTAATCAACCTCCGCCGAATCATCCGCTTTGTCGGAGATCGCACGCAGGATCAGGAACGGAACCTCGTTAAGGTACGCAACCTGAGCCACCGCAGCCCCTTCCATTTCACAGCATATGGCTCCGAAATTGTCCACGATGGAAAACTTCTTTTCCTTACTGCATATGAACTGGTCCCCCGTAGCTACCCTTCCCTCATAAACGGAAATATCCGTGCATATCTTTTGGCATATGCCTTTGGCAAGTGCGCAAAGTCTCTCATCCGACTTGAACTCGGATGTCTCCATGAAGGGGATCTTCCCAAGCTTCGAGCCAAAGCCTCTGCAGTCCATATCATGCTGAACCGCTTCCGTACACACCACCACGTCCCCGATGTTGATCCTTGGACTCAGGCTTCCGGCAGCTCCCGTGTTTATCAGGTAATCGACCTCAAAACGCTCGCATAAAAGCTCCGCGCAGAGCGCCGCATTAACCTTTCCCACGCCGCATTTTACAACTATGACTTCATTTCCGGACAAAGTACCCTGATAGAATTCCATGCCCGCAGCTTTGACGATATTTTGATCTTTAAGCATTGCACGAAGTCCGCCTACTTCGGATTCCATGGCTCCGATAACACCTATTTTCATAAGATACTCCTTCCGATCCAATATGATTGCTCTGTTATTCCACGTTGTAACTATGCAAATATCTGTCCTGTTCGGGAGTCAGCACGTCTATCTCTTTTCCGAGGAATTTGAGTTTTCTGACGGCTACCGCCTCGTCAACCTCTCTCGGAACATCTATGAGCTTTTCCTTGAGTTCGCTGCCATGCTCCACAAGATACTTTGCCGACAGTGCCTGGATCGCAAAGCTCATGTCCATGATCTCCGCGGGATGTCCGTCACCCGCTGCCAGATTCACGAGCCTGCCTTCCGCCAGAACATAGATCCACTGTCCGGTCGGAAGCTTGTAGCCCATGATATTCTTTCTCATTTCTGTCTTTTCCACCGCGATCTCACGAAGGCGCTTCATGTCGATCTCGCAGTCAAAATGTCCCGCGTTGCACAGTATTGCGCCGTCCTTGATAACGGCAAAATCTTCCTCGTCGATGACCTTTTCGCAGCCCGTAACCGTAATAAAGAAATCGCCGATCTTGGCCGCTTCCTTCATAGGCATTACGTCAAACCCGTCCATTACCGCTTCGATAGCCTTTACGGGATCGATCTCGGTAACGATGACACGGGCGCCCAGCCCCTTGGCTCTCATGGCAGTTCCCTTACCGCACCAGCCATAGCCCGCAACAACAACGTTCTTGCCTGCCACGATCAGGTTGGTGGTTCTGTTTATTCCGTCAAACACGGATTGTCCCGTGCCGTATCTGTTGTCGAAGAAATGCTTGCAATCCGCGTTGTTCACACGAACCATGGGGAAACGGAGCTTTCCGGCCTTGTTCATCGCTTCCAGACGAATGATGCCGGTTGTCGTCTCCTCACAGCCTCCTATAATGTTCGGTATGAGCTCGGGCATCTCATTGTGCACCATGTTTACCAGATCGCCGCCGTCATCGATGATGATGTTGGGTCCGCACTCCAGCGCGTGTCTGATGTGAGCGCTGTACTCCTCCGCCGTCGCTCCGTACCAGGCATGCACCTCAAGTCCGTCCGCAACCAGCGCTGCCGCCACGTCGTCCTGTGTGGACAAGGGGTTCGATCCCGTAATGTGCATTTCCGCACCGCCTGCCGCCAGCACCTTGCACAGGTAGGCGGTTTTTGCCTCCAAATGTACGGAAAGTGTGATCTTCTTGCCCTTGAAAGGCTGTTCCTTTTTGAACTCGCCCTCCAATGTCCTAAGCAGGTCGCAATTTCGTTTGACCCATTCGATCTTTTGCCTGCCTGAAGGGGCAAGGTTTATGTCTCTGATTTCACTGCTCATTCATTTACTCCTTAAATTTATTCAGCCGATCCTGCGGATTATATCCTGCACATGTGCATATGTCTCGCGTTCGTCCATGGTCAGCAGCTTCCTGCCTTCCATCGTGATCCTTCCGTCGATGATGACCGTGTCTACCTCCGAACCGTTTGCGGAATAGGAAAGTCCCGCGATCAAGTCGTTTGTCGGCATGAGGGACGGATTTTCGAGGTCAAGGATAGCCAGATCCGCCTTCTTTCCCACCTCAATGGATCCGATCTCCTTTTCAAGCCCGAGCGCCTTCGCGCCGTTGATCGTGGCGATCCTGAATGTCTCGCGGGCGGAAACGCATTGGGGATTACGGTAAACTCCCTTGTGTATCAGCGCCAGAAGGCTCATTTCCCGGAACATGTTGAGGGAGTTGTTGCTGGCAGCTCCGTCCGTTCCGAGGCATACGTTGACGCCCGCCTCCAGCAGCTTTTTCACCGGCGCAAATCCGTTCCCCAGCTTCATGTTGCTGGCCGGGTTTGTAACCACGTTCACCTTTTTGTCCTTCAATATCTTAATGTCATCATCCGTGATCTGCACGCAGTGAGCCGCTATGCAGTTCACATCGAAAAGTCCGTTCTTTTCCGCCATTTCAATGGGCGTACAGCCATATTTCTCCTTGATCTGCCTTATCTCGCTCTCGCTCTCGGAAAGATGCACATGGATGCCCATGTTGTTTTCCTTCGCTTTTCGGGAAATTATGCGCATATAAGCATCGTCGCAGGTGTAGGGCGCGTGAGGTCCCAGCATAAAGGTGAGGCGGTCGCAATCCGCTGCCGCTTCTTTTTCCTCAAACGCCTGGCGAAGCCTCATGCTTCCCGCTTCGTCGTCCCCGCTGCCCACAAGCCCGCGGCAGATCACAGCTCTCATGCCCGTCTCCTTCACTGCTCTCGTGGTCTGATGTATGTTCATCTGCATATCGTTAAAGCAGGTGGTTCCGCTCTTCATCATCTCTATGATGGCGAGCCTTGCGCCCCAGTAAGCATCTTCGTCGGTCATTTTCCGCTCAATGGGGTCTATCCTTCCGAACAGCCAGTCCATAAAGCTCAGATCATCAGCCACGTTTCTCATAAAGGCCATATAGGAATGGGTGTGGCAGTTGATGAGTCCGGGGATAGCCAGCTTTTTACTGCCGTCTATGCATTTGTCCGCTTTAAAGCCTTCCGGTGCATCGCCAAGGCCCACGATCCTTTGGCCCTCTATGTATATGCTTGTTTCTTTTACGATATCCTTTTCACTGTCGACGATCCTGCCATTCTCGGGAAGGATCGCGAGCACGTTTTTAATTACTGTTCCCATCTTCTTCTCCGTCCGCCCGCTCGGACCCCATTGTGTCCGTCGGCGCGTTAAACGTCATGTTTTCAGTTTCTGCAAGAGCAGCAGCCTTTTTCTTCTTTTTCTTCATATGTACCACGATCAGAATGATGACGAGCGCAATGATCGCAACAAGGATAACGACCGCGCCGATAATGATCTTCCTGCCGAAATCGATCAGCTTCTGAGCATTGGGGTTTTGCTGCATAAGCGATGTCGAATAATCCACAACACTGTCACAGATCCCTTTGAGAACCTCTTCGTCAAATATGTCCGGCAGCTCCACCGTTTCGAGAAGCTCGCAGAATTTGGTGTCCAGACCGTATGTGGTAAGGTTCATGTATTGTTCTATCGCATCATCTCTGTCCTCCTGTGCCATCATGAAGATGTCAAGAGCAGCAAGAGCCGAAGTTGCATAAGAAATATAGTACAACGGGCTTTCAAAGGTATGGGAAACCGTTACCCAATCATATGCCTCGTCGCTCTGATTCGAATATGCTTTGCCGTATTCTTCGGATATCCTTCTGAATATCCTGTTGCATTCCTGAGCCGTGATCTCCCCCGGATAAGAATATACCTCATTCTGGAATTCATCATACGTACAGCCCTCGACAACCGAACTCAGCATATTGTAAAGAACGATCTCGCGCACAAGATCTCCGTAGCCCTCGCCGTAAACTCCGTCAAAGTACTCCATCATCAGGAGCTCAAGACCCTGAGAGTGGATCTCTGCCACGTCCATATTGGTCGTATCGAACAGGCAGCGACCATCATTGTGAAAACCGTTATTGTAATGACCGAATTCGTGGATAAAGGTCTCCAGATCATAGTAGGAGCCGTCGGGCGCATTGAAAATGAACGGACAGCCGTATTTATACAAGGAAGTCGTATATCCTACGGGCGCTTTCGTGGCACTGTGATCCATCTCGTAGGTATGATACTTTTTCAGGTAATCAAATGCCTCTCCGAGATGGCTGTCCACCTTTTTAATGTAGGGCTCCACCAGGTCAACCAATTCTTCATCGGTCATCATGTAACGGTAAAAAACATCCTGTGTTTCTTCCGTAAGTGTGAGCATAATGTTCTGATAGACCTTGTTAAGCGCGGGAACCACATACTTCTTGGTGTAGCTGTAGAGTTTCTTTGCGTCCTCTGTGGTGTAGTCGCGGTTATACAAATCCTCGTAAGCCATTATCGCATAGTTTTCATAGTCGTTGATGCGGGCTGACTCGTTCTTTGCATTAACAAGACGGGCATATATTTCCGAGGTGACCTTGTTTCTGGCTTTTTTCAGTTCAACATATATGGCGGTGTAAGCGGCCCGGTCGATCTCTTCATTGGCAGCTGCCGCCTCGACACTCTCTTCATCCCACTCCTTGCCGTCAACAGTCACCGTATAGTTTTCCTGCATGGCGGAATTGTATTCCTGAACCAGCTCATTGCAGAGTACCGAAAGCTCCAATTCGCGCTCGGTCATATCCTCGTAATCAAGGAAATCCTCTACCAGTTCTTCATCATCGATATGCGCTTTAAGCGCGTCTCCGCAAGGGGATTTAAGCGCTTCTCGGATAGCGATGATCGAAGCGTCGACAAGCTCCGACCACATCGACGACAGTTCAAGTCTCGTATCTGCATATTCGCCGGTAACGTCCTTGTAGTATTCAATATTGCACAGTGCATATTGTGTGGCGAAAATGTCGATCTCATCTATGATGATCTCATAGTACATTATAATGTCGTCCCCGTTTTTGGGGTCAGCCATTTTTGTTTCCATGCTTTCAAGCGTATCACGCAGGAAATGGTCATCATAGCCTTTGAAGATCATGTCTTCGTAAGCCACTTCGGAATGAACCTGGTTGTCCTCGTCATAGCCTTTGAACTTCGCATAGGCAAGCGAAGGCGTTATTGAAGTAAAGACCACTAAAACCGCAATAAGTGCTGCAATAAATCTTTTCATGTTTCCCCCCTATAGTTAAATTATAATTTCTGGAACCTGAAATAATTATCAAAGGTTCTGACTATCTTAAAATCTCCCTTTGCCGAAAGACCGCCGGTCATAAACGCTCCCTGGAAGGTCTGGCGGCCGTTCACTATGCGGTTCACCGTCTCTCTGGTGGTGGTGGCGACTACGTCCGGTTTCTCACACTCACCGTAATAGATCCGCAGCCTTTCCTTGTTGATGTCTATCACGAGATTCTTTTCGGTGTCCGTCATCTTCAGTTCGAAGATCACCTTGACATCATCCTTCGGCGGAATGTAATTTTCCTTGAAGTTCTTGATGAATTCCTGTCCGCTTTCTCCCTGTCCCATAAGCGACGAGAACATCTCGGACAGTTCCTCTATGTCTTCCTTCTGCTTTTTAACGTACTTGTCATCCGAAACGTACCTGGAGAGCTGCTCGCTCTCTTCGGGCGTGAGCGGCATCGAAGCGTGCTCGATCTTTCCTCCCATGAAGTTTGCGGTACTGCTGGGGAAGGTGAGCGGATTCTGCTTTATGGTGCGATAGAGATCCTCCGCCTTCTTTTCTATCATGGTCGCGTAGTCGGGATTGGTCTCGAATTCGGACTGAGATGCCACGTAAGCCGTGATGCCCGGCGCAAGTATTCCCCCAAGCAATTCCCATGCTTTGTTCAGCATGAGCTCTGCCTCCCGCTCGCCCCACGTGTTGGAAATGACTACGGGCATCATATAGATCCTTTTGATCTTTTCCTTGTCTGCATACAGCCAGCAGCCGTCGAGGAATTCCGAAAGCAGTCCCCCTATGCCGTACCATTCAACATTTGCTGCGAGAATTACACCGTCCACATTTTTAAGGCTTGCGGAAAGTGCCGCTATTTCACTTTTGCTCTCATACAGATTGTATCGATTCACTTCTACGCGAAGCTCCTCGAGCACCTCCGTGATCTTCTGGAGAACGTATAGCGTGGAATCTTCAATTAGGCCTCTTCCGCCGTAATAAATGTTGATCTTCATTAAGTATTCCTCCCGAGTAAGCGATATCGGCACATAGATCTTTTGCGCCCGCTCTGTGTTCCTTAACTTATTACTATAACACAGTTACGATAACATTTAAAGAAAAAAAAGGCAACCACCCGAAAGCAGTTGCCTTTTAAAAGTGTAAAATTACTTGTAAAGCTCAACAAGTTTTAAGAGATGCTCATATCTCTCGCCTGCAAGAGCTTCGCTCTTAGCGAAGAGATCCGTAGCACGATCGGGGAATGCCTTGATGAGTGAGGTGTAACGTGACTCGTTGTTGAGGAATTCCTGATATGTTCCGTCGCCGGCCTTGGATGTAAGGGTGAAAGGATTCTTTCCTTCTGCCTTGAGAGCAGGGTTGAAGGAGAAGAGGTTCCAATAACCTGCCTTAACAGCCTTCTTCATTTCATCCTGGCAGTGGTTCATACCGCCCTTAGCGATTCCGTGGAGTTCGCAAGGAGCGTAGCCGATGATGAGTGAAGGTCCGTCGTAAGCTTCAGCCTCTGCGATTGCCTTAACTGCCTGAGCAGGGTTAGCACCGAGAGCGATCTGAGCAACATATACATAACCGTAGCTCATAGCGATCTCTGCAAGAGACTTCTTCTTGATCTCCTTACCTGCAGCAGCGAACTGGCAAACTTCACCGACGTTGGAAGCCTTGGAAGCCTGACCGCCTGTATTGGAGTACATTTCTGTATCGAATACCATAACGTTTACATTCTCGCCGGAAGCAAGAACATGGTCGAGACCGCCGAAACCGATATCGTATGCCCATCCGTCACCACCGAAGATCCATACGGACTTCTTAGCGAGGTACTGCTTCTTGGAAAGGATCTCTGTAGCACATCCGCATTCGCAGTTGGGCTCGAACTTCTCGAGTTCTGCAATGAGAGCGTTTGCATCCTTTGTATTGTTTCTTGTGTCATCCTTTGTTGCAAGGAACTGCTTGATAGCAGCCTTAAGGCTTTCGGGAGCCTTCTCGCCTGCGCACATCTTCTCGAGCTTAGCGATGAGCTGGTCACGAAGAACCTTCTGTCCGAGGTACATACCGAAGCCGTGCTCAGCGTTATCCTCGAAGAGGGAGTTGGACCAAGCGGGACCCTGTAAGGAATCCTTGTTTACGGTGTAAGGTGATGTAGCTGCGGGACCGCCCCAGATGGAAGAACATCCTGTAGCATTTGAAATGTACATGTTCTCACCGAAGAGCTGGGTGATAAGTCTTGCATATGATGTCTCGGCACAGCCTGCGCATGATCCCGAGAACTCGAGAAGAGGCTGATTGTACTGTGAACCGATAGGTGTAACGTCTGTAAATGCGGGCTTGATCTCCTTCTTGCCAACGTTTGCAACAAGGTAATCGAATACAGGCTGCTCGTCGCTCTGAGTTTCCTGAGGAACCATCTTGAGGGCGCCCTTTGCAGCTGCGGGACATACTGTTACGCACTCGCCGCATCCCATGCAGTCAAGAGGAGATACAGACATGGTGAACTTCATGGAAGCGTCTGTAGCATGCTTGGAATCTGCAAGCTTGATGTTTGCGGGAGCTGCCTTAACCTCTGCACCGTCGAGGATGAACGGACGGATCGTAGCATGTGAGCATACGAATGCGCAGGAGTTACACTGTACGCAGGTGTTGGGATCCCACTCGGGAACCATAACAGCTGTACCACGCTTCTCGTACTGGGAAGCACCTGTCTCGAACTGACCGTCTGCAATATCCTTGAATGCGGAAACGGGAAGTGAATCACCGTCCATGAGACCGATGGGATCAAGAAGTTCGTTAACCATCTTAACCGTAGCGGGACGGCCTGCGCGCTTGATCTCCTTCTTCTCGTCCTGAGCGTTAGCCCAGTCAGCGGGAACTTCTACCTTGTGAACGGCATCTACACCTGCGTCGATTGCCTTGTAGTTCATTTCAACTACTGCGTCACCCTTCTTACCGTAGGACTTCTTTGCAGCTGCCTTCATGTAATCAACTGCCTCATCGATGGGCATTACATTTGCAAGCTTGA